>ERZ1026888.1334-NODE-1334-length-10937-cov-6.051645_pt1 | contig 10937 bp, 11 predicted proteins | sample MGYA00380174_ERZ1026888 | MGnify/ENA primary metagenome ERZ1026888 (study PRJEB33269, sample SAMEA4719810) | human gut metagenome | biome: human-associated habitat; feature: organic feature; material: feces | place: Cameroon | collected 2013-10 ...
ATATAGCAATTTTTTTTATAAAAAAGACTTTATATAAATGAAAGGTTAAGTGTATGGTAAATTCGGTAAATAATAAAGGAATACCAACAAGCTATTCTGGAGTGAACATTAATTGTTATACTTTAGACCCAACAAAGTTGCCTCCAGATTCTCCATTGTTACATTCTCCACAACCTCAATGTACAATATCTCCTGCGGGTTTTCCTGCTGGTGGTTGTTGCTATCCTGGAAATTATTATATAAATAATTACGGTCCAAATGGTGGAGTGCCAGCTTATCCAATGCAACCTAATTTATATCCACAACAACCTCAAAATACAAAGAAAAAACGAGTTCAAGTCTTGACTGACCAGTATATCAAGAATTTGGAAGCGTATTTGAACAGTCCTTCAGAAGATTTAAGAAAAACTGCGGCTCAAGAAGTTTTGAAAAGATTAGATGAAGATAAAACTAGATATAATGATGCGGCTTTGAATGCGTTGATTAATAAAATGCTTCAAGATCCATCTTGTCATAAAGTAAAAGCAACTGCTTTGACTGCTCTAGATACACAGTTAGCTCAAGGTAATGATAATACTGTTAAGATTCTAACTGATATTGTACAAAATGATAAATCAAGAAATGGGGCAGATGCAGCAACTGCAGCAAGTATTCTTGTAAAAATGTCATCACCAACTAAATTGGTTGATGTTCCAAATAATAATAACTCAAGTACAGGGATTATAAGCTAATGGTAACAATTCCAAGTTCTACAGGTTTGATAGCGAAAATAAAATCAGGGTTAGGAAAAGTAACTCCGTTAGGTGTTGCAACTACTACAGCTGGTATTGTTGGTACTGGTATTGCGTTGTATGATGCACATGCTCATGCAAAACTAAAAGCTTATGAATATAAAAATACCAAAGATGCAGATGCTGGTGCTAAATATTTTAATAATACTCAATATTTAGATAATAAAAGTAAGACCACTGCAAAGATTAAACAAGCAATGTTTGATTGGGAGTTAACCAATACTCTTAGAGGAGCTTTAAATGCTTCTTCAGGTTATACAAATGGTTTCGCATCGGGACTTTTAGGGCATACCTTAACAATTGCATCTTCAATAGCGGCAATTGGTTTAAAAGGTAAAAAAGCTCTAATTGGTGTTGCTGGTTTAGTTTTAGGTGGTATATATTCTATTACCCGTCATGCTTGTAGCAATTTAGATAACAGGCTATAATTTTAGCCGATATCCCATCTTCCACAAGTTCCACCCCAACGAGCAATTATGTTGCCTTTTACGTCTTTGATATTTTCAACATGTTGATGTTCAGTTTCGCCTTCAACAATTGAAATAACTTCACAGTTGTTTGAACAACCATTACATTGACAAGTTATTGATTGGAATTGCATATTACCAACATCCCAACCTTTAAATGTTGTTTTTGCATCTGTGTATTGGTGATTTTCCATGGCCAACAATGCTGCACCTATAGCACCCATAGTTTGGTGATGGTCAGGAACAACTATTTCTGTTTTTAATTCTTCTTCAAAAGCTTTTACCATGCCAGAGTTTGTTGCAACACCGCCTTGGAAAGATACTGTCGGAAGAAGTTCTTTTCCTAAAGCTAAGTTGCTTAAATAATTTCTAACAAGAGCTTGACATAGTCCGTATAATAAATCTTCTACAGGGTATCCAAGTTGTTGTTTGTGGATTAAATCACTTTCTGCAAATACTCCGCAACGACCAGCAATTCTTGCTGGATTTTCAGATTTTAGCGCAGTATCTCCAAATTCTTCAATAGGGACATTTAATCTTTGAGCCTGATGGTCAAGAAAACTTCCTGTACCAGCAGCACATACCGTGTTCATAGCAAAGTCGGTTACTATACCATCTCTTAAAATGATAATTTTGCTATCTTGTCCTCCGATTTCTAAAATAGTCTGTACACCTGGAATATATGTAGCTGCAGCAACTGCGTGTGCAGTAATTTCATTTTTTACTACATCAGCACCAACTAAAGCTCCAGCAAGGTTTCTACCACTACCTGTTGTACCTACACCCATGATGTTGTATTCTCTACCTGCATTATTAGCTTGTTCAAGTATTTGTCTTAAACCTGATTGAACTGCCATAACAGGTTTTCCTGCCGTTTTCAGCATATATGAATCAATATACTGTCCTTTTTCATCTACAAGTGCAAGTTTTGTAGTTACAGATCCTACGTCTATCCCTAAATATGATGTCAAACTCATTATACAAATCTCCTTCAAACTGTAGAATAACACAAAAAATTCAAATATGAAATAAAATGTTAAACAAAATAAATCAATTTTAGTGTGTATTTGTCTTTGTAAAGAAATACTTTATACTTATTTACAAACGGGAATTTTTGGTTGTAAAATGTTCATAGTGGAGAAATTATAGATTTGGCAAGCAATTACGAAAATTTTGATAATACAGAATCCAGCTATAGAAAGAATTCGCTTATACAAGAGCGTGTAGGATTAGTTTCTACTCATATGTATAAACAATTTTTGGATTACCAAAAAGCTACAGTAAATACTGCAGAGGTTTTTAATGAAACAATTGAAAATCTTGCTACTATAATTGATTCTTTAAAAAAATCTTTTTCATCAAGAGGGGTTTCTGCTCAAAATATATATCTTGAGGTAGATTCTGCAAAAACCATTGTTACGATAAATATTTTATGGCATAAAATCAGCCTAACAACACGTTGTAACTATGAACCTCAAGCGTTATTTAGAGAAAATAAAACACCGTTATTTTCTGGACGTATAATGGCAATAAATGGCAATTATTATGAAATAATGAATGGTGTAGATGATAGAAAAGAAGAAATGAAACGACTTTTGGATAATGAAGTTGCATCATTATACATTCCTGCAGATAAAATGCAAAATGCAGTATTCAAAATAAAACACCTTTCTAATAGAGAATTTGCACTTAATCCTCAAGATGCAGCAAGAGAGTTTATCTTGAAAGTGATAGAAATAATATGTGGTGGTGGAGTTTACCACGAAGAAGGCTCAAGAAAAACATTTAATATTTAGTCGAAATCTTCATTGGTTGGCGGGATTTCTTTAGGTGCATCATATTTTATGTAACCGTTAATAACTTTAATCGGTTTTTCAGTTTTTTGAGGTCCAACAACTTCGACTTTTCCTGTACCGTCTTTAAAGACAATTGCGCCAATATTAATATCGCCTTGAATTTTTAAGGTTGGTTTATCGCTAAATAAATAATAATCTTTTTCTTTTCCAACGATAATCTTTTTTATGTAATTGTCTGTTTTTTCACCCCATTGCGTTTTTGGGAAGAAGAATAACTTAGAGTTGTCATCGTGTAAGTTTAACTCATTAATCTGAACTTTGTTTTCAAATCGAACACCGTTATTAGCAAATCTTAGGTCAAATTTGTTAATTTTGCTATCTGTCATTTTATTAACATTTGCAAGTTTTAAGTTTTCAACAACAGAGTTATTGAAAGAAAGAGCATAATCAGCTTCAATTTCATTTGCAATTGCATTATCTACAATTATATCTTTTGTTTTAGCTTTTCCTGTAACTTTAGCTTGTGTTATTTCTGCACCTTCAGAAGCTTCTATTCTGTCAATAATTGAATATTTTTCAGGCATGTTTATATCACCTTTACAAGCAACCCAAGTTCCAGTAGCTTTGTTTACTGTATCTCCAGGAGTAATTGTTACTGAGTATTTTGCGTTTAATTTGTCAGCATTACAATTTCCGTTCAAATGAATACCATGTTCAACATTTGCTACTCCAATATTAGAATCGTAAGCGTTTAAGTATCCAACATTATCAATGTAGTCCGCATTAGAGTTGTTTCTTAGGTTTATAGATTCAACTCCTTCAATTTGTTTGATTTTGGAATTATCAGCTTCAATAAGAGCACAAGTTCTACCTTTGTCGGTTATGTCCCCGTGAGCATATTCAACAGTGTTATTTTTTAATTTCATAACATTGCCTTCTTCTCCTATTGTCATTTTTTTCCAAAAACCAAGTTCTTTATCAGTTATTATGCACTCTTTTATTTGTTGTTCTGGAGGAATTGTAAGTTTGTTTTTACTGTCAAACAAGAATATGTTTGCGTCTTTGGGTATATCTTTAATAGACTTTGCTCTCGATAGTTTAAATGTTTTGTTGTATCCACTAAAAAAAACATCATTTACAGCTGGTGATGTGCGTATATGTCTATATGATGCCAGTGAATTGTGATTTTTTGGCAAAACAATATTATTAGAATATGAATTTATAATATTATTCATACTCATATAAAATAACTAAAAAAAAAATTTGCTACTTAAGTTAATAAATTTAACAATAATTAATAAATCTCTTTATGAACAATAGGAGCAATTTGTTTTAATTCTTTGTATAATGCATCATATTGTTCAGGATATAATGATTGAGCGCCATCACATATTGCAGTTTCTGGATTGTAATGAACTTCAATAATAAGACCATCACAACCTGCAGCAACACTTGCTCTTGCCATAGGTGCTACTTTATCTCTTAGCCCTGTACCATGGCTAGGGTCTATAATAATAGGTAAGTGACTAAGCTTTTTGATAACAGGAATTGCTGACAAATCAAGTGTGTTTCTTGTATACCTTTCAAAAGTTCTTATACCTCTTTCGCATAAAATAACATTTCTATTCCCTGAAGAAAGAATATATTCTGCCGAAAGGAGTAATTCTTCAAAAGTTGCAGAAAGACCTCTTTTTAATACTATAGGTTTTTTGACATGTCCCATTTCTTTTAATAGATTATAGTTCTGCATGTTTCTTGCACCGATTTGGAAAATATCAACATATTTGTTGAACATGTCTATTTGAGAAGGGTCCATAATTTCAGATGTTACTGCCATTCCGTGATTATCTGCAACACTTCTGATGATTTTTAATCCTTCTTCTCCTAAACCTTGAAATGCGTATGGCGAAGTTCTAGGTTTGAAAGCACCTCCTCGTAGTATTTTTACGTTAGATTTTTTTAGAGCTTCTGCTGTCTTATCCATTTGTTCATAGCTTTCAACTGTACAAGGTCCAGCAATAAGTCCTGTATTTACTCCACCAAATTTTATTCCGTTGACTTCAATAACTGTGTCTTCGGCTTGAAACATTCTGCTTGTAAGTTTGAATCCTGATGAAACCTTAATAACTTCTTGAACACCATCAAGAAGTTCAATGTTTCTAGGATCGATAACTTTATCTCCGACTGCACCAATTACGGTATGTAGTTTTCCTGTTGAAAGGTGAGTTTCAAAACCATTGTTTTCAATAAACTCTACAACTCTGTCAATACAAGCCTGACTGGCATGTTCTCTCATTACAATAAGCATAATTTACACTTCCAATTTCTTAAAATACAGTCAATACCTAGTATTCTAACCTAAACATTAATATTTTACAAATTCTTTATCATATTGTATAATTAACTAGCTGACAGTAGTTATTAGATAGAAGGAGGCAACAATGAAAGAAGAATTTACAACAAGTGCTAGACGTTGGTATGATAAAGACCCTGTATTGTCTTCTGCTATGAAAACTCTTGAGGAGTCTGATGATGATACCCAAATCAAGATTGCTTTGAATTTAATCAAAATAATTACTGAGCATAATATTGAAGATTCTCAATACGAAGATGTTTCTGATATTATTTCTCAAACAGAAGTAGATTTGGCTGATTCTCGCCAAAATAGATGGTATGACTTAGATGGAACTTTAAGAACTGCTATTAGTATGCTTCAAAATTGCCCTGAATCTACTCGCCATACAATTGCCGTAGAAATGGCTAAAATGGTTGTAGAAGAAATGAAAAAGAATGAAGAAGATGAGGTAGATGATTCTGATGATGATTCTATAGATGAAGCATTAGAAAAATTAGATGAATCTCTTAGAAATAAAAATGAATTATAATTTATTTTATGCAGTTTAAAACAGATTCAACTGTAGGATAGTGTGAGCATTTGAAGGTTGAATGTGCGCAGTATTTTTGACCACATGGTTGGCAGTCTAGATTTCCAATGAGTGTTTTGTATGTGTTTTCCTTGTTTAATGTATAAGGATTAAATTTTTGATGTGGCATATTTGTAGAAATTGTTACTACATTTTTTTTGTCAGCCCAAGCTATAACAGAGTTTTCAATGTCGTTTGAAATTATAATGTGGGCTATAGAAAAAATATATCTTAAATCTTCGAATGTTGTTTTTCCACATAAATTTACAAGGTTTTTGTGTGAAAGTTTATTTGCTAAAACATTGTCGTGAGCATCACCAATAACTAAAATATTGAATTTATCTGAAATGTTATTAACAAGATTTATCCAGTTTTTAGGGTGCCAAGCAAGTTCTCCGTTTTTCATGTTAGGAGATAAAACTATAATTGGTCTTTCTTCTGAGAATTTTAAAAACTTGTCAATTTTTGTTTTAGAAGTGTATTTCATTTCTGGCAGAATAAACTCTGCAGATTTCGTATTGAGTCCTAAATATCTCGCAAAGTTTAAATTAAGTTCAACTTTATGAATATTTGTATTTCTAAAATCAGGTTTAGAGTCAATATTTTCATTCCCGCCTAAACTTGAAAATTCTTTAGCGTTTGAGTAGGTCAATCTTCTTTTAGCACCACATTTTGCAAAAAGAATCAGGCTTCTAAAGGTTTGTTGACAATCTATTGCTATATCAAAATTTCTTTTTTGGAGTCTTTTTGTACATTCTGAAACATCTTCAAAAATACCCATATAAGGTAGTTTGTTGAGCCATTGTTCTAGTGGCGCAAGATGAACTCGATTAATCATTGGATTTTTGTTTACGGCTTCAAACCCTTTTTCTGCCGTTAAGACTTCTACCTCATAATCGTTTTGTCTAAGCACACTAATTAGAGGTAATGTATAGATTGTATCTTTAAGTTCTCCAAGACTTATGATTAAAGCTCTTTGTCCTGTCATTTTTTAGTCCTTTTTTTTGATTATACACAATATTCTAACTATTGTAAACATTTGTAAATGTTTGCTTAAAAATCCTAAAGTTTGAAAAAAAAATGCCGTATATACAGGTATCGAAAGAAAGATTATTATAGGAGTAGAAATTATGGAGTTTAACAGAATCAATTTTGTAGCGCAACAAGCAGCAGCATTAAATAAACCAGTACAAAAAGAAGATGCAAAAGCAGAAGAAAAAAAAGAAGCAGAAGTAAGAGATAACAAACCTGCTGAAAAACAAGTATCAGGTGAAGATGTTCTAGCATTTATGGCAGCAAAAACAGTTGACGTAAAAGTTACTAAAAAGGCTGATGCTAAAACAACAGAAGATAGAATCGCTGGTTATATGGCTGATTTCGAAGCAGCTTATGACGAAGCAGCAGCTTTAGGTTTATCAGACGAAGCTATATTTGCTATCTTTGACAAAATGTAATAAAGAGAATAGGAATTGGGTATGAAAGTTGATTTATGAAAGCCGTTTCAATAGAAACGGCTTTTTTATGTGTTTAAAGTTGAGTAGTCACGAACAATAGCGATGTAATCTAGAAGTTTTTAATATAAGATTTTATCTAAAACCAACTACATTTACCGTTTGTGCAAATTTCTGATTCAAGTTCTGACATGAAATTCTTTCTTGTCATTTCAAATGTAATCGGTGTTATTGATATTAGATTTTTTCTAATAGTTGCAATATCTGTGTTTGCATCTTCAGGCTCATTGATTAATTCTCCTGCCATCCAATAATAAGTTTTTCCTCTAGGGTCAACTCGTTTTTCGTATGTATCTGTAAACATTCTGCGTCCCAGTTCAGTTATAGCAACTCCTGCTATATCTTCTTTTTCTAGCCCAGGAACATTAACATTCAGAATTGTTTTTTCAGGTAGTTTATAGTTGGTCAATTCTTTTAATAACTTTGAAACGAATTCAGCTGCAACTTTGAAATCTTCAGGTTCGGAATGAAGGCTTGCTAAAGATGTCGCAATACTAGGTATTCCACACATAGCACCTTCTAAAGCACAACTAACAGTTCCTGAATACAAAATATCTGCACCAAGATTGGGCCCATGGTTGATGCCAGAGATAACGTAATCTGGTTGTTCTTCTGGTGCTAATATGGCATTTACTGCGATTTTTACACAGTCGCCAGGTGTTCCTGTTGTTATCCAGCATCTTTTTGCACCATATAAAGGTTCAACTTCTTCAACTCTTAAGGGTGTGTGTAATGTCAAAGAATGTCCGGCAGCACTTCTTTCTCTATCTGGTGCAACAACATAAACATTATGTTCACAGGAAAGAGCCTCTATCAAGGCTCTTATTCCATTTGCTAATATACCATCGTCATTTGATAATAATATATTCATTAAATTCCTTTCAATTCGTTTTTAATGCGAGTAAGAACATCATCAACTTTAGTGATGTCTTTTATACCACCTTGAGCAAAGTTTGGTCTGCCACCACCGTTTGCTCCTGAGGCTTTAGCAATTTCTCCAACAAATTTACCAGCATTTATTCCTGATTTTACAAAAGAATCGGAAACTTTTACTAATACCATTCTTGGTGCAACAAGTATTATGATACTTTCGCCAAGTTTGTTGGATAAGAATTCAACACCAGCTTTTATTGAGTCATTGTCCATTGATTCAATTTTTGATATGAATAGTTTTCCGCCATTTATATCTTCTGCTTTTTCTTTTGCTGTACTACAATAACCATTTGTGTTCGGCTTTTTCGAGGTATGAATTAAATTTTGCTCTTGCATTTTCTGATTTTAAATCAACAATTTCTTTTTGAAGAGTTTTGTTTTCATCAAGTATTTTATTGATTCTTTCCTCAACTTCATCATAATGAACTTTGAATTTAGAAGATAATTTATCTATTTCTTTAATTTTAGAGTTCATAAAATCAATTGCAGCATTTGAAACAACAGCCTCAATTCTTCTTGTACCCGCAGAAATTGCACCTTCTGAAACGATTTTGATTAATCTTAAATCAGCGGTATTGTGTGCGTGTGTACCAGCACAGAATTCTTTAGAGATAGCAGGGTTTCCGATACTTACAACTCTAACCTTGTCACCGTATTTTTCACCAAATAAGGCAACGGCACCAGTAAGTTTTGCTTCTTCTATGTCCATAATTTTGGTATTGATTTCAAGTTCTTCTCCAATCCAAGTATTTATGATGTTTTCAGTTTTTTGAACTTCAGCCTCTGTCATAGCTCTTGAAAAAGTAAAGTCAAATCTCATTCTGTTTTCATCAACTTGAGAACCCGCTTGTTTAACTTCATCTCCAAGAACTTTTGTCAAAGCTGCTTGAAGTAAGTGAGCAGATGTGTGGTGAACTCGAATTTGTTTACGGCGTTTTGAGTCAATAGTCGCTTTAACAGTTTCATTAAGAGTGATTTCTCCATTAATGATATTTGAACGGTGAACGTATAAATCATTAACTTTGAAGGTTGTTAAAACTTCAGCTTTCAAGTTGTCGTTTTCGATAATACCTGAATCGCCGACTTGACCACCACATTCTGCATAGAACGGAGTTTTATTAAGTACGATATCTGTATAACCTTCTCCTTCTATAGTAGCTAAGATTTTAGCGTCACAACTGTCAACTTCATAACCTACAAACTCAGTTGAACCAACTTCATTTTCTACTTTTGCATATTTCATATCTCCAGTAACAGATATTTTTGCAGCAGCAGCTTTTGCTCTGTCTTTTTGTTCTTGCATAGCTTTTTTAAAGCCTTCTTCGTCAGCATTAATTCCACTATCTGCAGCGATTTCTTTTGTTAATTCAAAAGGAAATCCGTATGTATCATATAGTTTGAATGCACTTTCGCCATCAATATCTTTCTTTTGAGAAATGAATTCTTCAAGCATTTTGTAACCTCTATCAAGAGTTTTTCCGAATCGTTCTTCTTCTTTCTTGATAGTATCAATAATTTTTTCTTTGTTTTTAACAAGAGATGGATATGCTTCTCCATAGTTGTCAACAATTACATCTACAAGTTTGTATAAGAAAGGAAGTTCCATTCCTAAAATCTTTCCATGTCGAAGTGCACGTCTAAGAATCATTCTTAATACATAACTTCTACCTTCATTTCCTGGGATAACTCCATCAGAAATTAGGAATGTTACACATCTTGCGTGGTCTGTGATGATTCTTAGCGAAATATCTGTTTTGTCAGATTGTTTGTATTCAACACCTGACATTTTACAAACTTCATCAAGAATTGGTCTGAGAAGGTCTGTTTCAAACGTAGAGGCAACACCTTGGCAAACCATTGCAATACGTTCAAGTCCCATGCCTGTATCAACATTCTTGCTTTCAAGAGGTGATTGGTTGCCTTCTTCATCTTGATATAGTTCTGTAAATACTAAGTTCCAAATTTCAACCCATCTGTCACATTCACAAGTATCTATTCCACAACCTCTAGGGTCGTCACATTTGTATTCTTCTCCTAAATCATAATGAATTTCAGAGCAAGGACCACAAGAACCTGATGCCCCCGGAGGACCCCAGAAATTGTCTTTTTTGCCTTTTCTCTTAATTCTGTCAGGTGAAACTCCAACATCTTTTGTCCATATTTCGTAGGCTTCTTCATCTGTTTCGTAAATAGTTACCCAAAGTCTATCTTTATCTAATTTTAGGTAATTTGTTATAAAATCCCAAGCCCAAGGGATAATTTCTTTTTTGTAATAGTCACCAAAAGAAAAGTTACCTAACATTTCAAAGAAGGTATGGTGACGTGGAGTTCTTCCAACATTTTCGATATCTGAATCTTTACCGCCAGCTCTTGCACATTTTTGACAAGATGTTGCTCTTGCAGGGTCGTAAGGCGATTTTTGGATACCTAAAAATATAGGCAAAAATTGTAACATACCCGCAGTTGTTAACAAAACTGTTGGATTATCTGGTACTAGAGATGAACTCTCTACAAT
>ERZ1026888.1335-NODE-1335-length-10936-cov-4.885213_pt1 | contig 10936 bp, 2 predicted proteins | sample MGYA00380174_ERZ1026888 | MGnify/ENA primary metagenome ERZ1026888 (study PRJEB33269, sample SAMEA4719810) | human gut metagenome | biome: human-associated habitat; feature: organic feature; material: feces | place: Cameroon | collected 2013-10 ...
CTTCCTATAGTTTTTAATCCCTTATGCAACTTTACATTTTCTAAATTATAACAGCTCCCAAATGCCCCATCTCCAATCACTTCAATGCTTGAAGGAATATCTATATTGGATAACGAATCACATAAAACAAATGCTTCTACTCCAATACTTGTCACACTTGATGGAATCTTTATGCTTGTTATCTTTTTACATTCAATAAAAGCATTTCTATGTATACTTCTAACCCCATCTGGAATAAAAGAATTATTACAACCACATAAAAAATCATTTGTCAACGAGTCAATTATAGCATTACAATTATTCTGACTATTATATCTTTTATTATTTTTATCTACAACAATACTCTCTACTGATTCACAACAATAAAAGGTCATTTCACCTATCTTGGTTACACTTGCAGGAATTTCTATGTTCTTAATACTTTTACAAAATGAAAATGTAGAATCCCCTATACTCGTAACACTATTTGGTATTTTAACATCTTTTAAACTTCCACATAATGAAAACGCAGCCTCTTCTATATCCGTAACACTTTTTGGAATATCAACACTTTTTAAATTACGACACTCACAAAATGCATAACTTCCTATACTGGTTACACCATCTTCTATAACAACGTTTATGATCTTATCCCCCCACCAGCTACTCCATAGTGGTCTATCTCCTTCCATGTCTCCTGGTTCTGAATACCATATCCAATTATCCATTTTTCCAGTTCCACTTATAGTTAATGTTCCATTACTATCTAATGACCAAACTAGATTATCCCCACATTTTCCACTTGCTATTTGACCGGTGGACGCCATAACTGTAACAAAATCACAAAATGTCCCACTTGTAAGCAACATTGCACAAATAACAATAGCTATAATAATTCTTTGTTTTCTCATAAACAATACTCTCCTATCTCACCACAGATGCAAAAATGGCACCACTATCCTAATCAAGAATAGCAATGCCATTAATTAACTGTTCCTCATGTTGCAACTGGCTACCATATATCAGGCCCTATAGCTTTGCGCCACAGAATTTTTTCTGCTTTGCTGTATTAATCTAATTCAATTATACTCTAGTACTATATTTTATGCAACAATTTATTCCCTTCTTTGAGATTTAGCTTTATTTATTGGCGCCTGTCCCAATGTATTTCACCTGCAGAAACTGTAAGCATTTGTAAATTAAGCAAATTCCCACAAAAAGGGGAGTTTTTTACAGCCCCTCCTAGTGTTATTATTCAATTTCCCAAGCAATTGCTGCAACTGTATTCCTTAAATCTATTAATTCGAAAAGATAATTATAAAACTTATCTATTTTCCGTCATTGAATACTCCATAGCCTTCTGACTATACCAATACATCGCTCTGCTGAGATTTATAAGCTTTGTATTTCCGGAATCCATAGATTTCTTTATATAAATATACGGGCTTGTTGAAACAGACATACTCTGACTGCTGTTTTGCTTATTCGTTATCTGCACCACAAAATTATCATCCAGTTCAGTAGCATTTAAGTCATTAATAGTAATACAAATCATATTTCCGTTTATGGATTTACTGATCTGCTTCTTACAATCTTTAACCGAAATATCATATTTCTTATCAATCTCTTTAAGAGAAAGACTATTTTTATTTTCAAAATACAGTTTCATTCCTGTATCTGACTTGCATACCAATGAAGCTCCATAGTATTTGAAATCATTGTTTTCAAGGACGCCGATTTCATTATTGGCTATAGCATTCTTAATATCCTGTGCCAAAATCGAATCCACTTTTTTTATCTCAGCATCCGGTAAAGCACTGTTAACTAATGAATCTGTCTTATATCCAAAATATAGCTGTGCCCTTGCCCCATAATTCAGTATAGCTGATGCAATATCTGCAGCCTTTCCATACTCTTCTTTTTTATCTTTGTTTTGAACTATTGTATTTAGATAATCTTTGACCGAATACTGCGTAAGAGCATATGATTTATCCTTATAATGTAGTGTTGCCGTCACTTTGTCACCAATCTGAGCTACAGGCACTTCACATGTATAAACATAATGTCCATTAGATGTTTCTCTCTGTTTTACCTTTTGTACTCTATCACCGACTTTAAACTCAATGTACGCATCGGTATCATTTGCAGCTTCTTTGGACAAATCAATATAATATTTCAAATCGAAATTTCCATTGATAACAACCTGATATCCATACACCGTATATAAAGCTTCCTTTATTTCAAAGTTTTTAGAAACCGTACCTGAATATATTCCGGTGCCTTTTATTGTAACGGTAGCTGTACCTGCTTTTACGTTATTTGAATACTCCACCGTATAATCTGTGCCTTGTTGTAACGTAGCATATCCATATTTTACTGTTACATCCGGTTTCTTCTCTTTGCCATCATATATATAGTTGTTATTTGATAAAGTAACATTTGCCGTGCCTAGCTTTATCGTGTCCTCTTTATAAACATTGAACTCCTGAGCTGCTGTTCCGTTCTGAGTCCATAGCCAGGCATTTGTACCTACTGCCGTAAATCCATTAGCTATATCCAAACATGAGTTTATTGCACATTTTGGTATCAAAATTAATCCATTTGTCCCCTGCTTAATAAACCACCTCTGATTATCTGCTCCTGTATAATCATTACAATACACATTTAAGCCATCACTATTTCCAGCTTCAGAAACATCAAGATATTTTCCATCTTCCATTGACCTGATAGTATATGAACCATCATCCTGCTTTTGAAAATACCAGTATTCATTTGCATTCCCCACTTCCTGGCCTATGCAGGCATTTGTGTTATTGTTAACCACATGACTCCCGGAATCTGTTCTGATGATATTTGCTATAAAATTTGTACCTATATCCAGATACTTACTTTTTTCAGCAACAATAAAACCGACCCTATAAGTGTCAACACCTCCGGCGCTGTTGGCAACACTCATATATGCAGAATAATTTCCTGTTCCCAGCCTGTTCGCAGATATAGAATATGTACTTCCGCATCCTTCTGTTACAACACGTCCAACACCTATTTTGTCTATTCCTATAGCAAATCTATCTGCCATTGATGCAGTAACATTAAATGTTATCGTATCTGATAAATCGTATAGATTACGATCTACCCAAAAGTTAGAGTAGGTTGGTGTAGTCATTTTTTCTACAATAGTAAACTCCACTCTATAAGTATCAACACCTCCGGCGCTGTTGGCAACACTCATATATGCAGAATAATTTCCTGTTCCCAGCCTGTTCGCAGATATAGAATATGTACTTCCGCATCCTTCTGTTACAACACGTCCAACACCTATTTTGTCTATTCCTATAGCAAATCTATCTGCCATTGATGCAGTAACATTAAATGTTATCGTTCCAGATAAATCGTAAAAATTACCATCTATCCAAAAGTTGGAGTAGGTTGGGATAGTCATTTTTTCTACAACAGTAAACCCTACCCTATAAGTGTCAACATACCCGGCGCTGTTAGCAACACTCATATATGCAGAATAATTTCCTGTTCCCAGCCTGTTCGCAGATATAGAATATGTACTTCCGCAGCCTTCCGTTACAACACGTGCGCCACCGATTTTGTCTATTCCTATAGCAAATCTATCTGCTCCTGATGCAGTAACATTAAATGTTATCGTTTCTGATAAATCGTAAAAATTACCATCTATCCAAAAGTTGGAGTAGGTTGGGGGATTTGGAACACTATATTTAGGTCTCAAATATTTTCTAACAATTCCATCTCTGTGCTTATAACCTAAATCTCCATTATGAGAATATGAGTTTCCTCTTTCTACCTTTGATACACCATTACTCCATCTATTTCCTTCAATAGAGTATGTGGAATCCTCCATAATTCCAACATGACACCATTTTCCAGCTGTTGAACTGCATTTTGTACAATAGAAAAATACAATATCCCCCTTTTGAGGAGAACTAACTTCCTGGCAGCCATTATTCTTCATACCGATATACATATTGTAACAAGAAGAACTCTTGGCAATACTGTCAACCCCAGCCTGCTGAGCACACCATGAAACAAAATCTGCACACCAAGCACCTTTATTTCCACCATAATATTTACTATAATTTGTACTTCCTAATTCTCCTCTTGCAATAGAAACTATATCGTCAGCATTATTAGCAGCTAACACTATATTGGGTGGCATAATAAATACAACGCAACTCAAAACAATCACTATTGACATTAATACACTAAATATTCTCTTCATAAGCAATTCCTTTCTTGAACACTACTTTTTATACTCCCTTGCAGCCTGTCCATAAACCCACATTGCTTTACACAGATTCTGCAACCTGCTATCACCAGACTCCAATGCCTTTTTCACATACACATATGGACTTGTCTCCACAATAACTGAACCGTGATCCGATACCAGGTTTACTCCATATACATTACCAAGCTCTGCTGGTTTTATGCCTTTTATCTTTATCCAGAAAACGCTTCCGTCAACACCGGTATCGTAGTCATGCTTGTTTTTGTCGAGCATGCTGACATCATATCTACTCTTTATCTGCTTCTCTGTTAGCTTATTCTTATTGTTAAAATACAGCTTTAATGAGGTATCTGATTCACATATAAGTGATGAGCCCATATACTCTAAATCTTTATTGCTAAAAAGCCCCTGCTCACTGTATGTTATAGATTTTATTATATCCTCTCTCTTTATCGTTGCAGTATTGTCATCTTTTAATATGACATTTGCAAGATTAGTTTTGTCCTCACCAAAATATATCTGAGAGTAGGCTCCATAGTTCAGCATTGCCTTTACGAGAGGAAGTGCCTTTTTACACTCAGCATCAGTATCGGCTTTCTTAATCATTTCATTTGCGTAATCCATAACTGAACATATATAAGCACTGCTTTCTGTTCCATCTGATTTTAAAATTTTAAATGAAAGCTTTCCGGACATCTTTGCCGCAGGTACCATACTGACTATTTTTTTTACCGATTTGTCCTGATACGTTGTTGTCTCATATGACGAAATCGGCTTCTTAATGACCTTTCCATCCGAATTTGTAATAATCATCATTGCACCATCATCACTCAGCACATCATCGGATATCTGCATGTAAATATTAAATCCAATATTATCACTCAGACTGAGCGAACTGGCAACAGGGGTCAGCTTTGGTTGTACCGAATCATATTCACATACCACAAATCTGCCAGCTTCATTCTGCACATCATCCCAGTTACCTGATGAATACATCTGAAGATAATTCTGCGAGGTTCCACCATTAGGCTCGTTGGGTTCCCAGTTACTGTATGTAAACGCTTCTCCTGTAATCCAAGACCATGTTCCCTCATTTGCTGTATCAGAACCTCCAAGCCATATACTCTGCTGGTAATCTGTTGAAAGGTTACGGCATCTCATGCCATTAACAAATTCATTCTCTTTCTCATCTGAAATAGTAACAAGATGTCCTCCCTTTTTCTCACAAAAGAGCTTAGCCGACTCCCAGGTCATTGATTCATTATAAAGCTCATATTTATGTCCTTTAAAATACGACGTCTCAACTGGTTTACTCATGTTGTCATCACTATGACTGACTTTTATCACATCGAACTTTTGTGGTCCCCAGTCGTTTCCCTTATCCCATAGTGCCACATTGTATGGAGCAGTTGACTGCATATCCATTACCCTGGTATTACTGATTAAAGGTTTTATATAAAAAGCATTGTCCATTTCATAGAAATAGAACTGCTGATTCCTGTTGCCTGTATATTCATTATACGAAAGGAAATTGGTCTTATTTGCATCATTTGAATTTTCTACATCTATATATGAACCATCCAATGTATTCTGAATAACGTAGGCTCCATTTGACTGTCTCATAAATTTCCATATTTGACTGTCATCAGCTGTTGCCGCAGCGCCTGCTACATTACCACTTTGATTTGTTACATATAAATTTGTTCCCTGACATCTGAGCTGTGCATAAAATTCATCTCCCAGTCCGTATGGAATGTAATCGCCCATGCCAACCATGTCAAACCTGTATTTCTGCTGTCCAGCATTCCTTGAAAGGTTGTAGCATGCCACATTATATGGCTCTCCTGCTCCCATATCCACGACAAGAGTTTTGGTATTTGCCGGTCGGATATAAAATGCATCATCCATATAATATATGTTAAATCTCTGCTTATCCTGTCCTGTAGCACTCCATGCGCGAATATCAGCTCCTGCCGGAACATCGCTATCCCATTCATCATCCATCATGAGTCCATCAAGCTGACTCATGATAGTATATGAGCCATCTGAACACTTATTAAAAAACCATATCTGATCATTATATCCGCTCTCAGGAGCTCCAACGATTTTGCTATCTTTGTTTGTAATATAGCATCCGGTTCCTATATTCTGAATCCTTGCTGAAAATTTATCACCAAAATTACATTTTTCAGCTACAACAAAATATACCCTATATGTATCAACATATCCCGCACTATTTGCAACCGTCATATAAGCTGAATACTCTCCTGCTCCAAGCCTGTCAGCTGAAATAGTATACGTACTTCCACAGCCTTCTGTCACAACACGACCAACACCGGTCTTGTCGATTCCTATTGTATAATTGTCTGCTCCCGATGCTACAGCAGTGAATGATACAGTCTCAGACAAATCAAATAGGTAATGGTCTACCCAGAAGTTGGAGTAGGTTGGGGGATTTGGAACCGGATTTACTTTAGTTAAATAATTTCTTGGATTCTTTGCATAATTAGTGGAATTTCCACCTACTCTTATTTCAAAATGTAAATGAGGACCCGTAGATTTTCCTGACGTTCCTGTTTTAGCAATTAATTGACCTTGCCGTACTCTATCACCAGACTTAACCTTAAATGTTCCAGTTGACAAATGTGCATAAAATGAATACACTCCATTACCATGATCTATACATATTCTATTTGCATAAGAGCCTTTCCCGTCACTGCTTGCTTTTGCTGCCGGACAACTACTTCCTTTTGAACACGCTGGTGTTCCTCCATAATGAGATCCTGTGCACCCATAGTCCGTTGCTGTAACTACAGTTCCATCCGCAATTGCATAAACATCATTTCCTAATGAACACGAAAAATCGCATCCCGTATGTTGTGTCTTATAATTACTTCCAGTAAACTCTCTACTAATATTAATGGAAGTCTTCAATGGCCACGTATAATTTGCAGCTAACACTATATTGAGCGGCATAATAAATACAACGCAACTCAAAACAAACACTATTGACATTAGTACACTAACTATTCTCTTCATAAGCAATTTCTCCAAATCTCTCTATAATCATTATGCCCTTTAGTACTATATTATTTTATCATTATTTTTCTGAAAATTATATATAAAAAGTTCAACATTTTATTAGTTATTTCTTACAAAAAGAATCCGCCAACCATTGCCATATAACCATAGTTGAGCGGATTCTAATTTAATCGCCTTTTATTTCATTGATTTTATTGTCCGATATACTCTAATGTAGCCTTATTATACAAATACATAGCCTTACACAGATTCTGTAAATTCATATCATCCCGCTTCATTGCTTTCTTTATATAGCATATTGGTGATACTGTTCCTCTCTGTGTTCCAGCATCACTTGTAAATTCAACAGTATAATCTGAGCTAAGTTTTACCGGTCCCAGGTTCTTTATCTTAATCCAGAACTTTTCTCCTTCTACCTGCATCTCACAGCCATCATCCGGAATAACATTACCCTCAGAATCATATACCTTGATTGCATATTTTTCTTTTATCTGGTTAAGTGTCAGATTGTTTTTGTTCTGGAAATACAGCTTCATGCTTGTTTCACTCTCACATATCAAAGATATATTCTGATATATCAGTTCTTCATTACCAAGTGTTCCAGTTTCTTCATTTGTTATGGCATTGAATACGCTATCACATGATGTCTGCTCTACATTACCTTCCGTCAGCTTTAAGTTTGATACCCTGTCATAGTTTGCAAGATTTGATGCATCAACTCCGAAGAAAAGCTGAGAGTATGCACCATAATCAAGCATCGCTTTCACAAGCGGTAATGCCTTCTGATACTCTGTTTCAGTTGTAGCATACTTTATATAGTCCTTTGCATATTCATATATTGAATATGTGAAGCCTTCACTCTCTTTTCCATCTGAGCCAACTATCTTCATTGTCACAGAGCGCGTGATGTATGCCGGAACCATTTTTGTATTAATCACAACAGTATTTACTCCATTATATGAAGCTTTCTTAAACTCTGATAAAGGCTGCTGTGTGACTGTCCCATCAGCTAGTGTGAACACAGCATTAGCTCCTGCATCACTTAAGAATTTCTCCGGAACATATGTATACATGTTCAATGAAATCATATCACTAAGTCCAACTGAATATCCAACCACCTTTGCATTGTCCGAACCCTCAACTTTTACATTGACACTTGCTGATTTGGTCGGGTCTGCAACACTCATTGCAGTCACAATAAGTGTAGCTGCCTTTTCATCTTCTCCTACTGTAAGCACACCTTCCTGTGAAATTGATGTAGCCTTACTCGTGTTATTTGACACACTCCATGTCACAGCATCCGATGAAAGATTAATTCCAACAATATGTGCCTCAAATGACAGACTGCCACCGCACTTTACAACAATAGCAACCTGATCCACACCGGAATCTATAATAATGTGAACTATCTGTATCTTTGCTGAAGCACTCACCTTGTTGTTTACGGCAGATGTTGCAACTATACTGATATTATCAGCGCTCTCATCCTTGCCTACAGTAAGCGTACCATCTTTGGCAACTTTTGTATCCGCAGACTGCTGACCTGTAACAGACCATACAACTTCCTGTGATATATCATTTTCTCCCAGTACTGCTGCTGAGAACTTGTGTGTATCTCCAGGACACATGCTGGCCGTGTTTGCAGAAAGTCTGACAGCATCCACTCTAGGTACCCTCTTTGTAATGTTCACTGTCTGGCTTGCTGTTTTTGAGCTGTCCTCTGCCGATACAACCTTTATAACAATATTTGAAGCAGCTTCATCCTTAGCAACACTCAACAATCCATTCTCGTCTATATGAGTGTCTGCTGATTTTGCTCCTGTAACAGACCATGTGACAGCCTGCGATGGACTGTTTACACCTGATACCTGGGCAGAATATTGAATCTGCTCTCCCTGGCAGACATCCTTTAGATCAGGTGATACAGTCACGTTGTCCACTTTAGTCTTTAAATATAGTTTGTTCCAACAATTATCTGTGACGAAATTGTAACCTGTGGATTTATCCTTTGTGAGATATAGGTTGTTGATTAAATAATCTACCTGAACTTTTTGAATATTTAAACCATTTAATATTACTGTATTGGTTCCGTTTTTATCAAAATCATTATGTGGTCCTTTTAAGATAAAATCACCATGCACCTCCAATATTCCTGCTGAAAATAAATTACCCTTATAATTCGTTACGTAATCTGGAAACGCTTCAAAATCATTTCCAACTTTCACAATATCATTTTCATTATTCATTATTAAATACCCACCACTAGATGAGTAACTAACAGTTCCAGTATCATCAATACTCTTACTTTCTATTCTATAATCTTTTTCTATCTCAACACTTCCTCCATTAAGTATCAGTCCCCCACCAGATTGAAGCAAATTACCCTTTATATGCATCTTTCCACCATTTAAAATAACATTACAATCTATCATCAAATCACTATCTGATGTTATACTTCCACCATTTGTCTTAATGAAATCACTCGACCAGCCTCCTATTCCTAATTCTCCACATATATTAATATTATGTCCCTGCATATCAAGTGTTCCGTCAATTTGTAGTTGTCTATTTTCTCCTCCTTGTATAGTTATATCATGATTTGTTTTAAACCCTTTCATACATCCATCTGCTACAAACACGACATTTTCATTTGTTATTTCCAATTCATTGAATCCATCTCCATTATGAAGTTTAACAAGTTGTTCTCCAGTACCACTCAATATAGTCTTATGATTTTCTGATGCTCTAAACGAACGGGCCGCCCTTGTATTTTCTATTGTAAAATTTCCTTTTACTTCTAAAATTCCTGCTGTAAATTCATTTTCTACATACATAGCACTATACATATAAAAATCTTGTCCTACTTCAACATAATCAGTGGACTGATTCATTATAACCTCTGCACTACTCGATGTATAATTTATATTACCCCATTTATCTAATTGCTTAACTGCAATAATGTAATTCTTACCTACATTTACCACTCCGCCATTAATATTTAAGGTTTCACTCGATTGAACCAGATTTCCATTTATGTTTAATTGTCCTCCACCTAAAATTAAATTACACGATAATTCCAAGTCACTATCTGATGTTATGTTTCCACCATCCATCTTAATATAATCACTTGAATCCCCAACTATTTCTAATTCTCCAAATATATTAATATTATGCCCTCCCATGTCAAGATTTCCATCAATTTGTAGTTTTTTATCTTTTCCTCCCTGAATAGTTATGTCATGATTTGTTTTAAATCCTTTCATATATGCGTCAGATACAAATACGACATTTTCATTTGCAATTTCCAACTCATTGAATCCATTTCCATTTTGTATATTCACTTTTTGTACTTCAGTACCACTCAATATGGTTCTATGAGTTCCAGTAGCTACCATTGATTTATATCTTCCACTTTTTACCGTAAAATCTCCCTTAATTTCTAAGGTTCCTGCTGAAAAATCATTATCAGAATCATCTGTATACATTTCAAAATTGCCATCTATTAAAATATAATCATTATTTTGTCGCATGGTCAAAGCACCATCACTCGAAGAATATGATATATTTCCAGTTAAATCTTCATTCCTATATTCCATTCTAAAATTTTGTGTCACCTTAACAGTTCCACCATTAATATTCAAATTACCATCTGAATGTAAA
>ERZ1026888.1336-NODE-1336-length-10925-cov-3.385281_pt1 | contig 10925 bp, 18 predicted proteins | sample MGYA00380174_ERZ1026888 | MGnify/ENA primary metagenome ERZ1026888 (study PRJEB33269, sample SAMEA4719810) | human gut metagenome | biome: human-associated habitat; feature: organic feature; material: feces | place: Cameroon | collected 2013-10 ...
CTTCCAAATGTCCGCTGTGCCTTCCGTGCGACAAGGCGAAGGTTCTCATGACTTGCTTTAATTGCCTCCGCACTGCTTGGGTTGTCTGTGACGAATCCCAGATCGTCCAGAGTCAATCCTGTTTCTCCGGCAAATAATGCCGCAAAAGAACGGATCTGATCCAGATGTGGCGCCATGCTCTGTTGTTGGAATTGACCAAGCGTCGGAATGTTCCCGTCTTCGTCCCTTGAAAATGTCATCATCGTTGACATTGTAGCTTTCCATTTTTCCATCGGCTCCGCATCTTCAGCCAATCCGAGCACATACTTTTGCGGATAAGAAAAGAACTCAGCTGATATTTCCGAACGTTTGACCGTTCTCATAGCTGAGTTCACTATATTCATACATGCCCTGCTGATTCTTGAGTGTCCAAATGGCCGGACTGCATCCGGCCGAAAAATGATCGGAACCAGTAGCGGATATGGTGCAGCATTCGTATAAATCTCTGGAGTCGTCATTCCTTTTACATAAATATCTGTTCTGCCTGGTATGAAGTATGCTTCTTTCGTTACAATCCCATTCTCATTCCGTTCGATCACTGCGTAGCCTTCTTTCAGAAGTCCGGTAATCGGATCTATGATACCAGTCGCATTATATCCATCAATCACCTGAAGCCGTGGATAGCCTTCCTGATCGGCTGAGATATATACGAAACAGCATGCGCTGATCAGTGCCGAGAGTATCGCGCTGTCAAAGAGCGTATCCGGATTATTCATCCGGAAGATTTCGTTCAGATCGAAGTTATCATCCTTGAACTCTCGGAACACCAGCCGGTCCGCCAGGGAATCCACTGCTTTTCCGCACCAGCCCAGACAGGACTTGAACCATTCTAGTCCATCCGGAGTTGATATCCTAAGGTCTTTCGCTGCGTGCTTCATTTCATAATATGTGTACCGTGTATGTACCCTTGTCTGCTTCGTTGCCAGCTTGTTTCTCAGGTACGTGATGCCTTTATATTCACTCATGTCTTACCTCCATGATTTTCTCAGCGAGAAATTTGTACAGTGACAGCGGGAACGTCATTCGCCCCCACCGGGAGGGGGATATGCCCCCTATCCTCGGTACTGCGTCCAGTCCATTGACTGCGGCAGGACGCGGTTACTGATTGCCTCCCGTTGCCCTGCATCATATCCTTTGAGCTCTACCAGCTTGTCTGATTTCTGTCTGTTACACGTCCAATGTGCCAGCTGCAGGTTCGATAAGTCACTTGGATGTCCGCCTTTCGCTATCGGTATAATATGATCAATACATGGCGATAGTGGATGCGGATATTTATATGAAAAGTCAACCGGCTTTCCACAGATGCCGCACACTTTCTGTGTTGCAAGAATCTTCTTTTTGTTCTTTTCGAATGCGCCTCTGTGGCTTCCTTCATGGTCCAGTCTTTTCATTCTTTTTCTCCACATAGCAAAAGCAGCCGGCACACCGTGCCGACTGCTTCCCTGCTTCATGTCCAAAAGGAGGAATCTCTTATGTCTTTATATTGATTCCAGTTTGACTATATCACATTTTATCGTGACAATCGTGACATATTTTATTTTTTTGTTCGTCGATATAATTCTGCATAAGCTCCATGAGTGCCTCGGACTGGCTGACGCCAGCTCCCTTGCAGGCAATTGCAAAGTCTTCCACCACTTTCTTTCTTAGCTTATATGTCTTTGCCTGTGTTCCAACCTTGTTCATATACCGTTCGGTTGCCCGTGTCTGAGCTTTTCTTTCATCATCCATTTCTCATCCTCCTGAACTTTTTCTCTTGCTTTATATATTATCATGTGATATATTGAAACCGTAATATAAACATATTGTAATGTTGAAAAAGTATATTTTAGTAATGTTCTGTTTAACCATACTGGAATGTTGAAAAAGCACATTTCAATATTATCTTAATTTAACCATACTGGAATGTTGAAAAAGTACATTACAATACTGTCTTAATTTAACCAAATTGGAAAAAGGAGCTTTTGAAGCTCCTTTTTTATTATATCTCGTCAAAGGCTCCAGCATTAATTTGTTCCACGGCCTCTGCCTGTGTCCGGAATCTTCCGAGCACTTTCCCCTGCGTTCCAACCGTCATATATTCATTGTCTTTTTTTACTGCGCATAACCATAGCGCATATTTATTCCCCTCTGACATACTCTGTACTCCAGCCTGAACGTCATCATAATCGCAGACTCTCATTTTTGTATTTGTTCTCTTTTCCAGGTCAGCTACCGCCTTTTCCAATTTCTTCATCATATCAGTCACTCCTCCTCCTCAATCGTTGGCATATACTGCTTCATGTCAACTTTACATTCGTCGCTCAGCATGATGTCTCTAACAACATCGCCTGACAACTCATATAGCTCATCCAACGAGCTGATTTTAATCTCCTTTTCACCTACTGTGAAATTGAGATAATTCATATCCGGTCTGGCATGAGACACCATATGTCTGCAGAATGGATCTTCCAACAGTCTCGCCAGCATTATCATTTTTTCTACATCAGAGTAGAAGTTGAAATCATTAATCCGCTTTTTTGCGGCGGTGTAATCTGTCTCTTTTTTGCTTATCCCAGAAGCCTTCTCCAGGACATCCTTGTCAACATGAACCTCTTTGTTATCCAAATAGATTCTTGCCAACTCAGCATTACCATCAACCTTGCTGGAATAGATCTTTCCATTCCATTTGCCTGCCTGTTCTTCTCCCATGTAATCAATGACTGTAATATAAACCATAACCTTTTACCTCCTGACTTAATTTAACCTCTTTGCTATGTCATTATAATATCATGGGTGTACCTATATGTCAAGTACTTATTTGATTATTTTTAAAAAAACGTTCCATCTGCTTCTTACATGAATCCTCTGTTGCTCGGCCTCCCATCCTTTGTGCTACTTTACACCATGACATTCCCTCAATGTATTTCATGCTTATCATTCTCCGCATCCGGCTATCATCCAGAGTATTCAAATATTCCTCAACGCTGACCACCAGCTCTGCTGCCTTGGCTTTTCTCTCTTCCAGTAGGCGGATATTCTTTGACAGCAGGTATTTAGCCTCGTCTTCTTCAGCTACCGGGAATCCCTCGATATGGAACGTCTGGAATCCACCATTCCCGCCTTTGACAGCATCTTTCACATTTCCTTCCCGGTTGATTCTGTCCAATTTATTGTTCAATCGTTCAATCCGGGCTTCTATCTCCCGAATCTCCTGTTTCACACTTATGTACTGCTCCAGTGCCGTCTTTGTCATGATTTCCCTCCTGTTTTACTCACCTTTTTACAATCTCGTAAATAATATCGTCCCGGTAATTTCCTTCCTTGTCTCTAATCGCATCCCTCAGCACATGTTTGATTCCATCGTGTTTTTTGCAAAACGCATCATAGTGCTTGATGACCGGATTTCCTCCAACAGCTCGCCATTCCACCCGATGCATTGTTTCAGTCAAGTCTTCCAACTTGTTAAATAGGTCTATTCCTACAACCGAATTTCCCCTTTCGAAGGAAAATAGCCCAAAGTTGTATGCTTTTGATGCATACCAGTCGACGTTATATCCTAAATATCCAACTACTTCACGTCCATCCATAATCGCATACTGAAAAGTACACTCATCTGGACAATCACAGATTTCTGGAGTCCAATTATGCAAACATCCTGTCTCATATAGCATATCCTCTGTGTAGAAGTAGGTTCTCATTTTGCTTACGATTTCCGCTTTATGCAAAATGGCCGGTTCCAGCATTTTCTTCACTCTCCTCTCGCTCTTTCTTAAATGTCTCAAAGGCATCTACCCAGGCGCCATCTCTTGCAATCAATAATCCACCGTTTTTTGCATCTATGGCTTTGTGCTTCTCATTCTTTAACCATGCTTCAAACTCATCAACTTTCATTTCCGCCCCTCCTTTACTCCTTACGCAAACGGTAATTCTTCCTCAGCTCCGTCCGGAATGCTCATAAAGCCATCATTCGTGTATGCCGGTCTGTCCTGCTGCCCTGCATTCTTACTCTCTGCGAACTCGATCTCTTCTATCATGATCTGCACAGCATATACCTTCTGTCCGTCTTTGTTTGTATAATTGTCATTCTGTACCCGTCCGGATATCAGGACCTTTGTTCCTTTATGCAGATATTTCTCGATAAATTCTGCCTGTTTCCCGAATGCAGTACAGTTAAAGAAGTCCGCCTCCGGTTCTCCTTCCCGCTTCCACTTCCGATCTACTGCTATTGAGATCCTTGCAATCGCTGTTGCATTCGTTCCCTGCGACCATCGCACTTCCGGTTCCCTGGTCAGCCGACCCATTATAATTATCTTGTTCATGCTATCTCCTTTCTCTTATTCCGCTTCTCCCACTGCCGTTTCTGAAATGCGTATAGGTTGTCCGTAGGCAGCCTTGTTTCCTTTCCGTATACAAATTCCGTGCAGTTGTCTGCATCACATGGCCTCATGTGACCTGTGACAAGGATGAACTGGCAGAATGCTCCTCCTGTTAATTTGCATCTGTATACACATTTACTGCACTGTCTCATCATCCTTCTCCTCACACGGTCTTATTTCTTCGTTCTCCCTCGGTCTCCAGCAACATTCCATCAACCCTGGTGGGGCATCGCTGATATGCACCCACCAGATACATCTCTCACATTCCATTAATCTTCTACCTCCATGCCCTTCATTCCATCCAGGTATTCAGCTGCTGCCTCATCATCTTTTGCCGGGAGTCCTTTCATGAATATTGCCGTTCCATACGAATTCAGCCAGAATGCTCCTCGATCGGCAAACTCATACGGTCCTTGGACTGTGTCTTCCCATTCGACCATTACAGCCGGATCTACCGCATCCAGGCTCTCCTGCGGAAAGAACATCGTGTCCGTGCCTTTGACTATCCGCATCATTCTACCCGAACGTGTCAGCCATGCTGCTCTCGTTGTTCTTAGCTGTATCCTTCCGTCTTCTCTGGCACGGTCGATCCAATCCCAGCGGATTGTCTGTTCAAATTCGTACTGGTTTTCATACCCTTTTGCCGCGCGGAAGGTCTGCCCTTCATCCGGCAGGAATCCGCACATCTCAACCAGAATGGCCCGGATTTTATTCGGCACCACGTCAATCTGAGCCGCTATAATCCAGCTTGCGCCCTGGATTAACAGGGTATCCGCTTTCCGGCTTAAGACCAGAACTCCTCTCTCCCATGAATCTTTTGCTAACTTCTTAAATGCACTTGCTTTTATAAACATATTGTTTCTCCTTTCAGAAATTGTACTTTCTATACTTCAAATCCTCTTCGTTCCAGTCCTTGTAATGACGTTGAAGGTATTCCCGGAAGAGCTTTAGCATCTCTTCCCTTCTGCCCTGATTTCCGTTATCCAGCATTTCGTGATGGAATTTACATCCCAGCGCCGCATTCTGGGCGATTCCCAGGCCCTGATGCGACCGGGGGATATAATGCATGATCTCCTGCATCCGGAACAGGTAACTGTCCCGGCATTCATTCATGTGATATCCCATTTTGCAGAAGATGCAATACTGGTCTCTTGCTTTGATCCGTTCCCGCTCCCGTTTTGAGAAGTCGGTTGCTTTACTTAACTTTGACATGTTATTCCTCCTCGATCACCGGTGTGTTGTCCAGATTTTCCAGCTGATTGATCAGCTCATCAAGCTCTTTCATGTGTTGTCTTGCCTTCAGCCACAGATTCATAGCGATACATCCGCTGATTGAATTCCACTTCATCATACATAGCTCTTTCAGCCTTTTCATCTGCTCATTATATGTAGCCTTTGAAATCGGCTCACGCTCGGGATTTATCAGGCTTTCCGGCTCTTCTGTATGCTCTGGCACCGCCATGATCTCCTGCTCTGCTGCCTCGGATGCCTTCTCTACATTTTCAATCGTCTCTTCCATGCCCGGAACAACTTCCGGCTCCGGCTGTTGCACCAGTGCAACTTTCGGTTTTTTCGGTTTTACAACGTCTACCTTTACTTTCTTCTTTTTCTCCTGCACCTTTTCCGGTTCTTTTTCCGACTCTTCCGCTTCCGGATAAGGCATGTGGTACATATCACACCATTGCTGTTTCCGATCTCCCTCTGGCGTGATCTTCTGAACGTATTTGATCAGCTCGCTCCAGGTTGTGTTCGCTGTTTCGCCCTGCCGCATGTCTGATAGCTTGATTTCTTCCGCGTCCGTCAGGCTCATCATCCACTTGCCTTTTCCAGGGATTCTGCAGATGATCAGTCGGCTATCCCCCGGCTTCAGATATTCCCGGATGCTCCGTGGATCTTTCGGCATATAGATGTATTCCTCCAGCTGCTGCTTAAAAAACTCGAACATGAATCGCTCCATCATCGAAGCTTCCTGTTCCGGCTGTTCTGCTGCCTCAATTGCCAGCTCAATGTCTGACGTCTCCTGTTCTTCTGCATATTCTTTCTTGACTTCTATGATTTCATCCCTTGTCATATCCGGAGTCATTAATTCAATCAAATTGTCCGGGAGTGTCAGCATCTCCGCCAGCTTCGACCTTCCATACCCTTGAAATTCCTTCTTCAATACACTGGAAAAGCCACCTTCGCTGAATCGCTTATTGATATTGACATATCTTGATACAACATCTTTCTTTAATCCGTATTCTTTCTCACCAAATTCAAAAATGCTTTTATATCCAGACTCATACAAGATATTCGAATTTTCCGCACATCTTAAGTAGTACCCTAATCGTACAAAGCTTTCTGATTCTATTTCAAATTCTCTGTCTACCAGTCCTTTGAACTCTTTATATGTCTGTACTGGCATCGTCCCACTATAGTATCCGTTTGTTATCTCCATATTCTCCTCCTATACTGCCTCTGCGTCCATGAAGTCCTCTTCCAGTCCCTTTAGGACTTTCAGATTGTTCTTCCGGATCAGATCCTCTGTGTTCGCTTCCCGCTTCTCACGGGATATCCTTGCCAGCTCATGATCTTCTTCTTTCATGCGCTGTTTAATCACTCTCTGCCACTCCTGCAGGAACGGCTTCACCTGGTCAAACTCCGGTTCTTCATCTAAATATCCCCGGTGCTGGCGGATCGTGCCGCCCGGTTCAACTTCGATTGTGTAATACGGTGTATCCGGTTCTGCTGCCTTCCGGAGGAAACAGATATACGTTTCATGATTTTTCATTCTTTCAAGATACCGGTCACTGGATGCCACACAATGATGCAGGCACCTGCCTTCCACCACGATATCTACGATCCGATCCGGTACCTTGATGAAGTATCCCTTACCTGTGTATTCAAATTTATCTTTGACTTCTCGAAGCACTGCTTCTGCCTCCGGGTATTTCTTCGAATACTCATCAGCTTCTATCTCTACTTCTCTTGCTTCCAGTTCCACAACCGCTTCATCATGCCGGCGTTTCAATTCACGCGGCCGATAGATCATTTCATCGTCAACCTTACGGTGAAGCCGTTTGCACATTTGCATGTAATCATTCCACTGAGCTAATATCTGCCTTGCACTTTTCCCACTATATGACTCCTTCTGCTGTCGCTTTACATAATTCATGATCTGCTGCAAGGACATCTTGCTCAGAATAAACTTGACAGTGGACATACTGATGTCTTCTTTTGTCAGCCAGACAAGTGTCTCCTGTGAGATTTTCCAGCCTTCTTCATGTGCCAGCTTCAGCCAGTAATATATATCCAGCCCTCCGTTCATATCACGAAGCCGATTGATCACCTGACGGTCATCGATGTTAAATACCTCTTCTATCGTCTGTCCTTCCGGATTTAAGTCTCCATCGTAGCTTACCTGTTTCCAATTCATCGTTGGCCATATTCTTGCAGAGACTTCGCTCAGCAGTTTGTAGAACCGCCCCTTGTATAAGTACTCCGTCATCGGCACGAGGTTCTGCGTCACATAGCATGACATCAAAAACTGATTATAGTAAAATGGGTGCCGTCCTGCTGCCATCTGTTTGAAAATCCTTGTCCAGCGTTCGTATATCGTTCCATCAAGGGCTTCCACCCCTTCGGGATATAGATAGCACTCGGTAGTCTTCCGGCTGGCCGGATTGCCATCCCAATATCCATCCCTGCGCCCCCAGTAGTAATATCCTCTGTATCGCTCATCTCCAAAGTCATCCAGCTTGGCATTCTGGTTGTAATAGAGCCTGTATGATATATTCCGGCGGAGCTTGTTCCTCTGTTTATATGCCATGATCACCATTGCTACCGATTCATTCAGAAACCTCTTTGATCCTGCTTCCCATTCCATCCGGACGTCTACGAATCTGATTGCCGTTCGATATTCATCTACGTTCTGAATGATCATCACCTGTGCCGGTATATGAATCCGCTTCGCCTGCTTCTTTACTATGATCTCCTTTCCACATGCAGGGCAGATTGCTTTCTGATTGTTTTTCCACTTTTCTGTGATTGAATATGTCTTTCCACAGGCGGTGCAACAATAATCGCCGCTTTCTCTATCCCGGAATGCGTAGTCTTTCCCGCCTATCAGCGTGTTCACCCAGTCGTCCATGTCCGGTAGCGGCGGTATTGCATTGATTTCTTCCTCAATCCGTCTCTGCTTCGAATCCTCCTTTCTTGCATTGCAGTCAATGTTATATCTAATCTCCATTGACTCAAGCATGCTCCATGGGCTTCCTGCCGTCTCATGTATCAGCTTTTCAATGATCCTTTCCTCATCTTCTTTGGAATTGAATCGGATGTTTCCCTTTACAACCGACCACGGTGTGTATATGTCATAACCTATGATGTTCTCCAACTTTCTTGTTCCCCAGTTGTTCTTTTCATCAATGTCCGCATGTTCTCCGGTTTCCACATTCATACAATATCTGCCATACAGCTTCTTATCCTTGTACAGATTAATAATCAGTATTCCATCCTTGAACTGCGTCGTTACTACATTTCCGGATTTCCTTGTGCCGGTTGGCTGAAGCTTCTCAATCATTTTCTTCTTCATAGCTCCACCCACTTTCCGTCAAATGCCGTATACCATGTATTCGGCTGTAGCTCTATTCCAACCGTTCCAACCTTTGCGGTCAGGAACCGATCTGGTTGTTTCGGATCCTCTACCAATACGGCCAATACTGCACCCTTTTCCCCTTTTACCTTTGGATTTACACCTCTGGCGATTGCAAAGCCATCTTCCAGGGCTTCTGCTATGTCTTTTTCTATTTCGTACAGCTTTCCCTTTCCTTCCCAGTCTCTGAGCGGATGGGTTATGATGTATTTTACAATTTCAAGAACTAATGCCTTCAATCTAAGCTCCTTCATCAGTGTGAGCTGTGTGCAGGCAATCTTGTCGTCTATCTCATCAATATCACCCTCTGCTTCTACAACAAAAATCCTGCTGCCATCTGCATGGATCTGTGACTGAAGCGGCAGTCCGTACCATGTCAGGCAGTCTACCGGATTCTCACAGCAGTGAAATCCGGTCCTTGCCGTCTGTGATGCATCTGTAAGGTACGTTTCTCCTGGAGCATATTGATATGTCCCATTTCCCCTAGTGCATGTCAGGTTCGCATTAAAGCCTTTGTATGCTCTCATGATCATACCCCCTCGTAATATTCCCGGATCAGCCGCTTGGCTGTCCGCATGCCCGGTTCTCCGACCTTCACAGTCAGGCAGGCACATCCTGCTGCCTTGCATATTTCTTTATCAATCTCATACATATTGTCGAATGACCATTTCAGCAGATATGCCAGGCATCCCTTTAATGTCTTATCCGGATCAAAGACTTTCTCGCTGAATCCTTCCACATCCACGCAACACTGCTGGATATAATCGATCCAGTCCGATATGATCTCATCCGTCCGAATCTCTTTCATCTCCATATCCAATTTCCCGCAGGCGGCTTCCAGCGGATATACAAACTTCACATCATCTTCCATGAAGTCATCCACGGATTCCTTGTCCAGTCCATTTTCCTCGGCCAGGGCATACAGTGCCTCCCGGTCTCCTTCTGCCTTCTGGGCTTCTGCTGCCCTGTTCAGTTCATCAACCGTCTTAAATGTTCCAAATTTCTTTTCCATATTCCATTCCTCCTTGACTTGCAGCTTTACACGTTATAGATCTTCCGGCCCATGGCTCTCGCATAGCCATATTCTACGCAGGCCCCGGCGCTCTCCTTCCATCCCGGCATCATATAGATTACCGTTGCCATTTCTACCAAAATGAGGCATATATTCATATACTCCTCCCAGTCTGTGCTTTCCGGAAGATTCGCACATATTCTTGCCGGATTAATGACCTCCACTTCTCCGTTGAATCTCGCCTTCAGCTCATCCTCCATTGAGGCAAACTCTGCCAAATAATCCTCATGCCCTGTGATTGGGCCGCTAATGTATATCCGTTCCATTTTCCTTCCTCCTTTTTTCTTCTTTCAATATCTCTATCTGCATGATGTTCCGGTAGCTGTTCTCGCCTTTCTCTACCAGCACGTCCTCTTGCACATCTATGTATTCACTCAACTGCTGCCACAGCTCCGCATTGGCCACAGGCTTCCCTTTTGCCGTTTTCCAGTCGCTTTCCTTCCACTTCTCCAGCCAGCCATTTTCGAACACATTCAAAATGTGCTCACACTCGGTATTTATGCGGACTTCGCACGGTTTCGTAAGGATTGAAAGTGCATCAATCAACATATTCAGTTCCAGGGTGGCCTGTGTGGTGTTCGGGAGCCATGTCACTGCATCTGATTGCTCAACCGGCCTTGTCTCCGGTGTGCCATCCTTCCGGATGTACTCGACTAGCCATGTCCCGGCTCCCGACCGCCTAGCCGGACCTCTTATGCCGCTTTCGAGATAAATTGTGACCAGCATATCTGTCCTCTCCTTTCTTTGCTATTTTTCTCAGGCTGTAATGCCTGTATGGGTAGCCTGTGACAGGGTTCTCTCCGTCATACAGACTGTCTTTTATCAA
>ERZ1026888.1338-NODE-1338-length-10909-cov-18.919016_pt1 | contig 10909 bp, 8 predicted proteins | sample MGYA00380174_ERZ1026888 | MGnify/ENA primary metagenome ERZ1026888 (study PRJEB33269, sample SAMEA4719810) | human gut metagenome | biome: human-associated habitat; feature: organic feature; material: feces | place: Cameroon | collected 2013-10 ...
CGATAGATTACGAGACTACGGACTCGCTTTTCTATTGTACGAACAGGGCCTTGGCGTCTGTGGGTACGAACTTATTCGTGAATTATTCATATTTATAAAATTAATTTTGAACAGTTACTTATATAATTGTTTTACTAATTATATTTCTATTTTACAAATGTCTTTCGCATAGTGTTCATTTTTGCCTCAGTCTCGTCCCACTCCGACTGGCATGTGCTGTCCTTCAGGAGTCCGCCTCCGGCATATAGAGTGTAGACATTGCCTACATTCAACTTCATGCAACGCAGAGTGACGAAGAGATTTGTGCAGCCGTCGGGGTCGAGCATTCCCGAGAAACCGCTATAATAACTTCGCGGAGCCGACTCATTGGCAACAATAAAGTCGCGTGTGGCAGCTTTAGGAATGCCACATACAGCTGGCGTGGGATGAATAGCATTGAGCAGGTCGCCTATGTGCGAAGTGTCGGCAAGGTTGAAGCGTATGTCTGAACGCAGATGCACAAGATCGCCGGCACGGGTGGTATAGGGGCCCTCAACGGAGAAGTCGGAAGTGTAGTGCTCTATACACTCGGTGATGTAGGTCTCAACATAACGTTGCTCCTGTATGTTCTTTGTGCTCCACGGCGTGTTGTCGTCCTTGCTTTTGGTGCCAGCAAGCGCCATGGTCGTCATGTTGCCTCGCTCGCCGCTTACAAGAATCTCGGGAGTGGCTATGAGCCATGTGCCGCTGCGCTCGGTTGAGAACAGGGCTATAAACATGCGCGGATACTTGCGGCAAGCACGCACGAAGAGCGACAAAGCTGGTATTTGCTCCGTGGCCCTAAGATGGGCACTACGCGCAAGCACTATCTTCGAGAATGTGCCATCGCGCAACTGGGCGTGATAGTTCTCGAAGTCAACTGCATAGCGGCTACGCTCTGCCTCGTAGTCGGCATCCACAAGCCGCGACTCCAACGAACAGTCATCAGCAATGTCTACTGGCTCCCATTCTGCTTGCAGCAACAATATAGGGCAGTCGGCCGACGGGACAAACGGGGCTATCACAAAACCGCGCCGCCCGTTGAGTTCGGCGAGCGACGCTATTTCTTCAGGTTCTGCGGTTATGCGGTTGCGGTAGACCTGCGTTGTGTGCGGTAGACGGAAATAAACAAAACTCATAAGTTCCCCTCTCTCTCCCCTTTTTTATTTAGGATTGTGCATTACAAAGTTGGTAATCTCAATCGACGAAATAAGCTCGCCTTTCTCGTTGTTTATCTCCACATGCCACTGGTGCAGGGTCTTTCCCTTGTGCAGTATGCGGGCTGTAGCCGTAACGGTGTCGCCCTCAAGCACAGCCTTCACATGGCTTCCGCTCACATTTATGCCCACACATATCTTGTCGGGACAGAGCGTCATAGAGCCTACTCCTGCAAGATTCTCGGCAAGCGCAAGCGTTGCACCGCCACTCAAGAATCCGAACACCTGGCGGTTGCGCTCGTCTACCTTCATTCGAGCCTGGCAAGTGTCGGGATCATCTGTCGACAAAAACTCCATGCCGAGAGTCTTTGAAAGCCCGTCCTGCTTCAGTCTCAACTCTTTTACTCTTTCTATATCCATATTTTTATCTGTCTATTTTTTTTACGTTTATCTATAAGTTCCTTCATCAGTTAAACTCATAGTACAATCCCTTCTTTTTCTACATTCTTATAAAATGGCGTTATTGTAAGTAGGAAGGTTACGTTGTCATTTTATCCTTCCCTCAAGAAGTCCATAGCCTCCTCTATTTCCTCTTTTGTTGCTGTCTGGTTGATGCGTATGTCGCCAATGCCGCCAAGCAGAGTGAAATTGATAGTGCCAGCCGTGTTCTTCTTGTCGTGACGCATAAGCTCAAGAAGTTCAGGATAGTCGTCGCATGTGAATGGGAAGCGTCCGTAGTTGTCGATGATGAACCGCACGGTTTGACGCATTTTGTCGGTAGGGAATCCTGCCTTGCAAGCACTCATATACAACTCGCACACTAAACCATAAGCCACAGCATAGCCGTGAAGAACAGCACGGTCTTGCTTCATTGCAAACGACTCGAAGGCGTGACCAATGGTATGACCAAGGTTCAGAGCCTTGCGGATGCCATGCTCATGAGGGTCTTCCTCGACAACACGCTCCTTCACCTTTATCGACTCTGCCACCATGCGCTGCAACTGTGCGAGGTTGGGCTGGTCTAGGTCGAAGCCTACAAGCTCTGCCCAATGGTTCTCGTTGGATATGAGTCCGTGCTTAAGCATTTCGGCGTAGCCAGAGCAGATGTTCTCGTGGTCGAGCGTATCGAGGAACGAGGTGTTGATTATCACGAAACGGCTGTCCGAGAAAACGCCTATCTCGTTCTTTAGTCCACAGAAGTTAATGCCCGTCTTTCCTCCAACCGAAGCGTCGACCATGGCAAGCAATGTTGTGGGAACGTTTATGAAGTCGATTCCACGCTTGAATGTGGAGGCTGCAAATCCTCCAAGGTCGGTGACCATGCCGCCTCCGAGATTTATCATAAGCGAGTGGCGTGTGGCTCCTCCCTGGCTCAGGGCTGTCCACACTTCGGCAAGAGTATCAAGGGTCTTGTGTGTGTCGGTGGGGCGTATCACTATCGACTGAGCACCTTTCAGGCACAGGAAGTTCTGCATCTTAGGCATACATTTCTCGTGGGTGGTCTCGTCGGTAAGGATGAATATGCGGTCGTGCTCACATTCTGAAATGGCGTTCACGAGGTCGCGCTCCAGGTTTTCTGATATTATAACTTTCTGTTTCATAATGACTCTTTTCTTTTAAAGGTTCATATATGCAAATGTAGTTATTTTTTTAGAGAAACCGAAATCTTTGACACAAAATAAAAAGCCGCAGCAATCATTATTGACAGATTGCTGCGGCTTTATTATTTCAATTCTTTAAATTTGCAGATTTTTCAAATTCCGAAACATGCGGATATTACTGCATGTCGTAAACCACCTGCATGAGCTTCTTGCCCAAAGCGTCGGCCTCCTCCATAGTGGCAGCCTCGCTGTAGACACGGATGATCGGCTCGGTGTTTGACTTGCGCAAGTGAACCCACTTGTCGGGGAAGTCGATCTTAACGCCGTCGATATCGGTAATCTTCTCGCTTGCGAACATATCCTTCACCTTGGCAAGGATAGCGTCGATGTCGGTAGAAGGTGTGAGGTCGATACGGTTCTTGGCTATCTGATAGCTTGGGAATGTGGCGCGAAGCTCGCTTGCTGTACACTTCTTGTGAGCAAGTGAAGAGAGGAAGAGGGCGATACCTACGAGGGCGTCGCGTCCATAGTGGCTCTCAGGATAGATAACTCCACCGTTACCCTCGCCGCCAATAACGGCACCAACGGCCTTCATCTTGGTAGTTACGTTCACCTCGCCTACTGCCGCAGCCTCGTACTTGCCGCCGTGCTTCTCTGTCACGTCGCGAAGGGCGCGTGTAGAAGAGAGGTTGCTCACGGTGTTGCCCGGAGTGTGAGAGAGTACATAGTCGGCTACGCTAACAAGAGTGTACTCCTCACCGAACATCTTTCCGTTCTCGCAGATAAATGCAAGACGGTCAACGTCTGGATCGACAACGATACCAAGATCGTACTTGCCGCTCTTCATCTCGTCCATGATGCCCTGGAGGTTCTTTTCCAATGGCTCTGGGTTGTGGGCGAAGTCGCCGTTGGCTGTGCTGTTGAGGATGGTGAACTCCACGCCGAGAGCCTTGAGAAGGTCGGGCAGGATAATGCCACCAACGCTGTTGATAGCGTCTACGCACACCTTGAAGTGGGCGTTGCGGATAGCCTCAACATCAGCGAGCTTAAGGTCGAGCACGCTCTGGATGTGGCGCGCGTTCATAGAATCGTCGCGTGTATAGTGACCGAGAGTGTCAACATCAGCATAGTCGAAGTCTTCCTTCTCGGCAATTTCAAGCACCTCGTTGCCATTCTCCTTTGTAAGGAACTCGCCCTCAGCGTTGAGCAACTTAAGAGCGTTCCACTGGCGTGGGTTGTGGCTTGCGGTGATGATGATGCCTCCAAGGGCACCAGTCCAGCGTACAGCAAGCTCGGTTGTAGGTGTAGTAGCGAGGTCGATGTCGATTACGTCGAGTCCCATGCCCATGAGTGTGCCGCAAACGATGTTGCGCACCATGTCGCCAGAGATACGTGCGTCGCGACCTACAACAATCTTGCCGCGACCCTCAGTCTTGGCGTTACGCTTCATGAATGTAGCGTAGGCTGTTGTGAACTTAACGATGTCGAGCGGATTGAGAGTGTCGCCCGTGTGTCCGCCGATAGTACCGCGGATGCCTGAAATTGATTTTATCAAAGTCATAACAATAATGTTTTGGAGTTTTAAATAGATTGACTTTTAATAATGTTTTTAGTATATCGCTTTATCAGCGCGCGACGTTAGCGTCCACGTTGATATGTGATCTCATAGAGACAAGGATACACGCTCTGCACAGCATTGCTCTGTCCTGCTGAGTGGGGCACGATGAGGCGCACCTTAGCAAGTTCAGCATCGCTGCTTGTGTAGCGTCCAAGGTTGATATAGCTGAGCGGCACGAGCCAACCTGAGGGCACAGCCGTAGAGCCATAGTTGATATACATCACGCAGAAGTTCTTGTCGAACACACCGGTGAATGTGCCTGAGGTGTTCTTTACGGTCATCTTGTCGTAGCACCATGAATACTGATAGATGTTGGTGCTCTGCAATGTCGAGTCGGATTGCAAGAGATTGTACTCGTTGAAACGGCACAACACGTCGGCTGTCTCGCCGTCCTGCAACTTCTCGCCACTTCCCTTGCGCTGAATCTGCATATACACACCATCGCTCTCGAAGAGCACAAACTCGTTCTTTGTGGTGTCGGTGGTGCAGTCCTGTGCCTTAAACTGGTCCTCGCTTATTACCTTTATATTATGGTTGGCGATGTAGCGGTTTATGGCCGCACGTTCCTTCTTCTTCTGGTCGGCATAGGTCTCGGAGTCGCTGCATGATGCGATTGCAAGCACAGCGAGCAGAGCGCAAATCAGTAATTTAAATGTCTTCATCTGTATTCTTTCGTTCTGTTTATTTATCGTTTGCAGTTACAAAAGTAATATTTTTATATTTAATATATATATAATGTGGCGTTGAAGTTGAGATATTTAACTTTTTTTCTTGCACCACAAGCCTGTTGCTTTATTTTGTAAGCAAATCCTCATATTGGGCTAACGCGCGTCTCACTACACGTTCTGCCTCGGCAAGCGAGCATTGCAGTCGGCCTCCACTGGCGTTAAGATGACCTCCACCATTGAAGAACTCAGCTGCCATCTTGTTGCATGGGAAATCATCCACCGAGCGAAGCGACAACCAAATCAAATTGTCGCGGCGGTCGTCCTCTCGCAATGATATAGACAGGCGCATTCCCTTTATCTTCAACGGCTCGTTGACAAGTCCTTCGGCATCGCCCTTAATAAAGTGGAAGTCGCGCATATCGCGGCGCGAGATGGTGAAATAGGACGCATGAAGGTCGTTGAACACATTGAGCTTCTGACTCATGAGATATCCGCGCAGACGTATTGCCCACGGACTGAAGTTGTGGAACACGTTGCGATAGATTTTGTCCTTGTCTATACCTTTGGTGAGTAACTGGCTTACGATAAAGAACACCTCTGGCTGATTGCTGTTAAACGTGAATCCGCCTGTGTCGGTCATCATACCGCAATAAATGCAGGCTGCACACTTGCGCGACATTTCATCGAATCCGCCCATCTGCCAGATGATGCGAAACACAAGCTCGGATGTGCTTGAGATATGCGGGAAGGAGACTGTAAGCACGGTATCCATGCGTGGGTCGAGATGATGGTCAATCATTATCTTGCTGGCAGGCGACTGCTCAAGTGCATCGCACATCTCATCCACACGGTCGGTACCGTTGAAGTCGAGACAGAATATTAGCTCGGCTTCCTTGAACAATGCGTCTGCCTTGTCGGCGGCATGCTTGTCGTAGCGTATGATGCGTTCGGAGCCTGGCAACCACTGAAGGAAGTCGGGATAGGCGTCGGGCACTATTATTTCGGGTTCCTTACCTTGCGTGCGCAAATATTCAGCCCATGCGAGCGACGAACCTAATGCATCGCCGTCGGGCGACTTGTGGCAACAGATAACAATTCGGTTGGCGTTGATGATGTTTTCTCTTAGCGTGGCAATTTCTGCCTCGGTCAACAGTTCTATATTCATATTCATTATTAATGTTCAATCGGGTTGGTTACAGATATCTTTTCTACGATTGAAAGTGCAAAGTTACAAATAATGTATTATCCGAGCAACTTTTTTTGATTTTTGCAACTTTTTTTTGTAGCTTTGCGTCATAACAATAAAACCAAAACAATATAACACATAAAAATATGAAGAACATTAGCAAATTTATCATCACAGCACTTGTTGCATTGACTTGTGGTGGAGTGTGTATGGCTTGTTATTCAAGCAAGGAACTCAAAGAGTCAAAGAAGAATGTTTCCGTGATACGCAACATGGGATATTTCTCGCAAATACAGATCAACGGCTCTGCCGACATACAATTCATACAGGGCAGCAATGCCAGAACTCCTATACGAATTGTTGGCTCAAAGAGCCTCGTAGACAATGTTGTGTTGGAGCGCAATGGCGACGTTCTTGTTGTTAAGCACAAACCTACTTCGGGAAAATTCTTCTACTCGGAAAGCGGCAACATCACAATCTACATCACATCAACCGACCTCACAAGCGTGAATATCAATGGCTCGGGCACGTTCACAGCCAAGAGCGATATTGACACCGACAACCTGAATGTGCAGATTAAAGGTTCGGGCGATGCCTTCTTCCGCAATATCCTATGCGACAATGTGGCTTTTGAGACCCGCGGCTCTGGCGACATCAAAGCCCTAAGCGTTGACACTCGCTCGGCTAAGATAAACATTTACGGTTCAGGAGACATCGACGTCAAGACTATTAAGGCTGACAACACCGACATGCAGGTGCGCGGTTCGGGCGACATCGACGCTGTGCTGAAAAATGTAGGAATTACTAATATCGCCACTTACGGCTCGGGCGACATCGACGTAAGATTCATCGACTGTGGCTCTGCCAACGCCATTACTGTAGGTTCGGGCGATATTGAACTTAAAGGTTCTCTCGGTTCTTTTAAGCAGAGCATCAAGGGTTCTGGCGAAATAGACACCAGGGAACTGGTGGTAGGTCGTTGAAACATACGGTCACGATGCTCAAGACTCTCCATCTTGAGCATCCGCCTTTGCTGTTCATCGTCAACGCCTTCTACAATTCACAACTCTTCTTCCGCTTCTTGAAGATTGGTGGATTCTCTCCGTCATAATACAAATCATAGAGTGCGTCACATTCTTCCACGTTCTTACTCTCACTCAGAATAAACCGTTTTCCGTCTGTATATCGACGATATATGTAATAATACTTGCGCCAGCATCTTGATAAGGGTTTGGATAAAACTTCCTTGTTTCCTAAGAAACAGATGTCTTTATCCATCCTTATTTCAGCTCTTCGATATGTTTGATTGTTAAACGGACTCATTTCCACATAGACATTATCCATCTTGAAGAAGTTCAAAAAGCCTATTGTCACAAGTTCTGGCTTCTTCATGAAGCATACATTATTTTCCAAGTATACCCAATAGTCTTTGCCTTTTTCTATAAAGTGCAGAATGACATTGTCCAACAACTCTGCAAAATCATATTTGGGCTCTGGTTTTTCAAATGGCTCAAACATCTTTGTGCGTATCAGATATTTTCCGTCCACATTCTGCACAACTCTGATGTCGTATGCTTGTGGAAATACCTTGGCGTATACTCCTGCTGATTTCCGTGTACAGAATATGTTTTCACGATAATATACTTGCACTGTGCCGTTTGGCCTTTGCTCTATCCTCATGTCTATTTCTTCAAAGTCGGACAACAATCTGCTCGTGTAGCCATAGGTGTGTTTCAAGTTTATCTTTGGCTTGAAATACATTATATTCTGAATGACATTATTATTGTACCTCTCTACATCTTCAGTCCAAACGTCTTTCTTTGCCTGCCATTCTTCTTTGCTTATCTGGTGCAACAAGGCTTCGTTACCTTTTTTGTATACCCAATTTCCATACTCATCCTCCCAAAGTTGCACATCATCCATCTTGTCTTTGAATGAATACAGTTTGTCCGGCTCTGAAGGTTGTATATAGAATGTCCGGAATTGCAACCCCTTGTCTATCCCGTATGTCAGAGCATCAGGCAACACAAAGTCGTCGTCGCTCATCTTGCGGGTCTTTACCCTCGGATATAGCTTTATACCATCCGTTGTACAAAAATCAAGATAGCCACACCGTTCCATCTTAGGTCTTCTAACGAATCGTATACCGTTCCAAAGGTCTATCCAAGGACGTTCACGATCTATCTTTCTTCTGGAATGCAGTTTGGCTATGCCATACGCTTTCAACTCCACCTTATTATATACACAGGGCAACACTTCATTTCCGTTCTTGTCCACAATGCCCAATAGTCCATCCTCTTTCTCCTTGATTTCATATCCGTATGCCGCATCCAAGTCCATGCGCTGCCCTTCATGCGTCATCACGGTTATCAGTTCGGTCTGAGTGTCCGATGTTATGCTTTGTCTTTCATCCCGGATGGAATAGGCTACTACACCATATTGTTCTTCTGCTTGTGTAATATTGCCCTTACCGGCAATTTGTCCTTCAAACATCGATTGCCAATCTCTTTCGTCCGACGGCAGTCCGAACAATCGATACAGGCCTACATTGTCTAATATCAGGCAAAACTTCTTGCCTTCAAACACTCGCATGCCACGACCTACTTGCTGTAGATACTTAGCCAGTGATAATGTGGGACGTGCCAACTGGATAAACTCTACATCAGGACAGTCAAAGCCTTCTCCGAAGAGATCAACGGTTATAAGAATGTTGAGTTTTGAATTTTGAGTTTTGAATTGTCGGCAAAGCCGATTTTGAATTTTTGAATTTTGAGTTTTGAATTGACGGCAATTCGAGGATAATTCATGGCAATTCGTGGTTAAATTCGTGGATAATTCATGGTCTTTCGTGTTTAAGTCATTGGATAATTCATGGTCATTCGTGTTCCTAAATATTTCGATTATCCGTTTTCGTTCTTCTGCCGGTGTCTTGCTGCTAATTGCCACCGCATTCAGTCCATGCTCCCTATAATATTCAGCTATATGTTCCGCATGCTTAATGTCAATCGCATAGACTATGCCTTTCTTGTTTGGCGCATAGCGCAATATGGTATCACAAAGTCTTCCGATACTTGGCTGCACATCCAACTTCTCGCTCATTTCTTTTAACGAGAAATCCCCATCTGCACCTCGCTTTGTCAATCCGAACACCATTCGTTGGTCTATGCTGTCTGCCTTTATCGACATATAGTCATACAGAGACAAACGTCCGTCCGCAATGAATTTCTTTGTTGGCCACGATTGCAACAGCACGTCAAACAAATCAGTAAATCCTCGTCGGTCCAATCGGCAAGGAGTGGCTGTCAGTCCCAATTTTCTTGCCTCCGGATAAGCATCCATCACCTCCTTGTATGTCTTTGCCACAGCATGATGCGCCTCATCAATAATTATCAGCGAAGGCTTCTCCTCCAATTCATGATAGTGCTTCGACAGCCATTGAATCGAGAAAACACGAGGGTTAAGGGAAGAACGAAGAGTGAAGAGTGAAGAATCCAATGGATTAAGTGAAGAGTGAAGAGTGAAGAACGAAGAATCCAATGGCTTTGATTCGTTAACATTTAACATTTCACATTCAACATTATGCGTAGCATTAAGCGTTTCCTTTATCTGCTCTACCAACTCACGACGATGAACAACAATCCACACACATGGATTCTTCACTCTTCGTTCTTCACTCTTCACTTCCTTTGCTCTTCGTTCTTCACTCTTCACTTCCTTTGCTCTTCGTTCTTCACTCTTCACTTGCTCCGCCAGGAGTACAGTTTTTCCCGTACCTGTCGGCATCTGCACCATCACAGATTGATACGAACGAAATGCCGTATCAATCCGTTCCATCATTTCTTCCTGATAGTCGTAAAGTCGTATTTCCTTCATATCAACTTCGTCTTGGCAACCACATCGAGGGTATTTCTTTACGAGTCTTCGAGTTAGCATTGGTAATGTCTATCAGTATCAGATACCACTGTCCCTTTCCTCGGCGCTCTCCAGATACATAGTAGACTTTATTGGGTTGGTCTCTAAGTATCATATACAGGTCCAAGAACTGGAATATCCTGTCATTTGCCACGCATTCCCGATGATGCATCGGTATGCCTGTAATGTCTCTGTTTTTATAGAAATAATAGTTATAGCCAACTCTCAGCACGTCCATGAATCCCATCTTCTCTACCACCGGACGCTCATCAAACTCCTGCATGGTATACAGATTTACCCACGTGGTTTTGTCTTCTCCTGCAAACACGACCTCTGCGATATTGTCATCTGAGAGTTTTACGCTCTTCAATCCTTCCAGAATGATATGGTGGTCATTGTTGCTGATGGCGTACTCTCCTGTCTGATAATGCTCACAGACGTATGCGTCCTTACTGTTGTATTCCTTTCCTCTGTTCTTGTTAATAGCATAATAGGCGTATGTCACAAGGCACTCTTCTCCATTGATGGTTTTATAGATGCTGTTGCTCTGCTGTTTGCGTTTTTCCCCAGTAATATATTCTCTTCCATAGGTTGTCACTTCCTGCATCGAGCCTTGCGCATTATCCATATAGAGATATTGCTCCTTGGTGCCTACTGTCAGCGGTGACCATGGGTCTTTTCGTCCTACGTATTCAATGGCTTCATTTTTATTGTTCAGCAGGTAGTACTTCGTTATGTCACCTTCTGTC
>ERZ1026888.1339-NODE-1339-length-10906-cov-4.804718_pt1 | contig 10906 bp, 10 predicted proteins | sample MGYA00380174_ERZ1026888 | MGnify/ENA primary metagenome ERZ1026888 (study PRJEB33269, sample SAMEA4719810) | human gut metagenome | biome: human-associated habitat; feature: organic feature; material: feces | place: Cameroon | collected 2013-10 ...
TGTTCCCAATCGGACGTGGACAGCGTGAGCTTATCATCGGTGACCGTCAGACAGGAAAGACATCAATTGCCACAGATACCATCATCAACCAGAAGGGCAAGGACGTTATCTGTATATATGTAGCAATTGGTCAGAAAGCATCTACAGTAGCAAAAATTGTGTCAACTCTGACAAAACACGGCGCAATGGACTACTCAATCGTGCTTTCATCAACAGCCAGCGATCCTGCATCACTGCAGTATATCGCACCATACGCAGGAACAGCCATGGCAGAGCATTTCATGCATCAGGGCAAGGATGTACTTATCGTATATGATGACCTTTCAAAGCATGCGGTAGCATACAGAGCACTTTCACTGCTGCTCGAGAGATCACCTGGACGTGAGGCATATCCGGGAGATGTATTCTACCTCCACTCAAGACTGCTCGAGAGATCAAGCCGTCTGAGCGATGAGCTGGGCGGAGGCTCAATCACAGCACTCCCAATCATTGAGACACAGGCAGGAGATGTATCAGCATACATCCCAACCAACGTAATATCTATCACAGACGGACAGATATTCCTTGAGAGCAACCTCTTCAATGCAGGTATGAGACCGGCCGTAAACGTTGGTCTTTCAGTATCCCGAGTTGGTGGAGCAGCCCAGACAAAGGCCATGAAGAAGGCATCAGGAAGCATCCGTATCGACCTGGCACAGTACAGGGAGATGGAGGTCTTCACACAGTTTGCATCAGACCTCGACGATGCCACAAAGGCACAGCTTGCACATGGAAAAGCACTTATGGAGCTTTTGAAGCAGCCGCTTTGCCACCCACTGTCACTGCATGAGCAGGTAATGACACTTATCATGGCAAACCACGGTGTGTTTGACACAATTGAGACAAAAGAGGTCAAGAAATATCAGGGCGATATCCTCTCATACATGGATCTTTCTTATCCGGAAATCGGACAGAAAATCGAAGAGAACAGAGCCATTGATGAAGAGCTCGTAAATAAAATCATGGATGCAGTAAAAGAGTATAAAGGGTAACAGGTAGTATTATGGCAAACACGAAGGAAATACAGGATCGAATAAAAAGTATCAATGATACGCTTAAAATCACAAATGCCATGTATATGATTTCTTCTTCGAAGCTGAAAAAGTCCAAAAAGATGCTGGCAGATACAGAGCCGTATTTCTTCACACTGCAATCAGAGATGAGCCGAATACTCAGGCATCTGCCTGATATGGAGGACATCTATTTCAAGACCAACGAGGACAAGCTGCCTGAGGACAGAAAGGTCGGATATATCGTAATCACAGCCGATAAAGGACTTGCGGGCTCATACAACCACAACATCCTTAAAATGGCTGAGGAGCACCTAAAGAATCATCCGAACCATTCACTTTTCGTACTCGGAGAGCTTGGACGTCATTATTTTGAACAGCGTGGGATTGAGATTGAAAAACAGTTCCACTACACAGTTCAGAATCCGACACTCAACCGTGCCAGAAATATTGCAGAAGAAATTTTGGAGCTATATCTACATAACGAGCTGGACGAAGTTTATATTATCTATACCAGCATGATAAATGCGATTCAGGAGGAAACACAGATGTCACAGCTTCTGCCACTGAAAAAGGCAGACTTCACTGTGCAGATTCCTATAGACATTCCGAGGGAGGAGCTGGCGCTCAAGCCATCGCCTGAGGCGGTCATGGATCGTATCGTACCAAACTACGTTGTTGGATTTGTCTACGGTGCTCTTGTAGAGTCATTCTCCTGCGAGCAGAACGCCAGAATGATGGCGATGCAGTCCGCATCAAACAGTGCGAGGGACATGCTTGCAGAGCTTGACATTCTTTACAACCGTGCCAGACAGGCAGCGATTACACAGGAGATTACAGAGGTAATAGCCGGTGCCAAATCGCAGAAGAAAAAGAGAAAGTAGGCTTTTTGATGAAAACAGGAAAAATTATCCAGGTTATGGGTCCTGTTGTCGATGTAGAGTTCGAGGATGAGAACCTGCCGGCAATCAGAGACGCACTAGAAGTTTTAAATGGTGACAAAAAAAGTGTGATGGAAGTCGCACAGCATATTGGAAATAATACAGTACGCTGTATCATGCTTGCTTCCAGCGAGGGACTTCACAGAGATATGGAAGTAACAGCCACAGGCGCCGGCATCAAGACACCTGTCGGAGAGCAGACTCTTGGCAGACTGTTCAACGTGCTCGGTGAGGCAATCGACGGCGGAGCACAGCCTGATACAGAAGAAAAGTGGGAAATCCACAGAGAGCCACCAACATTTGAGGAGCAGAACCCTGCAGAGGAAATCCTCGAGACAGGAATCAAGGTCATAGACCTTCTTGCCCCATATGCAAAGGGTGGTAAAATCGGACTCTTCGGAGGAGCCGGAGTAGGAAAAACAGTCCTCATACAGGAGCTCATCAGCAATATCGCAACAGAGCACGGCGGCTACTCAATCTTTACAGGAGTCGGAGAGCGTTCCAGAGAGGGAAATGATCTCTGGACAGAAATGAAGGAATCAGGAGTTCTGGAAAAAACAGCCCTAGTGTTCGGACAGATGAACGAGCCACCAGGAGCACGTATGCGTGTAGCTGAGACAGGACTTACAATGGCAGAGTATTTCAGGGATGAGAAGCATCAGAACGTGCTGCTTTTCATCGACAACATATTCCGTTTCACACAGGCAGGTTCAGAGGTTTCAGCACTTTTAGGACGTATGCCTTCAGCCGTAGGTTATCAGCCTACACTGGCTACTGAGATGGGTGAGCTGCAGGAGCGAATCGCATCAACAAAGAATGGTTCAGTAACATCGGTACAGGCCGTATACGTACCTGCTGATGACCTTACAGACCCGGCTCCGGCTACAACCTTCGCACATCTGGATGCCACAACAGTTCTTTCAAGAAAGATTGTTGAGCAGGGTATTTATCCGGCAGTAGACCCGCTTGAGTCTACATCACGTATCCTCGAGCCTGATATCGTAGGCGAGGAGCATTATCAGGTAGCACGAAAAGTACAGGAGATTCTCCAGAAGTACAAGGAGCTGCAGGATATCATCGCAATCCTCGGTATGGAGGAGCTGGCAGATGAGGACAAGGTGCTCGTATACAGAGCAAGAAAAATCCAGAAGTTCCTCTCACAGCCATTCCACGTAGCAGAGAACTTCACAGGTATCCAGGGTGTCTATGTGCCTGTTGAGGAGACCATCAAGGGCTTCAAAGCTATCATAGACGGTGAGATGGACGAGTATCCTGAGAACGCATTTTTCAATGTCGGAACAATCGAGGACGTCAAGGAAAAAGCAAAGACTATGCAGCAGTAAAAGCATAAGGAAGGACAAATCGTATGGCAACAAATACATTTTATCTAAAGGTAATAGCTGCTAACAGAGTGTTTTACTCAGGAAGATGTCGTTCCATAATAGTCCCTGAGTTCGATGGCCAGAAGGAAATCCTCGCCCACCACGAGGATATGGTCATAGCCGTCGATGAGGGCGAGATGAGATTTCAGCCGGAGGGCAGTGACAACTGGGAGTACGCGGTAGTGGGAATGGGCTTCGTAGAGATAGTCAACAACCGTGTGACACTGCTTGTCGAGACAGCTGAGCGTCCGGAGGAAATCGATATAGCAAGAGCAAGAGAGGCAAAGGAGAGAGCAGAGGAGCAGCTGCGACAGAAGCAGAGCATCCATGAGTACTATCACTCAAGAGCTTCGCTGGCCCGTGCCATGACACGACTGAAAGCAACTTCAGGAAAATAATAAATGTTAATAAATTACAAAAAAGAGGTTGCGATGACCTCTTTTTTGTTTACTTTTCATATCAAATGAGTTACAATGACTTTGTATAGGTTAGTAATATGGTCATAGAAACAGGTGGGATTATGAGGATAGTATACGGACTGACAGTATTGCTGGAAGCGATACTGATTGCACATTGCGCAATCGGTTCCTTTAAAAAACATGACAGACTTGGTAAAAGCGTGTGTATATATGAGACGCTGGCATTTACCTGCGCAATAGTCTTTTTCATTTTTACATTTGTGCCGGGGCACACTGTTACAGTGTTTGCAAAGGGACTTACTATGGCACTGTTTGACTGGATGCTCATCGCTCTTATGTTTTATACACAGTATTATACAGGTGCTGTAAAGACCTTCAAGGGTGTGCAGGCTGCTTCCATGATATTTGCGGTGCTGGACACATATATGCTTATAGAGAATACCTGGACTAATAAGATTTTTGATATAGAGTCAATAAAAGCTGAGAATATTAAGGTGGTATTCAATCATGACAGCCTGTGGTACAAGCTGCATTTCATGTTCACATATGCGTTTGTGATTATGGTTATTTTTACATATTTGTGTATGATTATAAAATCATCGCGCATGTACAGGGAAGCATACGGGGCTATAGCGATAGTTATTTTTATAGGCTTCTCGTTTGATATTGCTACAATAGGCTCAGACTCAATATATGACCTCACCATGATTATATATGGTGTCATGGCGATTATTATATATTATCTGACCTACAGATATGTGCCGAATGAGCTTATAGAAAATATGCTCTCTCTTGTGGTCAGTGATATGAACAATGGTATCATCTGCTATGACAGAAAGGGCAGGTGTATATATTATAATGAGCTGGTGGAGACTATTTACAGACATGGCGGCAATATGTCTGTGTATGAAAGTAAATATAGCCGATGGATTGAAAAGATAGGTGATGACAGAAAAGACAGCATGACCTTCCAGACTGATATTGAACTCAACGGTGAAAAGCACTATTTTGAAATTGCCTACAAGCGCATATATGATGAGCGCAAGCGCTTTATATGCGATTATTTTGTATACAATGACCGTACACAGATGTATGAGTCGTGGGAGCAGGAAAAGTACAAGGCCTCACACGACAGCATGACAGGGCTTTTGAACCGGGACCAGTTCTATGAGGATGTGCACGATATGGTGAACAAGTATCATGACACGACCTTCTACCTGATTTGCAGCAATATAAAGGATTTCAAATTCATTAACGAGATATTTGGTATGGAGAAGGGCAATCAGGTGCTCTTAAAGCAGGCGAAGCTCATGTCTTCGAATCCGTCGGATAAGACCATCTGTGCAAGGCTTATGAATGACCGCTTTGCGCTGTGCCTGCCGAGAGAAGAGTTTGATGAAAAAAGAGTATCCGATTCAATCAGAGAGCTGCAGCGTGAGTTTAGTGGCAATTCCTTCCATCTGCATACATACATGGGTGTGTATGAGATAAGAGACAGGGATGAGGCTGTCAGAGTTATGATAGACAAGGCAAATATAGCGGCAGACACCATAAAGAATAATTACGACTGCTATGTGGCATACTATGATGAGCATCTGCTTGAGATATCAATAGAGCAGAGGCGGCTGCTCGGTGAATTTGAGCCGGCACTGCAAAAGGATGAGTTTGTCATGTATTTACAGCCGCAGGTGAACCGTGACGGTATTGCAAAGGGCGCAGAGGCGCTGGTGCGCTGGGCTCATCCGTCGAGAGGCATCCTGACACCGTATGCTTTTATTGATATTTTAGAGAACGCAGGTCTCATTTACAAGCTTGACCTATATATATGGGAGAAGGCAGCGCAAAAGCTTGCAGAGTGGAAGGAAAAGGGCTACGGAAGCTATCATATATCTGTAAATATATCTACAAAGGACTTTTACATTATAGATATATATGAGACCTTTACAGGGCTGATTAATAAATATGGCATCGCAGCGTCCAATCTGCATCTGGAGATTACAGAGACAACGCTGATGACCGATTTTGAGAAGAATATGAATATCATCCACAAGCTTCAGGATGTGGGCTTCAGGGTGGAGATTGATGATTTCGGAAGCGGTTACTCATCCCTCAACATGCTAAAGGACATCAGTGCCGATGTACTGAAAATCGATATGGGCTTCCTTCGTGAATCGGAGAACGAGGTCAAGGGACAGGATATCCTAGAGAGCATCATCACACTTGCAAGCAAGATAGGCATGGACGTCATCACAGAGGGTGTGGAGACGAAAAAGCAGCTTGATATGCTCACAATGATGGGCTGTCATGAGTTCCAGGGATATTATTTCTCAAAGCCGGTACCGGTATCGGAGTTTGAAGAAAAGTATCTGGTATAGCTATCATGTATATCTATTATGTATATCCAATATATATTATAGGTATTGTGCAAAATTTAATACACTGTATATTTGGGGCGGGTATTGAAATATCCACCCTTTTTTTCTATAATTATAAACCGTGTGGATTGCTGTAAATATGTAATTAGTGCCGGTCACACAAGGGTGTGGCAGCAAACAGCGAATATGAGAAAAAGAGGCGAAAAAATGACTGAAAAAGAAAAAATAAGGATTCAGACATCAGAGACCTTTTTGCTAAGTGCGATTCTGGCACTTTCCGGAGGCTTTCAGGATGCCTACACCTACAACGTGAGAAACGAGGTGTTCTCGAATGCGCAGACAGGAAACGTGGTGCTGATGAGCCAGCATCTGATGATGGGTGATTGGATGAAGGGACTATCGTATCTTTTCCCAATCCTCTCATTTGCGCTCGGTGTGCTTGTGGCAGAGAGAATCGGGCACAGATATAAGAAGGCAAAGCGCATCCACTGGCGTCAGATAGTGGTGGTGATAGAGATAATCATACTGTTTGTGGTGGGCTTCATACCACACAGGTACGATATGATAGCGACCATGCTTGTATCATTCAGCTGTTCTATGCAGGTGCAGTCCTTCAGAAAGGTAAACGGCTACGGCTACGCCAGCACCATGTGCATCGGCAACCTAAGAAGCGGCACAGAGAGCCTGTCAATATATCTGCGTGACAGAAATATCGGGGCACTGAAAAAGACCGCGCACTACTATGGAATCATTCTGATATTTGCAATAGGAGCAGGTATAGGCGGAGTGTGCTCAATGCACATAGGAATCCGCGCTATATGGGCTTCAAGCGTGCTGCTTGCCATTGTATGTGCAATGATGGTCAGGGAACACAGATAAGCAGCCACAAATAGTCACGAAAAATAATATAACGGAGATACAATATAAAATGAAATTATTAAAGCAATTTCTCATCATACTTGCGATTTCGTTTGTAGGTGAGATACTCAAATATTTACTGCCATTGCCTGTTCCGGCGAGCATATATGGCATGGTTATACTTTTCATAGGTCTGCTGACAGGCCTGATACCGCTTGATTCTGTAAGGAATGCAGGCAAATTCATGATAGAGATAATGCCTGTCATGTTTATCCCTGCGGGAGTGGGGCTCATGTCATCCTGGGGCAATCTGAAGCCGGTGCTCGTACCGGTGCTTGTCATCACGGTTGTGGCACTTCTTACTGTAATGATTGCTACAGGACATGTTTCACAGCTCGTAATCCGTATGCAGAAGCGCAAAAGGGCCGGTGCAGGAGAAAATAAATAAGATAGAGGATAATCATAATGGATAATTTGTTTCAGACATCGCTTTTTGCCGGTGTCACAGTAAGTCTGGTTGCATATCTGATAGGTATGCTTTTAAAGAAAAAGTTTAAGCTTGCAATACTCAATCCGCTTCTCATCTCAATAGTGCTGACCATCATAGTGCTTGTTGTGGCAGATGTGGATTATGACACATACAATAAGGGCGCATCGTACCTTAGCTGGTTTCTGACACCGGCCACGGTATGCCTTGCGATACCACTCTATGAGCAGTGGACCCTGCTCAAGAAAAATATAGCGGCAGTCGCGCTCGGACTCACGGCAGGCGTCATAACAAGCCTTGTGACAGTGCTTGTGCTGTCAGTGCTTATGGGGCTTTCACACGAGGACTATGTCACACTGCTTCCAAAGTCCATCACGACAGCTATCGGTATGGGCGTATCAGAGGAGCTCGGCGGATATGTGACCATCACTGTCGCAGTTATCGTCGTGACAGGTGTGCTTGGAAATATACTCGGAGAGTTTGTTTGCAAAATATTCAGAATCACTGAGCCTATATCGAAGGGACTGGCGCTTGGCGCATCATCACATGCCATCGGAACAGCGAAGGCTATCGAGATGGGCGAGATAGAGGGCGCCATGAGCTCTCTTGCTATCGCGGTGGCAGGAATACTTACGGTGGTGTTTGCATCGGTGTTTGCAAACTTTTATTGATTTGTCTGAGCGTGTGCTAAGGACGGAAGCGTGAGGCTTTTTCCACAGAAAGGAGCTATATTTATATGATAATTACTATAGCAAGAAAGTGCGGTTGCGATGCAGATAGTATCGGTAGAGCAGTCGCTGAGAAATATCATTTACAATTCATGGATAGAGAGGCTATTGCGGCCGGTGCCAAAGAGGCAGGCTGCTATGATGAGTATGAGGAATTTTACAGTGAGAGACCGGTTAATTCCCTGCTTTACTCTATTGTGATGGAGACGGAGGAGGATAATGTGCTGTATGATACTCCGGCGAGGGCTCTTACATTTATAGACAGGCTACCGCTTGAGGACGGCTGTGAGGGATATGTGATTCAGGGACGCTGTGCAAACTTTGCCTTTCAGGGAAGAGATGATGTTGTGTCAGTTTTCCTGACAGCAAATGATGCATTTTGCGTTGATACTGTGGCTGATACACATGGAGTCTCAGCGAGAAAGGCAAGGGCTGTTGTGCGTGAGACAAATGACCGTAGAAAGACCTATCACAAATACTATACCGGACAGGAGTGGGGCCAGGCAGAAAACTACGACCTGTGCCTGAATGTGGCAAAGCTCGGTGTAGATGGTGTGATTGCGATGATTGACAGCTTCATACAAAATAAAAAATAGAAGTGTATATACGAAAGCCGAATCCGTGGGAGTGTGGATTCGGCTTTTTGAGTTTGTTTTTGAAAATAAAAATTCATTGTTGGAAAAATGTACGGAATTATGTTACAAATACAGCAAAAAATATTAAGAATAATGTTGCAAATACATAGAAAACATCAAGAATAATGTTACAACGGGGATATATCTTGAAAAATAGCTAATTAACGTTATAATATAATTAGCTAAAAAAGAAATGGATAGGAGGAAGGCATATGAATACAGCAATAGCAACTGCAACGGAAATGCAGAACAATTTTGGGAGATATTTGAATCTTGTTATGTCAGGACATGAAATCATTGTTACAAAGAATGGTCATGAAGTGGGAAGATTTATTCCTAAGGATGCCGCAGTATCATATTTGACGGATTCTCTAACAGGAATACTTCAGGATAATGGTAATTTAGATGAGATAAAAACCGAAAGTATGAGGGAAAAATATGGTTTTGTTGATTGATACTAACATTATACTTGATGTTTTACTAAGTCGCTCAGATTTTGTGAAGGAATCATCTATAATTTGGAAACTTTGTGAGACTGAACAGGCAAAGGGGTATATATCTACATTAACTTATGCAAATATGATGTATATCATGAGAAAACAAATGACTCCAGAGCAGATAGAAGATGTATTCCGCAAGTTAAAACTTATTTTTGAGTTTGCTGATTTTAGTTCAGTTGTGCTTGAGATGGCTGTAAATATGAAGTGGAAAGATTTTGAAGATGCCATACAAAGTGCAACTGCTGAATATGTTCATGCAGACTATATTATTACGCGCAACATTAAAGACTTCACGCAAAGTGAGGTTATGGCACTTACACCTGCGGAACTTTTGGCAAGAATTTAGGAGAAGATAATAATTAAAAGTGCTGTAGCAATAAGGATTATTGAAGCTGCAATAAATTTAATGCCATAGACACTTCGTGATTAGGCATATATGCCATTTTTCTGTTAGCATCATAAGCCAGATAACCTAAATGAATTAAAGCCGTAAGTGCATCATCCTTTGAAGCAACTGTAGTAATGTCATTTTGGAAAGTATTTACATTAACCCTGATTTTATCGCCTGAAAGCATGGCGAGGACATCATCCTTTAAACCGGCATAGTTCATAGTGATAAATGTGTTGATTGATTCAAATGAGGATGTATTTTTCCAGTAAAAATCATAGTCATGATCAAGCATAGCCTGAACAACGGAATTAGGGTTATACATATGAAGACCATCTATCAGATATCCGTTATACCATGCCTTTATAGATTCAAAATCCATATCATATGTGAGGCACAGCTTTTTAACTTCATCTTCTGTAAAACCAAAATATCTGGTTAATTGTTTGGATTTTAACATTGTAAACTCACGGAAGTTGTTCAGGGCTGATTCGTCTTTGATCTTTTTGATCGGCAGAATTCCCGTAATATATGCCAAAGCTAAAAATGTTTTTGACTCTTCGCTCTTAAACAACAAATGAAGAAACTGAAGATAGTTGTGAACCAGTGTTTTATTTCCACCATTTCGGATTACACTATCCCATTCATCGATTATTATAACAAATGGAATACTGGAAATATTGTAGACGGACATGAGTACAGCACTGATCATCTTGGTATAATCTATCTGATCGCCATATACCTGTTTAAGTTCGTCATAAATATATTCCTGAATTTTTTTTATTACATTATCTTTGTAAGCATCCCAAAATGAGGATACATCAAGGTGTATAACATTGTATTTATTCAAATGTACTGCATAGCTGTCCTTTGATGCAATTTCAGTATTTTCGAAAAGGTCTGATGAATTACATCCTCTGCTGTAATATGCATCGATCATTCCGGCAGCATGGGATTTACCGAATCTTCTGGCGTGGCTGACACTTATACAGTTGGCGTTTGTACAGATAACTCTATTTAAATATTCAATCAGACCGGTTTTGTCAAGATATAGCTGACTGTTTTTGTCTTTTGTAAAGCTGCCATTTCCCGGATTAAAATAAATACCCATTGCCTCATCTCCAATTCATTTGCTTATATATAG
>ERZ1026888.1344-NODE-1344-length-10865-cov-6.228770_pt1 | contig 10865 bp, 9 predicted proteins | sample MGYA00380174_ERZ1026888 | MGnify/ENA primary metagenome ERZ1026888 (study PRJEB33269, sample SAMEA4719810) | human gut metagenome | biome: human-associated habitat; feature: organic feature; material: feces | place: Cameroon | collected 2013-10 ...
GCATAGTAAACCGTATCTTCGGTTACTCTTTCTTTTCCGTCTTCAAATTCAACAAGTTCATTTGTTTCTTTATTTTTGGTCCAACCTTTAAAATCATGAAAGCCATTAGGAATCGGATAATCAGCATTATCTACATAAACATATTCATTTGGTGCCGAAACGCTATCCCCTGCCGTTGCTCTTATTTTTTTCACGACTTTATCCTTATCCCAATAGAATGTAACAGTAATATTATTCTTTTTATATACATCACTTGAACCAAAGTCCAAAATCATTGTTCTGTCAGCTTTAATTGACTTTTTTATTTTAAACATACCTTTGTATTTTTCTGTAGCGTTTACACGAAATACGCCGTTAGAGAGGTCAATTTTAACGACTTTTACATTGATTTCAGAATCGCTATCAATTAAATTCATTAAATTTGCCGTAAATTCAGATACAAATCTATTTTCATTTTCTTGATTTGATTCAACCGTTGTATCCATAAAGAATTTATCCATAGTTTGATATGTTGCTGTATTAATATTTTCTTCCAATTCATTAGTCCTTGTTATGTTTGTAACAACACTGAGAATACCACATAAGGATAATATCATTATAATAACAAGTCCAACCGAAATAATTGCGTTTTTCAATTTAAGTTACCCCCTATTAAGTATTTGATGTTGTACTTTCATCCGGAATATAATCGGCAAAAGCTTTATCACTATCTGAATATGATACATTATTATTTTTATTACCATAATCAGATAGCAAGTCGGCAAAGAAACCGCCCATAGCAAATGTACCAATCATTATTAGTGCTACCAAAATAGCAATAATTGTTTTACCGGATTCACTAAAAATTATTTTCAAAGCAAATCACTCCTTATGTAACAGAATTAAAGACTGAGGCAAGTGCTTCGTTGAGCAAACCGTTTTTTGAAAAAAGTGAGAATACAATTCCCAATACGGCAAAACCTCCGATAATCTGTAATATGAAATCTCCGTATTCTTCAAATATATCTTTCAAAAACAATCCCCCCTACAATTGAGTCACTAATTTAAAAAGCAAGCCGATTAATCCCCCGATAAAGATAGTAAAAACAACAGCAAGTCCATATTCTTCAATAATTAAACGCATTGCTTTACCTCCTTATCGGGCATATCCTTCAATTTTTTGATTATTTGATATATTTAAAAATCTGAAGGAATATTTGTATTCAAGAACAACTTTAGCTGTACCGCCGGTTGTTTTAGTGACTGTGAGTTTGTACTTATTTTTCTTGGCATCATTTTGTAACGCTTCAATAACTTTGTCGTTAGCATCACTGTTTTCGATTTCGGTAACAGCAGTGCTATAAAAATTTCTTGCGTTTTGAATATCAACACTCATTGAAATAACACCAATTGACACAACAAAAGCAATAATGATAAAAATGATTGAAGTATAAGATTTGATAACACTACTCATAGTTGTTTACCTCACATTAATTATTCATATATGACATCAATCCCATTACAAGGACTGTCATATCAAGGAGAGCTTTGAATATACATATAAGCATAGGCATCATTTGATATGCCGAATAGCTTGCTATGGTATCTTCATTTGCCGTTCTTTCTGCCTTATCCATAAGAATATTTTGTTTATCAATAAGGTCGTTAATTTGCTCTCCACCGGCATCGTCACCTGTTTCGGTTATTGAATAAAGCATACACATAGCACCCTGAATTTCAGGAAAGTCAAAATCCGATAAAAAGTTTTGGTATGGCTTAATACTGTTAGGCTCTTTGTAGAAATCTTTAACAAGTTTTGTAAGATCAGGTCTTAATACTGCAGGTGCAGTATTAACACTCTTAGCAATAGCCACCTGAACATTATCTTGTTGCATAAGAAGTGCAACGTTCATAAGCCATTCAGGGAACGCTTTTGTAATTTCTTTGTTTGTTACTTTCTTTGCTGTTGAATGAGCAATAAGAGGTGCACAAATAAAGAAAATTGTCAGTGCAGCACCAAGAATAATCGTAATTTTAATTCCTCTTGAAATACCAAGGACAATCAGTAATATACCAATTATAGAAAACAATAAGCTTGATTTCATTTCAGAAACAAAGTCAAAATCTTTTGCATTAAAGTAGTTTCTTAATACCTGATAATCACTGTATTTAGTATTTTTAGCCAACCAGCTCTGAGATAATTTGTTTATAGCCATTACATACATACCCATACTTGCAATAATTGCAACGGTTGATGTAATTTGAACAAGATTATTGTGAATAATATCAAGTTCAGCCATTTGTCCTGTTCCGAGGATATAAAGAAGGAATACACAAAGTCCAACTGAGCATATAATAGAAATAGCAATATTTCTTCTTACAGTTGTCTTTTCTTTCTGGAACGAATGGTTTCTTTCATCCCACATATTTCTTTCTTTAAGAAGTAAATCAACCGGTCTGTGAACATCACCACCGTTATTTTCAACAGCAATAAGGAAGTTGTGAACATTAACCATTCTTTCATTATGTTCATATTCATTCTCAATGATTGATAAAGCTTCTTTTGAAACATCACCGACAGAATTGGAAAATTTAATATGATTTATTGCTTTTGCAATACAGTCACCCATTTTACCTTTGTCTTTTTCATATGACGTATATGTATCTTCAAGTGCATCAAGGATTTTTTCCTTACGTCTGAAAGAATATAAGAGAGTTTCAATATAATTTGCTACATCATAAAATCGTTTACCTTCATACATTCCTTTTACAGAAGTAAGAATTATTGACGGCGTAAAGATAATTGCGGCAAGGACAATAACTCCGATAAGATAGAATTTGAGTTTAAACACCATACCGACTGCAACAGCAAGAATAACTGCAATAAGGTAATGCATAAGAATTTTCTTAAACGAATAATGATATCCGTATTTATTTACTTCCATCTGCAATTGATTGTAATCAAGCATTTTAAAAACATTTACTTTTTTCTTTTTTGGTAATGTTTTTATATTAGGATCAACACCGTATTTAAGATACTTTTCTCTTTTGTTGAAATCTTTTTTAACCTTTGTTTCTTTTTCAGCTTCACGTTTTTCAACAACTTTATTCTTTTGAGCAATCTGTTCGTTCTTCTTACGGATTTTATCCTGCTCTCTTGCATATTCTCTTTGCAATTGCTTTAATTTTTTCTGTTCGGCTTTTTCAAGACGTTCCTCTTGTTTCATCTTTTCAATTTTTGCTTTTAACACTTTTGCTTTTTCGATTTCTGCAATTTGGTCATCACAATCTTTGATTTTAGTTTCAAGACGTTCCTTTTTCTTTTCGATTTTTTCACGTTTATCCATTAATCTTTTTCTCCCTTCAAAATTTCGTTTAATCCCGAATAAGGATCAGTTATATCTACAAAGCTTAACCGCTTTAAAATATAGTCAGGAATTTTTGGTTTTTCTCCATTGTTGTTAATCATTTGTCCGTTTTCAACCATCATCACAATATTGTTTTTACCATTACTTCTATCAAAAAAGCAAACTTGATCAATATAACGATATGTATTGCCGTTTTCATCCTTCTTTTTACGAAGTAGTATTCCAATATTTACGAAAGAAAAAATATCATTTTCAAGTCTTTCGGCATCTCTGCTATCTCCCATCATGTTTTGAATACGGTCAGGAATTTTTCTTACATCATCAGTATGAAGTGTAGTAAAACCTGATACACCGGTTGACCAACATTCAAGAAGATATTTAACTTCTGTTGAACGTGCCTCAGAAAGCATAATCCATTGAGGGTTTTGACGAAGGCAAGCCTTAATAGCTGTACTGTATGTAAACATAGGCTCAAATACTTTCAATTCAACACAATCCTTGCCGGGATTAATTTCTCTGTAGTGTAATTCAGGGTTATCTTCGATTGTAATAACTCTATCCTCAGCATTAATAAATTGGGAAAAGAATTTTGCACATTCTGTTTTACCTACACCCGGTTCACCACAAAAGACAAAATTCATTTTTGCCTTAACACAATTCGTTAGCAAACACAAAATATCTTCTGTAAAATATTTTTGCTCTAACGCTTTTTTAGGTGTAATTCTCATTACAGGTGGTGTTTTTCTTATACATATTGATATACCGGATACTGCCGCAGATGAATGAACACACGATATACGAAGATTTCCTGTTTCTGCTTCAAGTAACGGTTTTTGTTTATTAAACTGCCTACTTTGCTTATTACCAACTCTGTGTACGAATTGCTTTACGAATAAACTGTTTGAATCTTGCTGCTCTGTATTTCCAAATTCAAGCTTATCCTGTGTTTCTAACCATTCATCACATTTTTGTTTAAATGTTTCCGGTTCAACTCGATATTTACCCTTGTTTAAATCAGTAATCCACAAATCGTGACCGTCCATATTCAAGTTAATATCTGTGACATTTTCATCTGCAACATAACTCCATACCGGTCCGAAATCTTTAGGCTCTAAATCCCAATCACCAAGATTTTCTCTTTTAGATAAATAATCCTTTTGCATCTCATTTATAATCTGAGATTCCGTTTTCTCTTTCTTTTCTTCTATCAGAGTAACGATTTCTGTATTTTCTATATTCTCTAAATCATTATTTTTCTTACTAAAAATTCCCATATAAATTCACCCACAAAAATCATTTTCAAAGAAAAAGCCACACCTCGTCCATCAAGAAACAAGGTGTGGCACGTGTCTGTTCAAGACTTAAAACCTTTTCAAATCAATTTAATTAAGCTGCTGCGTCAAACTTAACCTGATTGAAGAAGTTTGTTACAAGATCCTTGAACTTGCCCTTAATCTGGTCATCGCCAAGGATAAATGTTACGATAGCAATAAGAGCAACGATAGCAATTGCAACGATGATTACTGTACCGTATTCCTCGAAAATAGTTTTCATGTACTATATGTTCTCCTTTCATTAGATTTCCAATGCGGAAAGTAGTATTTTGTTTAGATGCATTGAATAGATATATGTTCAAGCCTGATATCATCAAAAAAGTGAATTATTTTTGCCCGAAGAGTAAATAACAATGTTTGTATAAACCCTTTAATTCAAGTATTTTTATGTAATATTCAGACTAAAACAATCATAATAACGGCTTATTCAGTCTTTTGAACAGCTCGATTATTAGTGCTGTCACTTAAGATATCGCGCAAGAAAATTTTTTTCATAAAATCAAATACAAATCCTCAAAATATACACTCAAAGCAGGTTCTATTTGATTTTTTATAATTTTCAATACGATATTTACGCCAGTGCGGTTTAACCTCACCATTTTCTATATCGCGCAACTTTTTTATTTTTAGAAAGGTTATAATCAAGCTCCAAATTTCTAACATTAAATGAGTGTTATTCACCTTCCACTTTATATATCGCGCAACTTTTTAAAATTTTTGAATATTAAATTTTTTCATTTTTTGTGTTTTTTGACACTTCTCAAAATGAGAGTCGTCAAACTTGCAATAAATGTAATTGAACATACAATCAGCAAAATTATGTTTCCTGTAAGTGTCATAACATTCCTCCTAACTGCTTCGTTCAATATATATATCGCGCAAGTTTTTTATTTTTAGAAAAATAAAAAAGCACCATAGAAAATCAAAATTCTATGGTGCTTTTTAGATTTACAAAAAAGCCTATTTAGTTTTTACATTTTTTACACTTGACCAAGCCGAGTAAACTTTTTTTCCGTTTACGGTCTTGTAAGTTCTTACTCTTACGTAATACTTTTTCTTAGCTTTAAGCTTCTTTACGGTTGTCTTAGTAGTTTTTTGCTTCTTGATTGTAACAGTTTTCTTGTTCTTTTTGAACTTTTTGTCTGTTGCAGCCTGTACTTGATAACCTTTTACGCCGGATACTTTGTTCCAAGTAACTGCCAATGCCTTCTTAGCAGCCTTTACCTTTTTAATTTTAGTCTTTTTTGGCTTTGATACCTTTACCACTGCACTTGTAGGAGCCGGTGCAGGCTGCGTAGGAGATGTCGGTAATGGTTTAAATTCGGTATATGAATAATTGCAACGCTTGCAGGTGTAGTCTGTATATCCGTCATTAACGACACTTGTAATGTCATGTGTATGTGGAGAAACGGTTAGTGTAATTGCTGTTTCGGCATAGTCCTTTGAATTGTACTCTTGAGTACCAATTGGTGAGTAAAAGACATTGATTATATATGACTTTCCTTGTTCCAAATAGGCAATTGATTTTACATCATTAAAATACGGATTAAATAAGCCACCACTTGACGATGCATTGACACCATATTCATCTGTTATATCAATATAAGCACTTGGGTCATTATTATCAATTCTTGTCTTGTAACCTGTTAAGGTAAATTCATAATAATTAGTAGTCGGAGCAGTAAACTTATAGTAAACAGTATCTTCCGAGATGTCATCATAATTACCAATATCACCATATCTTAGTGTTACAGTTTTACTTTCATTTAGTGAAATTGAAGTAGCCGACTGAACAGAATTAATCGGTTCAGCAAGTGCAGTAGCACTAATTCCCATAGCTGACATTGCCATAATAGAAGCAATACCAACCGATAATACTTTCTTAGCTAAACTCATAATTATTCCCCCTTGATAATTTTATCAATATGTTTGTTTGAATTGTCGATGCTTTTATCACAATGCTTTATGATTTCATCGAGTTCACTGATACGATTAATAATTTTTGTTCTTTCTTCTTTAGCCTGACGTTTAACTCTTTGAATAATCATTTTACCCAATCGTTCATTAACAATGGCCTTTCCTTTTTCTACATCCCACTTGTCTTCGGGGCAGCACTTTGCCTTTGCTTCAAAAATAGTAAAGTCATAGGAATTTTTAAGATTTTCATAACAGAAATCTTCATCAACCTCGTCAACTAATTGAGCAACATCAAATAATTCTTTATCATCCGGCATAATCAACTTACCAACGATTGTTCTCTTTTCTTCATTTACGAAGAAGTTTGGTTTTGCAATTTTTAGCATAATTTTTATCTCCTTTTTTAAAAAAATAGTGTAATATAATACAGTTCCAAAGTTTTTTATTGTTGCAACTATCTCAGACCTTTTAGAGTAGTGTAGTTATATATGGTTCTAAAACACTCTTGGTGTTAGTACAGATTGGATGAGTCTTTTAGAGTAGTGTAGTTATATATGGTTCTAAAACCTCAAATTATTACGACTACATAATCTTATCAAACAGCTCTATTAAGTTCTGACGAATGCAAACCAACTAACTGCTTAATCTTGATTATTTCATTACTACCAAACACAAAAATGCGTTTACCAGTAGTTTCAGGTAGCTAAGTCTACCCACATATACTAAATAGGCTTAACGATAAGTCTATCTGTATTAATATCTAATACCTTAACGGCATCTTGTTCCTCACAATTATATTTAATTCTCGACTGTTCGGATATTTGCCAATATCTACCTGAAAGGAATAAATATAAGTTGCCATCTTCTAATTCATGGATAACACCCACCTTTCCTTTTTGCATATCAGCAAGTTTATGCAATTCTTTTTCTTGTTTCTTTTTATTTATCCTATTTTCTATTGGTTTCATAATAGCTGAAACAATGAATGGTCCAAAATATATCACCAAACAAATTATTCCTGTGTTTTCTGTAAATAGGCTAACAATTGAACATATTAGCAATCCAATTGATGCTTCAACATACGCAAATTTTCTTGATAATAATGCCATTAGCAAATATACAGGAACACCAATAAAAAATATTACTGCTGTATCTAAATGCATTTATTTTTTCCTCTTTTAAATGAAATTTACTACTCTTTGTCTTGCATTTCTCAAAACAAACAACGTTAAGAGTAGTGTAATTTACTACAGTACCAAAACATTAAAATTGTTATTCAAAACAAGGCATCGCTTTTAGAGTAGTGTAATTTACTACAGTACCAAAACCTCAAATTAATTACACTATATAACCTTGTTAAACAGCTCTATTAAGTTCTGACAAACGCAAACCAACTAACTGCTTAACCTTGATTATTTCATTACTACCAAACACAAAAATGTGTTTACCGGTAGCATCAGGCTGCTAATTCAGCCCTATTAAGTGGTGTGTCATAAGGGAATTGAACCCTTGACCCACAGATTAAAAGTCTGTTGCTCTACCTACTGAGCTAATGACACATATGGTGGACCGTATAGGATTTGAACCCATGGTTTACCGGTTATGAGCCGGTTGCTTTACCTACTAAGCTAACGGTCCGTTTGGCTCTCCATATTGGATTTGAACCAATGACATATAGATTAACAGTCTACCGTTCTACCTTCTGAACTAATGGAGAATATTTTGGAGCAGATAACGAGGTTTGAACTCACACACCAACTGTGGAAGAGTTGTATGCTACCGATTACATTATATCTGCACATTTAATAATCGCGACACGGCAGATGTGCACTGTTCTGCCGTATCCATTTACTTTCAACCAATAGATCTCTTTACTTCCCGAATTGTGGGAGAAATACTGTCTATCAGCGTGTTAATACGGTGATTAAATTCAGTAAAGTAATATGTACACTTTTGCTTAACTTCCTTTAAATCATTAGAAAAACTACGGAAAGGTCAGCAACCCTTCCAATACAAAAAGTCCTAACTTTTTTGATACTGTCTGTAAGGTTATTGATTCAGTGCATTCCAGCACACGGCAAAAACCAGCCAAGAAAAATCTTATACCGTTGTGAAACTTCTTAGACCTTTCACTTGGACCCTGCAGTGGTGCTGATGGTGAGAGTCGAACTCACACGATGTTTCCACCAAGAGATTTTAAGTCTCTTCTGTCTGCCATTCCATCACATCAGCATATCTTATTGGCAATGGTAAGATTTGAACTTACATCCAAAAGTCGAAGGAGGATCAAAAAAACAACTTTTGTGTTTTACCATTAAACTACATTGTCACATTTCCGGATAATGTTTAATCAGCGTATCCGGGGATGCTGTATTTGTACTTAATTACTTATTGCGCTTACTCTTAATGCCTCTTACAATAAGAGCAATAATGCAAGCAACAAGAATTACAGCACAAATAATAACCATAACCATATTGAATGACATATATTTTTTCCTCCTAAATTATTTTTTATATAAAACACACCAAATGGTGTAATTAGAGTAGTGTAATTTACGATAGTACCAAAACTTATGTAAATCTCATCAAGCCCAAGCTTTCCTTTAGAGTAGTGTAATTTACTACAGTACCAAAACCTCAAATTAATTACACTATATAACCTTGTTAAACAGCTCTATTAAGTTCTGACAAACGCAAACCAACTAACTGCTTAACCTTAATTATTTCATTACTACCAAACACAAAAATGCGTTTACCGGTAGTTTCAGGTAGCTAAGTCTACCTATATCAACATTGCTGTCATGCAATATTTTTCTTTTTGGATTTTCTTGCTGACTTTCTTTTTTCTTTTGCCTGACTGCAAGTAACCATATTTACCTGTTCAGGTGCAACAATATTAAACTTTTCAAGTTCAGCAGAATGTTGTTTTAAAAAGTCATCATAAAGTTTGTTGCTTTTTTCTATATCATTAAGTGTCAATAGATTAAAAGCCGTATGAGCATCTCTTTGAAGAACATTACCGTCACTCATACCAAACCACCTGTTAGAAACAGGCATATCATAGAACTTACCGTCTATATGATTGAATTCTGTTGCTTGACATTCCTTTTTAGTAATGATATTTACTTTACCACCGTGGCTGATGACTTTTCTTTTAAGAATTTCAACGAACTGTGAAGGTGATGCTTCTTTAATATGTAAACCAGCCTTTTTCTTTTCATCGGCGCTGTCACCGACTTTTTGTTTACTCATTTGAATTCTCTTGAAATCATTCTTTTGAATATTGATTTCATTGAAATACGGCAATAATTCATTCACAAGGTTTTCGTCATAAAGCTTACGTTTTCTTGCATTAATACCTTCCAAATAAGCTTTTCTTTGACTTAGTTTTCTGTAATGCTTTGAAAATCTCCAACGGAGCTTTAACTTGATGATTTTGTCAGGGTTATCAGGGTCAGGTATTTCGTAAAAGCTCTTTGCCCTACCCTTTTCATCAAAATTATTCGGATTAGTAGCACGTTTACTTCTATCCATTGCTCTTTCAATTTGTTTTATTTCATCATCAAACTCATAAGCATCAGGTGGAACTAAAGAAACTCTCTTTAATGTGTTCTCAGTACATATCCAACATTCATTTAAACTTATACCTACACCTGCTACACCAGTGCCAAGTGGATGTTTGACACAGTTATCTTTGTCTTTCCTTAACACAGGTTCGCCTGTTATAGTAAACTGAACCGAATAGCTGTATTTTGTATTCTTCCAAATTCTTTTAATTCGGATAACATTAACATTTTCTTTGTTAAATACTTCCTTTTCGTATTGGGTTCTTGGTATTTTATATTTAATTATTTTGCCTACAGAAGGAATAACAAAAGCATTGTTACCTTTGAAAGAATTACCAACTGGGAATGCAATGGAGCTGACTGATTTTTTATTAAAAAAGCTTTTAAAATGGACTACACCATTTTCCTTGAACTTTTTATCAAATGCTGACCAAATCGGTGCAGCAATAGAATATTTTCTCACTAATGAAGAGACAAAACATTTTCTTTTTACATTTCCGTTTTCATCGAGAATAGGAATTTTGTTACCATTTTTATCTCTTGCAAGCTTACCATTCTTTGTTTTGTAACAAGGTTTTGTGAAATAATCAATTTTGTCAAATATAGCTACATCGGATTTAAAACTTAAATCACTAAACCTGTATTCTTTCAAAAGTTCATAAATTTGCTTTTGATATTTTGATTTTTCTTTTTTCAAAGAA
>ERZ1026888.1347-NODE-1347-length-10859-cov-10.579878_pt1 | contig 10859 bp, 6 predicted proteins | sample MGYA00380174_ERZ1026888 | MGnify/ENA primary metagenome ERZ1026888 (study PRJEB33269, sample SAMEA4719810) | human gut metagenome | biome: human-associated habitat; feature: organic feature; material: feces | place: Cameroon | collected 2013-10 ...
GGGGACACAAGGATTTTCAGTCCTTTGCTCTACCAACTGAGCTATGGCACCATTGTCGTAATAAAAATCGCAACCATTTCTTGATTGCGGGTGCAAAGGTACGCTTTTTTTTCGTACTTCCAAAATTTTATCCCAAAAAATTTCGCTATTATCAAAAAATGCACTACCTTTGCATCACTTCAATAAACGGGATTTAGCGCAGTTGGTAGCGCACGTCGTTCGGGACGACGGGGTCGCTGGTTCGAGTCCAGTAATCCCGACAATACAAGGGTTAGGATATTGCATGGCAATATTTTAGCCCTTGTTACTTTATTATATTATTGTAGCTGAAGAAGAAGTAATCCAAAACACACCAACCCACACGAAGAAAATCAAGATTTGTGAACTTCATAAAAGCGCCGCACGAGACGTAAGGACATAAAAAAAGGAGTACCGCTGTACTCCAACCTTGTTAACCTTAAATCTAATACTATGAAAAACACGTTGCAAAGGTATTGCTTATAACAATAAATTGCAAGTGTTTTTCATGTATTTGTTCCGAAATACACTCAATTCTTGATGTACATCAAGGGTAAAATGTTATAAACCGTCAGCATTCCTCGCTTTTAAGTTACAAAACAACATAGGGTGTTACAATGCCAATGTATATTTCAGCGCTGTAAGCGCCTATCTGCTTCCAACTATCCAACAAGGAGGAGAAGCGGCCATTATCGCGCGTCATTTCCTTTCACATCTTCCGTATCACAGATAACCAGTCCCTCCTGTTTCATTCCGTCCATCATGATATGCAACGGTTTGCTGAAACGAACGTGGCGCACATGCGGCGTCTCTTCTACGGCAGGCATAGCGTCGAGAATCTCCTTGCGGAAGAATCCCATGCCTTTGTTCTCGTCGATAGTGAAATAGCCGACTCCAAAGCTGGTGAGGTTCTGGAAGAAGTGTGTGCCCTGACTCGGATCCACACTGTAGTTCTTCAGCGTGGTCTCCACGATGAGTTTCGCCGCACTGATATGCGGCCACTTCACCGGCACACCGAGCCACGAATCACTCGAGCCCCATCTGCCGGGTCCCACAAGCACATAATTCTTGCCGTCGGCAAGGAATTTCTTGTTTATGCGCTCCACCTCCATCGCCACCACGGGATTGTCAGATGCCGTGAAGTTCTCGTCGGTCTTCACATACACCACATCCACGATATCGTCGCTCACTCCATGTCCCAGGGAATTGTGCGAGCGCAACAGACATTTGTCATCAGGAATTGCCATGATGTCTTGGTCGAGCACCTGTTTGCTGTCCACGATAGGACGTATCTGCAGGAGATAGAACTCTCCAGTGCGGTCATCATTGAGAGTGCAGGCGAACTCAATCTCCACCGGGCGGCGCATACTGTCGGCGCCGTGGTGCATTGACAGTTTCAGCAGTTCGGGCAACGGGAACACACCGTGGCGCAGCACACCGTTGAAACTGACTATCTTGCGTCCGCCATCATACAGTCCGTCGCGAATCACCCGGTCGTTGGCATCATAGGTGGAAGCGATAAAATTGAGCGCGCCGTCGTTTTCGGCATCCTTCACCTTGAGCTTCAGGATATTGAAACCGTCGTCCACCTTGAAGTCCACTCCCACACGCTTCATGTCGAGGGCATAGAACTGTGTCTGTGTCTGGCGCAAGGCAATCTCCATATCGCTCGTCTGCAGCACCTGGGTGGGATGATACGGACTGACACGCAGCGTCTGCCCACCGTCTACGATATACTTTCCGAGTCCGAGGGCAAGACTGGCGATACCCTCTTCCGACTTCTCATATCCCAAAGGATAATAGTTGATGGAGCGAAGCACACCGCTGAAATTAGGATAGAAATGGTCGCCATACTGCTTGCCCACCACTTCCTGAAGGATCACCGCCATCTTCTCCTGGTCTATCACATTGCGCGTGGCTGTCATATATGCCTTGGAATCCTTGAAATACACCGAGGCGTAGACACTCTTGATGGCAGCGGCGAGCATACGCAGCATCTCGTCCTTGTCGTCGAGATAGGGTATCATATATGTGGAATATATGCCGGCGAAGGGCTGGTAGTGGGAGTCTTCGAGCAGACTGCTGGAGCGTATCGCGATAGGATGGCGGATAGCCTCGAAAAAGGTTTTGAAGTCGTCGATGAACTGGTCTGGCAGCTGCGCCTTGATGAATGCCTGGAGTATCTCCTCGTCGGGAGCATCGCTGAGCGCCAGCTGATAGAGGTTGTTGTTGTCCATGAACTGGTCGAAGACGTCGGTACAGAGCACCACAGTCTTCGGTATCGACACCTTCACTCCCTCAAACTCGTTGAATTCGGGGTGTGTCTTTATGATATTGTCGAGGAAAGCGAGTCCTCTGCCCTTTCCGCCGAGCGATCCGTCGCCGATGCGGGCGAAGTGGCTATAGGCATCGAAGCGGTCGCGCTTGAACACCGCCACCGTTCCCACGTTCTTCATATGGCGGTATTGCACAATGGCATCGAAGATGATCTGGCGATGCTGGTCAACGTCTCTGAGTTTCTCCAGCGTCACCGTCTTAAGGAATTCCGACACGGGGAATATCGCCCTGGCACAGAGCCAGCGGCTCACGTGGTTGCGCGACAGGTGGTAGAGCATGGAGTCGTTGGGGATACTGAAGATATTGTCCTGCAGCTCCTTCAGGTTGCGTATGCGGCGTATCTCCTCATGGGTCTTGGGGTCGCGGAAGATGAAGTCGCCGAATCCCATGTGCTCCGCCATGATATTGCGCAGGTCGATGTTCATCTTCTTTGAATTCTTGTCGATGAAGCGGAATCCCAACTTCTCGGCTTTCTCTGCATTCTCCGTCTCGCTGCTCTCCATAATGAGCGGCAGGAACGGGGCACGGCGGTGAAACTCCGACAGCAGTTTGAGTCCTGCCTCAGAGTCTTTCTCGCCTCCCTTCGGGAAGCGGCAGTCGCTGATGACGCCGAGGATATTTTCGGGAAAGCGTACGAAATAGTCCATCGCTTCCTCGTATGTCCTGGCGAGCACCACCTTTGGCCTTCCTCTCATTCGCAGCGTGGCGGTGTGGGAGTTTAGCGCCTCGGTAGCGAAGCTCTGGCTCTGGGTGAGGATGTAGCTATAGAGGTTGGGCAGGATGGAGGAGTAGAAGCGGATGCTGTCTTCCACCAGGAGTATCATCTGCACTCCCGCCTCGTCGATGTCGTGTTCGAGGTTCATCTTGTCCTCGATGAGCTTTATGATAGAAAGGATGAGGTTGGTATTGCCGAGCCAGCAGAACACGTATTCGAATATCGAGAGGTCTTCGTTCATTATCCTTTGCGTGATGCCATGCGAGAATGGCGTGAGCACCACGCACGGGATATCCGGAAACTCCCTCTTCACCGCCCTCGCCACGGTGAAGGCGTCGTTGTCGGCATTTCCCGGCATACATATCACAAGGTCGATGCTCGTGGTGGAGAGCACTTCGGAGGCTTCCACCATGGTGCTCACCTGAGTGAAGGTGGGCGGATAGCGGAGGCCGAGCTCTGTATACTCATTGAAAATCTTTTCATCCACTCGCCCGTCGTCTTCGAGCATGAAGGCGTCGTAGGGGTTGGCGATGATGAGGACATTGAAAATACGATGCGTCATCAGGTTCTTGAATGACACATCCTTAAGATAAAACTTATTCCATTGCTGGGGCGCTTGTTCGTTCATAGGTTGGAGTGTTATTTGTTTGTATTGCCTGCAATTCACATCTTTGCACTGCTTCCGTTATGTGTCAGCAATGCTGATGAAATCGGTTCTTAATGCAAATATATCCATTTTCTCGCTAACACACAAATTAAGTATATATAAAATCGCAAGCAATATGTCAACAATTTGAAATGAAAGACAACATATTAAACCTTGGACCACAGGTTCGGTTTGCCGACAAGCAAGTTTGCCACAAAGTGGCAGAACAACATTAAAAGGGGCATTTTTGTAAAGCAAAAGGGGATATTCGACACCCAACCTTTAAAAAAGGTGAAAAGAAAAGGAATAGAAGAAGAAAAGTTACGCCATTAAGAGTATAATACGTATATTTGCACTGAAAGTATATGGATAATTCTTACCACAACGAGCACAGGCATCATTAAAGCCTGATGCCCAAAATCTAAAGCATGAAGTAAGTTGGTTGCAACATGCGCCAACACGAGGAACGACAAAGGCGTTATTCAACAGCCTAATTCTCAAAACTTAAAAATGCCGGGATGATTGTTTATCTTGCGACAAAGGGATTATCCTATATGATGACATTGACTGCGTATGTCATGCCTGAGAAACAAGGCTGGCAGAAGCACGAAATAATTGTCGGGAATGTTATGCCGTGTCAGGAAACGAAGCAGCGGCGAAACAAACAGGCATCGGCGGCAAGCGGATTGTCTGAGACAAAAAGATAATAATAAAGACTTTTCATAACATTAATTAATTTATTGACTTACATATTTATTTAAAACCTGGAGAGGTTTAAAAGACATTCATGAAGCTGGATTGCCTGTTTTTTCGCAGGACAACAATCTAAAGAACGATGTGAAATCGGTGCTTCAAAACTTATGTAATTAGCGACATAAGGTAAATAGCTTTAGTGGAAGTTCAGCGTGCGAGAGCATACTGGACTTTTTTTTATGAACCGATCTAAAGCACATGAAAAACCAAATGCCAAGAAATACCTGGAATACAAAGAAACTCCAAGCCGCTGACAAAAACAAAAGAGACCATACTTCTGCACCAGGACAAATACAACAGCCGCCCTACTTCTTCACATTCTTCTGCTGCCATGCCGGCACATAGCCGTCAGCTGGTTTTGTCACCTCCAAGTCAAATTCCGGAAGTTCCACATCATCGTCACCACGATACGGAATTTCATTTTTGCGATGGAAACGCTCCACCAAGACCGTTCCCACTCCTGCCGTCACCAAGCCCAACTGTTTTGCCGCCGCCATCGAAAGGTCGATGATCCTGCGTGCATGGCGCGCACAGCGGTCGGTAACCCTCACGACAACACTCTTGCCGTTTTTCACGTTTGTCACCCTTAGCAAAGTGCCAAGAGCGAACTTTGCATGGGCACACGTCATACTGTCGCGATGGTATTTCTCACCATTGCTCATTCGTCTGCCATGCATACGGTTAGAATAATAGGATGCCACCCCTCTCTCCTGAGCGAGGAGAGAGAGACGACATCCAAATGTAATCAATAAAATCAGTATTATGAAGTATTTTCTCATCAAAAGAATTATACTATACCCTGAGCCATCATAGCGTGAGCTACCTTCATGAAGCCGGCGATGTTAGCACCCTTCACGTAGTTGATGTAGCCGTCAGCCTCAGTACCGTACTTAACGCACTGCTCATAGATGTCGCTCATGATCTGATGCAGACGCTCGTCTACCTCAGCCTCTGTCCAACCGAGGTGGATAGCGTTCTGAGTCATCTCAAGACCAGAAGTAGCAACACCACCAGCGTTGACAGCCTTACCAGGAGCGAAGAGCTGCTTAGCCTCGATGAACTTGTCAACAGCCTCAGCTGTACATCCCATGTTAGAAACCTCAGCTACGCACAATGTCTTGTTAGCGAGGAGCATGTCTGCGTCAGCAGCACCGAGCTCGTTCTGGGTAGCGCAAGGCAGAGCGATGTCAACCTTAACCTCCCATGGCTTCTTGCCAGCAACGAACTTAGCCTCTGGATATTTCTCAGCGTATGGTGCACAAACGTCGTTACCGCTTGAGCGGAGCTCGAGCATGTAGTCGATCTTCTCACCGCTGATACCTGTTGGGTCGTAGATGTAACCGTCTGGACCAGAGATTGTAACAACCTTAGCGCCGAGCTGGGTAGCCTTTGTAACAGCACCCCAAGCCACATTACCGAAACCGCTGACAGCAACTGTCTTGCCCTTGATGTCGATATTGTGAGTCTCGAGCATATGATGTACGTAGTAGATAGCACCGAAACCTGTAGCCTCAGGACGAATTTTAGAACCACCGTACTCAAGTCCCTTACCTGTCAATACACCGTTCCACTGGTGTGTGAGCTTCTTATACATACCGAACATGTAACCGATCTCGCGGCCACCAACGCCGATATCACCTGCTGGAACGTCCTCGTTAGGACCGATGTGACGATAAAGCTCTGTCATGAAAGCCTGGCAGAAACGCATAACCTCTGCGTCGCTTCTTCCACGGATAGAGAAATCTGAACCTCCCTTACCACCGCCCATTGGCAGAGTAGTAAGTGCATTCTTGAATGTCTGCTCGAAGCCCAAGAACTTCAGGATTGAAAGGTTTACTGACGGATGGAAGCGGATACCACCCTTGTACGGACCGATAGCGCTGTTGAACTGCACGCGGTAACCGAGGTTTACATGGATCTCACCGTTGTCGTCAACCCATGGCACACGGAACGTGATGATACGCTCTGGCTCCACGATACGCTCGATAATCTTAGCTTTCTCGAACTCAGGATGCTGGTTGTAAACGTCCTGGATGGAAATAAGTACTTCCTTAACTGCCTGTAGATACTCCAACTCGCCTGGATGCTTCTGCTCCAGCTGTTGCATAATTTTCTCCACTTCCATAGTAATGTGTTTTTATTTAAAAGATTATGTTAATTATGTGTTTTATCAAAGTGTTTATTATCACATCGCAAATGTAGGCATTTTCAAAATACGCTGCAAGAAAAATCGAGAAAATTTTATTTTAGTTCTTACTATTTGTTAAATATCTGCTGATATAGCACCGAAAAACTCGTTTTCTGAGCTTTTTCACCTTATTGTAGTGACGTCAAACTCTCTGATTTCTGATTTGCGGAGTTGTGCCGACTCTTGGGCGCAGACTGTGAAATGCACCTTGCCGTCTTTCAGTTTCTTGTCTGCCTTCACCATCGCCGTATAGCGTATGCCCTTGCCGGGAGCGATTTTTTCCACTATGATTGGAGCCGAAACGAAGACATGTTTGTTGCCGGAAGTCTCCATCACCATGGGGCTCACATTATACATATATTCCGGAGTATTGTTGTATACCTCCACCACCACTTTTGCCAATTCACCGCTATGCAGCTCAAGACCGTTGCCCTTGCCCACGAATCTCACGCTGCGGAGCTCCAGGGGCGAAGCACTGACTGGAGCCGGATCTGACTGGAGCTTGCTGACTACATCCGGTTCTTCAACGGATGTATTACCAGCAGGAGCATCAAACTGTATCACGTCGTCACCGCCATTCTCAGGGTCGAAATCGCTTGTAGCGTTATCACCCGTATTGTCATAAGACCGGCTGTCATACGAGGAATTGCCGTTTCTGTTGTCTCCACGGTAATTGCCGTCGTAGCGTTCTGCCTTTCTCTGCTGTGCCTTGTCGGCAGCGTCACCCACCACGGCACCTATCACGGCACCGCCGGCCATGCCAACTATCGTACCGACATCGCTGCCTCTTGGTCCACCGCTTATGCCGCCGATGGCGGAACCGAGAATGCTTCCCAACTCTGCTCCGAGAAATCCTCCCGAAGCACCGCCGTCGCTAATCGAACCGCAGCCCGACGCCAGCAATGCCGCACTGAGTACTACCGCAAATAATCCGTTTCCCTTCATAATCATAGTGTGTTTATGTCCGTAATATATAATATGTGTATTGATGGTGCGCACCATCGCACAATACAAAGATAGGAATTATTATTTACATTGCATCCTAAATTGAGCAAAAGAAACAATTTTAGGGAAGTTTTACCCTTCTGCATCTCCGTTTCTCCATTCCTTCGGGCTCTTTCCCTTTGATGCCTTGAAGCTTCTGCTGAAATATTTAGGGTCGGAGTATCCGCAAGAATATGCCACGTCGCTTATCGGGACATCGGTTGACGAGAGCAGATGGCACGCACGTTTCATACGCGCCTCACGCAGGAAGTCGAGTGGCGTCACTCCCATGATCTGCTTCATCTTGCGCTGCAGCCCCGACCGGCTCATGGCTGCTGCCGCTGCCATGTCGCCCACTCCTATCTCCGCATCGCCAAGATGCTCGTCTACAAATGCTGACACGCGCCTCATCATGATGTCATCCTCGGGCGTGAGTTCAGGACGCAACGGTGTGTCTGCCGGCGCCGGTTCATAGGCATCACCGCCAGTACCGTTACTGAGCAGATTCAAGTATGCGTCGAGAGCTTCACGGCGCTGACGCTTTATACGCCTTATATATATAATGGTATATACTGCAGAACCGAAGAGCGCCAACAAAAGCAAGAGGAGCAGCACACGGGCGGGAGTAGTCTCCCAGAATGTCGGTGTCACTACTATCGTCAGCCTTCTCACGTTGTCTACCCAGGCGCCGTCGGCATTGGTAGATCTCACCAGCACGACATAGGTTCCGGGCTCCAGGTCGAGCAGCGTGGCAGAATGGTTATGGCCTATGTCATTCCATTTTACGTCGTCCTCATCACCGTCGTCCAAGAGGGCGAAGGCATACGAAAGGCGGACATCGGCAGAATAGTCGAGAGCGGCAAATCTCAGCGTGAAGCTTCTCTCGTTGCTCGCCAGCACCAATGTGTCCATGGCATTTACGGAGCAGCTTCCTTCCACTCCCTGCACGCTGACGCCTGTGAGGGCGATACTCGGCACAAAGGTGCTCTTGCGCAACTGCTGCGGAGCGACATAATACTCTCCGTCTTGCAGTCCGAACAGCCAACGCCCATCTGGCAATCTCACGGGAATTGCCTCTGAGAACCTGCATTCCGACTGGAAGAAATTCTTTCCGAACGAGAGATAATCTCCATTGTCGGGGTTGAACATCACCAGTCTGTCGCTTCCCACCATAAGCATCTTGCGAGAAAACCCTACAACCGACAGAGCCACATCGGTAGGCATACCGTTAGCCTCATCATAATGTCGGAAAGACAGCTTGTCTGCCGTCAGGTTTCCCGTCTGAATCATATTCACTCCACCACTCTCCGTACTGACAAAAATTCGTCCTCTATAGTCTTCAGCCACGTTCATCACCGCACTGCAACTGAGGGCATCCTTGCGATTTGCCTCACGAGTGTGGCAATGGAACACCATGTTTCTGACGTCATTCCCCGCTACCAGTTTGGCCACAAGCAGTCCGTCGGTCGTGGCGCATAGCATAACATCATCTTTGGTCAGATGTATCATCCTCACCTTCTTTGCCAGAGTGTGGGGATAGTTTCTTAATCCGGAGAAAGGTTTCACCACTACAGGTCTTTCCGCTCTCGGATTCTCAACGCAACACACTCCCCCACCAAGAGTGGCAATCCAGAGTCTGCCCCAACGGTCCTCCTTGATGTCATAGACATTGTCGCTGCCCAATCCTCCGATTTTATCTATTCTGTATGCCTGCATCCCATGACATCCGGTCAGGCGGAAGAGTCCCTGCGGCTTGCTTCCCAGCCAGATGCTCCCGTCTCGGGTCTGAGTGATGCAGTATATCGGACAGCGGAATTTAGTGTAGCCCGCCACAATCCTGCCATCCGGCGCAAGATACCCCACAAGTCTGTTGCTACGGTCGAAAATCCTCACTGTCTCGTTTTCCTTAGTGGCTATCCAGTATCTCTTGTCCCTATCCACGAAGACGGTCTTGACTTCAGCGCCATTACCGTTTCTCACCACATTCCCGTTCTGTCTCGGAAAACATATCTTGTATATGCAGCTTGTAGCAGCCACCCAGAGATTGCCTTGCTTGTCAGAGAGGCAGAAGCGTGCTGCCTCCAAGCTTTTCACGTCACCGTAGGGTGTCTCCTTGCCTCCCCTTGGCGTATAGGTCAGTCTGCCGTCATAATACATCGTCCACAGATTTCCCACGCCATCGCGATGGCGATATGGTCTGTTTTCTTTCACCGCCGTGGCATTCCGCCCTCTCGACTGCATTCCTCCGATTTTTTCAAACCGGTAACGCTTGAGGTTGAAAAGATACATGTCGTCGTCCACCCTGCATCCCAGATTCCCGTCATCACACAACCACACGCTGCGCATGCGGTCGGTTGCCAATCGGCTTCCGTCACCTACACGTCCTTTGAATCCACGGAATTCGTAACCGTCGAAGCGACATAGTCCGTTCCATGTCGAGAACCACATCATTCCTTGACTGTCTTGTGCCATCTGAGTGACGTGCCATTGGGTGAGTCCGTCGCTCTCATCATATCGCTGGATATGACAAATCGGTGTGGCTACGGCATAGACGGCAGACAGCAGCGACAATGATAATGACAGGACAAGTGTTATAAGCCTCATTGTATATTCGGGATAATTTGTTTTGATAGATTCAGTGCCAGATCAATCTCCCAATGCCCGGATTGGGGGAACTACAGGTTTTACGAATACAAAAGTATGAAAAAAAATCATATTCCACAACATCTTGCTATTACTCATTAAACCCAAACAAAAAACATCCTTCTAAAAAAACAAAAAACGGGCATACCCTAATGACCGATTTGGAATAAAAAATCTGGGAACGCCACATCACATGGAATCCCCAGACAATCTTTTACTCAAATCAGAAACCAGATTTGGACTACTTATAAATAATCTACCAACTGTTTTTTATTTCATCACTACTTTTCTCGATGTCTTGCCGTCAGTAATGACATTGATGCCTTTTGCCGTATCAGCAATTCTTTTGCCATCGATTGTATATACAGCAGTAGCCTTGAATGTGTCGCCAGCAGTCTCTACGGAGCCCACTGCCGATGTCTGGTCTGCCTTGGCAGCCTTACTCAGTCCGCCGTATTCGTTCACAGCCTGTATCAGGTATTCGTTGCCTGCCTCATATTCGCATGATGTGGCAGTAGTAAACTCAAGTTTCGGATTTAGATTTCAAGCCGTTTGAGCATACTCTCTAAGTGCAG
>ERZ1026888.1355-NODE-1355-length-10784-cov-7.007550_pt1 | contig 10784 bp, 8 predicted proteins | sample MGYA00380174_ERZ1026888 | MGnify/ENA primary metagenome ERZ1026888 (study PRJEB33269, sample SAMEA4719810) | human gut metagenome | biome: human-associated habitat; feature: organic feature; material: feces | place: Cameroon | collected 2013-10 ...
CTATTATTGACAGAATTTTAATAAGTATTTTTATTTTATTTGCATTTTACGCTTTTTACATTTGACCATTTGCCGTAAACCTTTTTGCCGTTTACATTTTTGTATGCTCTTACCTTAACATAATATTTCTTGCCCTTGGTAAAATTCTTGCCGACATAGGATTTTGCTTTGCCGCCTTTTACAGTCTTTTTTGCCGCAAGTTTTTTGAAATTTTTGTTTCTTGAATAATAAATTTGATATCCGCTCGCACCTGATTTTGTATTCCAAATCACCTTGATTTTGTGCTTTTTGCTTTGTGATTTCACACTTTTAATTTTAACTGCACCAAGCGGCTTAGGCGATTTGACATTCGTTGTATATTTTGCTCCGCAAGAGCATGAATAGACATCATAGCCGTTAGATGAGGTTGTCGGCTTTACTGTATATGAGTAATTATAGCTGTGCCGATGAATTGAGTTGATTGAGAATGAGTAGAAGCAAGAATACGAATATTTTGATATTTTTAGGCAATAGGTGCCTGCATTAAGGGATACAGATTCCGACCAATTTGCCGTACCTGTTGATGCTTTCCTATATGCAGCAAATGTACCTGCAATTTTCTCACCCGTTGTGGAATAAACAGAAAAATAAACAGATTCATTTGCGCTTACATTTATAGTTTGCGTTCCGCTTAATACTGTGAAAGAATAAAAGTCGATTTCATCATTTTCGCCTAACATACCGTTATACGTTGTATCAAGTGAAACGGGATTAGCGTTTCCAACGGCATTATTGTTCACATCTAAGCTTTCGGAAAAGCTCTCATTTGCAGAAGTAAAAAATGTTCTTACAGTATAATTTTCATTTGCATAGCCATCTATCTTAAAATAATATGTTCCTGCCACTAAATAATCATATTCTTTATCATAAGCTTTGCCTAAGCTGCTGTTATAAGGAACAAAAATATCGGCAATATAATTATCCGAATTATTTACCGAATACAAATAAATATGATAAGAATGACTTCCTTCGGAAATAAATTCAATTCTGCCCGACTGCGGCACATTAACTTTTAAAAATTCAATTTCGTTATCTGAAGAAAAACAGCCTACCGCTGTGCTACCGAGAGTATAGCTTTTTGCCTTTGCCGCTGTATCGAAATCGCCTGCATACGCATTTAATTCAATTCCTATATTACAAGAAAGCAATATAACTATTGACAAAATTATACTGATAGCCCTTTTCATATAAAAATCCCCTTTTTAAGCATAAATTTCCTAAAATAATTATACTATTCAAATAATCAAATGTCAAACAAAGTGAATAGTATTAAAATGACAAAAAGCCTTTAGCTTATACAATATTCGTATAAACCAAAGGCTTTTAATGATTAATATATTTATGCTCGGCAGGAGCAAACCCCTACCCTAAAAAATACTTCATATTTCGTTTTATTTTATCACTCGGTTAAATTGAAACCTCGTGAGCAACGTTATAAAGATTCATATCAATAGACTTCTTCATATTAAGAGCCTCAAAGATATCGTAATCAACAACGTCTTCCTTTTGAGCGGCAACAACACGATTGCCGATATTATTCATAAGAAGCTTAACGGCATAGTTACCCATACGTGTAGCAAGAACTCTGTCCTTAGCAGTAGGAGAGCCGCCACGCTGAATATGACCGAGAACACAGGCACGTGACTCAACACCGGTCTTAGCCTCTATTTCCTTAGCAAGGTCATGAACATCAACGTCGACACCCTCGGCAACAATAATAATAAAGTGTTTTTTGCCTGTTCTCTGAGTTTTTTCCATACGTTCAATAATATGCTCTTGGACATCGTATTCAACTTCAGGAATGAGAATAGAAGTAGCACCGCAAGCAATACCTGCATTAAGTGCAAGATAGCCTGCCTTTCTACCCATAACTTCAACAACAGTACATCTGTCGTGCGACTCTGTTGTATCACGAACACGGTCAACCATTTCCATAATAGTATTAAGGCAGGTGTCATAACCGATAGTGTTATCACAGCAAGCAATATCGTTATCAATAGTGCCCGGAAGTCCTACGCAAGGAATACCTCTTTCGCTAAGGTCTCTTGCACCACGGAACGAACCGTCGCCGCCTATAACAACAACGCCCTCAATACCGTGCTCCTGGCAGGTACGAACTGCTTTTCTAAGGCCTTCTTCCGTAGCAAACTCAACCGAACGAGCAGAGTAAAGGATAGTACCGCCACGATTGATAATGTCTGATACGCTTCTAAGGTCCATTTCAATGAAATCGCCGTTGATAAGACCGTTGTAGCCACGAACTACACCGTAAACCTTAATTCCGTTTTCGCATGCTGTACGTACTACCGCACGAATAGCCGCATTCATACCCGGTGCGTCGCCGCCGCTTGTTAATACCGCAATTGTTTTCATAATTATGTCCTCCTATATAATAATATAGACTAAAACAAAATAATCTTTATTTAACTTATATATCTTGTTTATTTTATATTTTTTCAAGAAAAAAGTCAAGTATTGTCGTAAAATTAATGAACAAAAACTACATTCTCATCGCCAAGTATCCTTTTTAATTCCTTAATTTCGGTATTATTCACCTCAACAAAACACTCCCTCGGCTGCAAGGCATACCTTTTATCATCGGTATAATAAAAATAAAGAGGAATGTTTCCGTCAAAAATATCAGTCACTCGTTTTGCAAGTGCTATATTTTCATCATTTTCATTCTTAAAGCGCAGATAAAGAGCCACTTTTTTTCTTTTGTGATTTTTGTTTTCAGCTTGTTTTCTGTTTTGAATAGGTTTATTTTTATATTTTCCGCTTTCAAAATCAGCTTGAGTAGGTGTGCTGTCTATTGAATAAGCAAGTATTTTAGCATCCTTTTCCTCCTCAAGTGAGAGGTTTCCTGCAATAGTTATTATACTGCCATCATAAAGAAATTGTGCGTACTTTTCAAGCGCTTTTGCAAAAACAATAACCTCAATTGAGCCGTACAAGTCCTCTACGGTTACAAAAGCCATTGAAGCACCGCTTCTCGTTTGCTTAATAATTACACGAGTAACAATGCCACAGGTACGCACAAAGGTTTTATCCTTGTAAATACTCATATCGTCATTTGCACTTTCCAAAAGCTCGCCTATGTTAGCAAATCCGAGTTTTTCGCACAAATCGGAATATTTATCCATAGGGTGACCGGAAAGGTAAAGTCCCGTCATTTCCTTTTCCATTTTCAAAAGCTCAGCCTTAGGAAATTCATCAACATTCGGAACGTCAAATTCAAGCGGAGAATCATTACCGCCGAGTTCAAAAAAACCAACCTGACCGTAGCGTGTGCTCTGCCTGTAATTTTCAATATTGGTGGCAATTGACGGCAAAGCCTGAAGCATTTGGCGACGATTTAATTCAAAGCAATCCATCGCACCGCATTTAATAAGGCTTTCAACTGCACGGCGATTAAAATGCCCATCCTGCATACGAAGGCAAAAGTCAGGCAAATCCTTAAAATCGCCGTTTTCTCTTTCTTTTACTATATCGTCAACAAATTCCCGTCCGACATTTTTAATACCCAAAAGCCCATAGTTAATCACCCTGCCATTCGGTGTGAAACCTTGCATAGAAGTATTGATGTTTGCGCTTGCAAGACGAATACCGAGCCTTTTGCACTCTGCCGTATATCGTGCAATTTTGTTTGACTGGTCAAGAACAGACGTCATTAAAGCCGCCATAAATTCTGCCGGATAATAGCATTTCAAATACGCAGTTCTATACGCCACAAGCGCATAGCAGGCAGCGTGCGACTTATTAAAAGCATATTTTGCAAATTCCGACATTTGGTCAAAAATAGTATTAGCTACAGAACTTGAAATGCCGTTTTTTTCACAACCCGAAACAAAAGCGGTACGTTCTTTTTCCATAACATCAATTTTTTTCTTGCTCATAGCACGGCGAACAATATCTGCCCTGCCATAGGAATATCCTGCAAGCTCACGGAATATTTGCATAACCTGTTCCTGATAAACCATACAACCATACGTATTTTCAAGTATCGGTTTAAGCTTATCGGTTATATATCTAACTTTTTGCGGATTATGTGAATTTTCTACGAATGTATCAATTTGATTAGCCGGACCCGGACGGTAAAGCGATGTAGCAGCGATTAAATCCTCAAGCCTTGTTGGCTTCAAATTCATAAGCATACGCTTCATTCCGCTTGACTCAAACTGAAATACGCCCTCTGTCTGGCCTCTTGCAAAAAGACTGTATACCTTTTTATCATCAATAGGTATTTCGTTAATATCAATTCCCGCTGCCTTGCTTGCGTCATTAATAACCGTCAATGTGCGAAGCCCAAGAAAATCCATTTTAAGAAGCCCAAGTTCCTCAAGAGAAGTCATAATGTATTGGGTAACCGGCACTCCGTCATTAGTTGCAAGCGGAACATAAGAGCTTACAGGGTCGTGAGTAATAACAACGCCTGCCGCATGGGTAGACGTATTTCTCGGCATACCCTCAACCTTTTTTGCAGTTTTGATAAGTTCGTTTATCTGCTCATTTTCCTGCATAAGGCTTGAAAGTTCTTTAGACTTTTTAACAGCCTCGTCAATCGTAATATGAAAATCGTTAGGTACAAGCTTTGCAACAGCATCAACAGCGGCATAAGGCATACCCATAGCCCTGCCTACATCACGGATAGCTGCCTTTGTTGCAAGAGTTCCAAACGTAACAATCTGAGCCACGTGGTCGGCGCCGTATTTATTAGTTACATAATCAATAACCTCGCCACGTCTGACATAGCAAAAATCTATATCAAAATCGGGCATAGAAACACGCTCCGGATTTAAAAATCTTTCAAAAAGAAGATTATATTTCATTGGGTCGAGGTCGGTTATTTCCATACAATATGCCGCAATTGAGCCTGCGCCCGAACCTCTGCCAGGGCCTACGGGAATTTTTCTGCTTTTTGCGAACGACACAAAGTCGGCAACTATGAGGTAATAATCCGTATAGCCCATTTTTTCTACTGTTTCAAGTTCATATTCAAGGCGGTCATAATATTTTTCAGGCGGATTTTCACCGTATCTTTTTTTCATACCGTTCATACAAAGCATTTTGAAATATTCAAAATGGTCCATATTATTCGGTGTTTCGTAATAAGGGAGTTTGGTGTGGCCGAATTCAAAGTCGAAATTGCACATATCGGCAATAATCTGCGTATTATCAATTGCCTGCGCAGTATCGGCAAAAATTTCCCTCATCTGCTGCTCGCTTTTTAAATAAAACTCATCTGCATGAAATTCGAGGCCCGTATCATCGCCGATAGTTTTATTAGTCGCAATACAAATAAGCACCTGCTGAATTTTAGCATCTTGCTTTTCAATATAATGAACATCATTTGTGGCAACAAGAGGAATACCCGTTTCTCTCGAAAGGCGCTTTAGCCCCTCGTTGACTATTGCCTGCTCGTTAATCCCGTGATTTTGGAGTTCCAAGTAATAGTTTCCTCTGCCGAAAAGTTCATCATACCACAAAGCGACACGCTTAGCTTTATCATAATCCTTTTGAAGCAACGCCTGCGGAATTTCACCTGCAAGGCAAGCAGAAAGGCAAACTAAACCCTCGCTGTATTTTTCAAGCAAATCATGGTCAATCCTCGGTTTGAAATAAAATCCTTCGGTATACGATTTTGATACCATTTTTATAAGATTTTTATATCCCTTTTCATTTTTGCAAAGCAAAACAAGATGATTATATTCCTTATCAAGCACCTTGTCCTTATCAAACCTCATTCTCGGCGCAACATAAACCTCGCAGCCTATAATAGGCTTGATGCCTTCTTTTTTGCAAGCCTTATAAAAATCAACAGCCCCGTACATATTACCGTGGTCGGTAATAGCAAGAGACTGCATTCCAAGACTCTTTGCACGTGAAACAAGCTGCTCGATACGGCAAGCGCCGTCAAGCAAAGAAAACTCGGTATGAGTGTGCAAATGAGTAAACATATTATCGTTCCTTTTATTATATATTAATTAACTGATATACCATTATAATTCCTTAGCTATTTCAACTATTTTCTTTAATCTGTGGTTAACCCCAGAGCGTGAAAGACCGCTGAGTTTTGAAAGTTCTGCAAGGGAAGCTTCAGGATTATCTTGCCTCAAAACAGCCATTTCCTTAAGGTCAGGCTTAAGAAAATCAAGTCCTTTTTTCTCCTCAATTTTCTCGATAGCGGCGCTTTGCTCCCAACTTGCTTTAACCGTTCTCTCAATATTTGCGGTTTCGCAATTTGCCGCTCTGTTAGCCTTATTCCTGAAATCCTTAACTATTTCAATGTTCATCATATCAAACATTGAAGTGCTTGCTCCCATAATATAAAGACAATCTTCAATAGCCTCACTGTCTTTAAAATATACTATATTATATCCCTTTCTGTTAGCGGTTTTAGGCGCAAGGTCAATTTCCTCCAAAAGAGTAACAAGACTTTTTGAAAGATTCAAAAACGCAACAGTAAACTCCAAATGATAATCCTTATTTGGGTCAGACGCCGTGCCGCACGAAAGGAAAGCACCTGCCAAAAACGATTTTTGACAGTTTTCACAATCAAAATTAGAATGATTGATTTTTAAACTGCCCTTACTCTCGTGGCCGAAAAAAGCAAGCACCTTTTCGCACTGTGCCTTATCATTAATCATAACTGTGTGGCTTTTGCCGCCCGGCGAAGTCTTAACATCGCATTTAATATTGCAATATTTTTTTATAAGAAAAGCATATCTAATTGCGATATCCTTATTTTCGGTTTGAACACCGACGCCGTAGCTTGAAAAGCTTTTGCCGAAAATACACATTCCGTAAAGAAATGCCTTTTCGCAACACGTGCTGTCATATTCAATTTTTAAAAGTTCATTTTTAACCTGTTGTGAAAACGACATTATTTTCTATCTATATCCCTGTGACTTACAGTTACATTATCCCATTTTTTTGAAAAATAATCCTTAAGAGCTTCGGCAAAAGCAACACTTCTGTGATTGCCGCCCGTACAACCGATTGCAAAAACAATCTGGCTCTTGCCCTCTCTGATATAAAGAGGATTAAGAAAATCAAGAAAATCAATAAGCTTCTTTAAAAGCTCCTTTGACTCGTCAAACGAGAACACAAAATCCTGAACTTCCTTATCAAGACCTGTTTTATTTCGCAAGCTTTCATTCCAATAAGGATTAGGAAGGCATCTTACATCAATAACAAAGTCTGCGGAATTAGGCACACCGTACTTAAATCCGAATGACATACAGTGGATATTCATATATTCCTTCGCATCGCCCAAAAGAAGTTCAGTAAGCCTTGCACGAAGTTGGTGCGTATCAATTGAAGAAGTGTCAATAATATGGTTTGCCTTTAACCTTAACGGTGCAAGAATTTCCCTCTCATAATCAAGTGCATTTTGAATATTGCCGTTGAATTTATCTGCAAAGGGATGTTTTCTGCGAGTAAGCTTATAACGCTTGAGCGCCTCTGTATCATTAATATCAAGATAAACAATCTTAGCTGTATATCCATATTGCTCCACATTATCAATACTTGAAATAATTTTTTCAAAAACATGGCCGCTTCTTACGTCAACAACCATTGCGACCTTAGGATAATATTCGCTGTTATTTGCGAGAAGTCCTACAAAAGTAGACATAAGCTCAGGCGGCATATTATCAATGCAATAATAACCTGCATCCTCCATAAAAGCCATAGCGGACGATTTGCCGGCGCCGCTGACACCTGTTATAATTACAAGTTCCTTACTGTTATCCATATACGTTTTCCCCTTTTATTTTGTAACCCTGATTTCCATTTCAAGCTTTACGCCTGTTTTTTCCATTACCTTATCACTGCAATATTTGCACAAATCAAGCACGTCCTTACACGTTGCGCCACCTTTGTTTATCACAAATCCTGCGTGCTTTTCGCTGACCTGCGCACCGCCCACGCTCTTGCCTTTAAGATTGCACTGCTCAATCAAAGCGCCTGCAAAATATCCCTCAGGACGTTTAAACGTTGAGCCTGCCGACGGATATTCAAGCGGCTGTTTTGCCCTTCTTCTGCCGATAAGGTCGTCCATTTTTTCTTTAATTTCCGATTTTTCGCCTTTTTTTAACTTAAGGTAAAGCCCTGTTATAACGGCGCCGTTATCATAATAAGCGCTGTGGCGGTAAGAAAGTTTCAAATCGTCATTTTCGAGAAAGCCTATATCGCCGTTTTTATCAATATGCTCACACTTATAAAGCACATCTTTCATTTCCCCGCCGTAAGCACCGGCATTCATAAATGCCGCACCGCCTGCCGAGCCGGGAATGCCGTAAGCAAATTCAAGCCCTGAAAGAGAATGCTCATAAGCAAAGCGGCAAAGTGCAATAAGCTTAGCCCCCGCTTTTGCATATATAGTTTCATCATCAATAAGCTTTATTTGCGAAAAAGGCTCACCGAGTATTAAAACACAAGCATCTATTCCGTCATCATCCACAAGAAGATTGGAACCGTTACCAACTGCAATAAGCCTTACATTTTCGGCTTTTGCACACTTGACAAGTTCACTTATTTGCTCCTCGTTTTGCGGATAGACAACGAGCCTTGCATTGCCGCCTATTTTAAAGGTGGTATGAAGGCTCATTTTTTCGTTTTGAAGATACTTGCAATTAAATTTTTCACAAAGTTTAATTAACTGCTCCAAGCTATCACCAAATTATTATTTTACTTTACCAAGAAGAGCCGCACCGATAACACCGGCATCATTACCAAGCTCTGCCTTAACAATTTTAGTTTGAATTTTACTGTGAATTGAATATCTTTCAGACTGAACAAAACGACGAAGCGGTTTCATAAGAGTTTCGCCCTCATTGCAAATTCCGCCGCCGATACAAATAATTTCAGGCTGGAGAGCATTAACAATATTGATAAGACCGCAAGCAACATACTTGATATAATCATCAACAACCTTAATGCCTGCGATATCGCCTAAACGCATAGCGTCAAAAGCAGTCCTTCCCGATACCTTGCCTTCCTCCTTAGCAAGCTTGTGCATAAGAGAATCAGGATATTCTTCCATAGCTTTTTTGGTCTGCCTGATAAGAGCGGTAGCAGAAGCATAAGCCTCCCAGCAGCCCTTACGACCGCACGAACACTGCTCGCCGTCAACAACGATTACCATATGGCCGCACTCGCCACCGGCATAGTTTACACCGTTTACGATTTTGCCGCCGATAATTACACCTGAACCTACACCCGTACCGAGAGTTACGGCAACAAAGTCCTTAGCGCCGTTTCCGCAGCCTGCATAAGCCTCACCTAATGCTGCGCAGTTAGCGTCATTTTCAATAAATACCTTTTCCTCAGGCTTATTAATTCTTTTTGCAAGCATAGTTCTTGCAGGAACATTATTAAACGCAAGATTGTTTGCAAATTCAATAACACCGTCCTGATTAACCGTACCCGGAGTACCCATACCTACGCTGTCGATATCCTCCATAGTAAGACCTGCCGTTTTGACCGCTTCCTCGCAAACATCTGCAATATCGTCAAAAATTTCATCTGCACTCCTCGGAGAGTTCGTAGGAGTCTTTGAAGTGCCGATAATATTGTAATCATCATCTACAACCGACGCAACAATATTTGTTCCGCCTAAATCAATACCAATTGTATACATTGTGCTTTACCTCTTTTTTAATTTATATAAACAAAATTTGACTTAGCTTTGCCAAATTTCAATTTCCTTATCCTCCGGCTGAACATCGTCCATACCAAGGCTTATCATCAAATCCTTTGCCGCATTGTAACCCATTTTCTTTTGACGGTTATTCATTGCGGCAGTTTCAACAATAACTGCAAGATTTCTGCCCGGAGTAATAGGAACGGTAATAGCCGGAACTTTCACGCCGAGAACATTTGCATACTCATTATCAAGACCGAGTCTGTCATAAGCCTTTGTTGAATCCCAAGCCTCAAGCTGAATAACCATATCAATTTTTTCGCTTGATTTAACGGCACCCATACCGAAAATGCGCCTTGCATCAATAATACCGATACCTCTAAGCTCAACAAAATGGCGAATATTGCTCGGCGAATTTCCACGAAGCGTTCTTTCGTTAATTTTTCTGATTTCAACAGCGTCATCCGCAATAAGACGATGACCACGCTTGATAAGTTCAATGGCGGTTTCGCTCTTGCCGGCACCGCTTTCACCGGTTATAAGAACACCTTCGCCGTAAACCTCAACAAGAACACCGTGCCTTGTAATTCTCGGTGCAAGTTCTGTGTTAAGAAATTCAATCAATGCGGCTAAGAACGGCGATGTTTCCTCCTCCGTCTTAAGAAGCGGAATTTCGTGCTTTTTGCAAGCGTCGTAAAGATAATCGGGAATTTCAAGACCTCTTGTAACTACCGCAGCGGCAGGTTTAAGCGAAAGCCAACAATCAAGAGCCGCTTCCCTCTCGTCAGGTTCCATACTGCGAATAAAGCCTATCTCTGTCCAACCGAGAATTTGGATTCTCAAAGAGTCAAAATAATCGGTATATCCCGTCAAAACAATACCGGGACGATTAACCTCGCTTGTTGTAATCAAAATTTCGTCAGCCGAGCGTGGCATATAAACCGTTTCAAGCTTGTGAAAATCAATCATCTTTTCAAGCGAAACAGAATATGTTTGCGACATAATCCATTCCTCCAAATCTACATTCAAAAACTATTATAAAGTATTTCGGTAACTTAATCAAGGGGAATTTGATTTTTTATTATAGAAATTATAATAT
>ERZ1026888.1356-NODE-1356-length-10784-cov-4.731382_pt1 | contig 10784 bp, 7 predicted proteins | sample MGYA00380174_ERZ1026888 | MGnify/ENA primary metagenome ERZ1026888 (study PRJEB33269, sample SAMEA4719810) | human gut metagenome | biome: human-associated habitat; feature: organic feature; material: feces | place: Cameroon | collected 2013-10 ...
ACAGGCTTTGCGCCTGACTCGTCCACTTTTTGGGCGAGCTGTTTGGCACACGCGCCCGGGTCTATTATTATCATTTCCTTTGTCTTTATATTGGTGACAAAGTAGCAGTTGGTCTGCACCGGTCCCACTACGAAGTGGTCTATCTTCATATTTACCATATGAGTGTACTCCTTATATTTATATTTAAATGTTATTTACAGCAAGAGCTCCTTCTTCACGCCCTTTTCCGGTCACAGTGAGATATAATCTATAATCTCACTTCACGCAAGAACCACCGGGATTTAGCCGGTGGTCCTCTCTACGTCTATTACACTTTCTATCTGTCTGAGCTTCTCCACGAGAACCTTTATCTGGTCCCTGCCTTTGATATTAAAAAATACCTCGATTGTAGCGATGCCCTGCTTACTGGTCTTGGACTGGATACCACTGATATTGATTTCCTTCTCGGTAAATATCTTTGTGATATCTACGAGCAGTCCCGGCCTGTCATGACAGAATATCTTTAGGTCTGCCTGATACTCGGCACCGTTGTCCATGAGGGCTGTATCCTGCCACTCTGCTTCTATGAGCCTGTCCTTTTCTATCTTGGACAGATTGATAATATTCACGCAGTCTGTCCTGTGGATGGAGATGCCTCGGCCTCTTGTGACAAAGCCCACGATTTCGTCTCCCGGAACCGGATTGCAGCACTTCGAGAAGTGCACTGCCACGTCATAGAGCCCGTGTACCACAATGCCGCTCTTTGACTTGTGCTCCGGCTGTGTGCCTGCTGCCGCCTGCTGCTTTTCCGCAATGCTGCCAAGCACATCTGCATCTGTCACAGGCACCACATGGTCCTTCTTGTACTCGTCGTACATCCTGTTGACTATCTGGCTCTCCTTGAGTCCGCCGTGGCCGACGGTTGCAAGGCATGAGTTCCAGTCGTGGAAGCCGTATTTGCGGCGTATTTTCTCCTGATACTCAGGCTTGTTTACCTCTGCAAAGTTGATGCCCTTTGCCTTGGCATAGGCTGCTATCAGATCCTTGCCGTGCTGTATATTTTCCTCCTTGAGCTCACTTCTGAACCACTGGTTGATCTTGTTCTTGGCCTGTGTGCTCTTTACAACCTTGAGCCAGTCACGGCTTGGTCCCTTGGAGTTCTGCGAGGTGATTATCTCTATCTGGTCACCGTTTTTGATGACATAGTCTATCGGCACCAGCTTGCCGTTCACCTTGGCACCGACCATCTTGTTGCCGACCGCAGAGTGTATGCTGTAGGCAAAGTCTATAGGTGTGGAGCCCTTTGGCAGGTTCTTTACATCGCCGGACGGTGTGAATGCAAATACATTGTCGGAGAATAAATTTAAATCACTCTTTAATAAAGTCATAAATTCCTTATTATCCGACATGTCCTGCTGCCACTCTAGTATCTGGCGCAGCCAGCTGAGCTTCTCCTCCTCTGTGACAGTGGTGGTAGTGGCATTGCCGTTGTTTGTTTCCTTGTACTTCCAATGTGCCGCGATACCGTACTCAGCAGTACGATGCATCTCATAGGTACGTATCTGTATCTCAAACGGCTGTCCACTCGGGCCTATGAGTGTCGTATGAAGCGACTGGTACATATTCTGCTTCGGCATGGCAATATAGTCCTTGAAGCGGCCCGGTATAGGCTTATACTTCTCATGTATGATACCAAGTACTGCATAGCAGTCCGGTATAGTGTCCACCAGAATCCTGATGGCAAAGAGGTCATATATCTGGTCTATAGTCTTGTCCTGATTGACCATCTTCTTATATATACTGAAGAAATGCTTTGCCCTGCCGTATATCTCAGCCTTGATGCCGGCATCCGAAACGTACTTCTTTACATCGTTTACTAAGCCCTGGATGTAGGTGTCGCGCTCTGTCTTTCTGAGGGCTACCTTCTCTACCAGATCGTAGTAGGCATCCGGATAGAGGTACTTCATACAAAGGTCCTCGAGCTCTATCTTTATCTTGCTGATACCAAGGCGCTGTGCGATAGGGCAGTAGATATCCTGTGTCTCTCTGGCGATACGCTGCTGTGCTTCCTTGGACTGGTACTTGAGTGTACGCATATTGTGCAGTCTGTCTGCCAGCTTTATGAGGATGACTCTGATATCCTTTGCCATGGCGAGAAACATCTTGCGCAGATTCTCTGCCTGCATCTCAAGCCTGTCCGCATTCTTGTCCTTCGGATCCTTGGTGCTGTCTGTCAGATGCAGGTGCTTTAACTTTGTGACGCCATCCACCAGATGTGCGACGTCATCTCCAAACTCCGCACGCATCTCATCCATGGTCATGATGGTGTCCTCCAGCACATCATGGAGCAGTCCTGCTGCAATGGTTTCCTTATCCAGCTCGAGCTCGGCGAGTATTATGGCAACACACAGCGGATGTATGATATAAGGCTCTCCTGACTTACGTGCCTGCCCCTTATGGGCATCATAAGCTACCCTGTAGGCTTTGTCCACAAGGCTCGTGTCATCCGACGGATGGTACTTTTTGATTTCCTTTTTCAGCTCATCGTATAGCTCCTCGGGGCTCGTAAAATCCTTTGTTCCCCTTATGCCGCTGGTGTCTGAGCGAAATTTGTCCGCTATTTTTTCTAATTCTTCTGTTGAGTAATCTGCCAATAGTCTCACCTCGATTGTAGTGTATCTTTAGTAGCCATTATATTTTATTTCTTTAAAAATTGCAATCTTATGTTGTTAGCCTATAACCATCTTTACTCCGCCATACATGCCGGCTGAGTTGCCGAGTGTGGCAAGCTTGATCTCTGTCCCACGGCTTGCATGGAAGGCATACTCTTTATAGTACTTTGCTGCAGTATCGATGATGATGCTGCCTGCCTTTGAAAGGCCTCCGCCCACAACAAATACCTCAGGGTCCATGACGCATGCTACTGCTGCCATTGCCTTGCCGAGAAGCTTCATAGACTGCTCTACTGCTGCAATGCCCGCTGCATCGCCTGCCTTTGCCGCATCGCATACATCCTTGGCTGTGAAGCCTGCATTTAAATCAAGCTCTGTTGCCACATCCCTGTGTGCTGCAATGTATCTCTCTGCTACTCTTACGAGTCCATTTGCTGATGCATACTGCTCTAAGCAGCCCTTCTTGCCGCAGCCGCAGCACTCTGACTCATCATCTACCATAGGCATATGTCCTATCTCTCCGCCTGCTCCGTTTATTCCGGCTATGATTTTGCCCTCGCGGATGATTCCTCCGCCTACGCCTGTGCCGAGTGTGATCATGACTACATCCTGGTGGCCCTTTCCGCCGCCCTGCCACATCTCACCGAGTGCAGCTACGTTGGCATCGTTTCCGGCCTTTACCTTGATGCCGCCACACAGCACTGAGAGTGACTGTGCCACGTTGAACACGCCCCAGCCGAGGTTTACACACTTCAATACTGTTCCGTCATCCTTTATCGGTCCCGGCACTCCCATGCCTATTCCCTCGATGTCACCCATCTCGATGCCGTGCTTCTCGTTATTCTCCTTGATGGATGCTGCGATATCAGGCAGGATGAGCTCTCCGGAATTCTCTGTGCGTGTAGGAATCTCCCATGTATCGACAAGCTTTCCTGTGGTCTCGAAAAAACCTATCTTTACAGTTGTTCCACCTATATCTACTCCGTATGCATATTGTTTCATTTTTTCGTCCTCCAAATCGTTAAACTATGTTTATATTTTATTGCCTAATCGTATATTTTTCAATGTTTTGAAATCCGTAATTTTGCCTTGAAAGCCTCATAAAAAGCGGCTTCATCGAAAAGATAAAGCTTCTGCGGCTGAAATTATAGTTTATGACCATGAGCACATCATCATCATCGACCAGTACATTTCCATCCAGATCCATCACATATGTGGAAAGACTGAGATCATCCTGCCTGAAAATACTCTCGCAGATAGTGATTGTGGCATCCGGCTGAAACTGTGAAGTATCAGGTGTTTCATCGTTATCCTGCAAATCAGCTATACATACTCTCTTATCCGGCCACATTACTTTTATTTTTTCTTTAAGCGCATCTGCATATAAGGGAAACTCACCTGCTATTATAGCTATATCCGACTTACCGCCAATCGCCCTCTCAAGTCCGTCATAAGTCAATTCCAGATTAAATATCCTGTCCTCCTTTGCTTTTCCCATAACTTTGTGAAGTGCATCATCCAATGCCGCCATAACTGTCTTTGAGCGGTTTTCTTCCCCGCGATAGAGACCTGTGTAGTTTATTTCAAATATGGAGCCAAGAAATGTCTCTGCCATATCTGAAAGTCTCTCCTCCTCGATATGGTCTAAAAAGAACTTAATCCAGTTTCTCCATGCATAGTAGGTTGGAAATGTATTCACATCCTCCCTTTTTGCCCCCATCGCATGACTTGCCGCTGCCGCACCTACAGATGCGACCTCGTAGCCTGCCTCCCTGCAGCGGACACACCACTCGGTATCATCCCAATAGAGGAAATTCTCCTCAGGCATGACGCCAATCTGTTCTACGACTGTGCGTCTTATCATAAGCGCACACGCCGGGACTGCGTCAGAATATACCACATCAGGCATTGAACCATCCTCTATATGATTTAAATACATCGAGTTCACACTGTAATTATCATAATCTATGAATGAGCCGTACTGCTGCACATAATTTTCCTGCCCGGTATGATAAATCTTTGCCGCCGCTATACCCACATTTTCATGTGAATCAAGAAAATCCGAAAGTGTTCCTATGCAGTTTTCATCTAGCAGTGCGTCATTGTCCACGCACATCAGGTACGTGTGTCCCTCAGCCATTGCCACGCGAAGTCCTGTGTTAAAGCCACCCGAACCTCCGAGATTTTCACTGTTTTCGATAAGCGTGAGCCTGTCGCAGCTTCCGTAGTGCTCTCTTATCAACATCACAGACTCATCTGTCGATGCATTATCCACAACATAGATGTGATAATTCTCATATTTTGACTCAAGAACTGACTGTATGCAGTCAATAACATCATTTTGCTTATTAAAGTTACATATAACTATTCCTATTTTCGCCATGTTTATGCACATTCCTTTCTATCAGTCAGCTATTCTAAGCTTCTATCTGAATAATTCCTGCCGAACGCCTTGCTGCACATATAAAATGTATAATGAACTGTCAGAACGAAAGAACATATCTATCTAATTCATCGGTATTTCGCTCGTTCCTGATTTGTGCGTTTCTGACAAATCCAAGCTTTTTTGCAAGGCGCACAGATGCCTCGTTTCTCTCATCTATCCGGCAGTAAAGCTCCTCAAAGTCTGTGTTTTCGCGCGCATAGTCTATGATGAAGCGGCACACCTCAGTGGCATAGCCCCTGTTCTGAAGCTCCGGCGCTATCATATAGCCCAGCTCATCGTGCTCAAGCCCTGCCCTGCCTATCAGCTTTCCTGTTTCCTTTGAAAACACAAGCCACATGCCATACTCGTAAAAGCCATACATGTTCTCGATGTATGCCTTCTGGTATTCAAGCTCTGTCTCGTAGTCGTAAAGCGGCTCCACATAGTCTGTCATGCCGGGCTTGTCATAGAGCTCATAGAGCGCAGGAAGGTCTGACAGTGAAAGCTCACGTATCAGGCACCTTTCTGTCTCACCGATGTCCCACGGGATATGATTATACCGCCTGCGCACCCTCTCCAGATACCCAATATCTAGCTCTGCAAGGCTTTCCACTGCATAGCGCGTGCCACACTGTGGTTCTCCAATTGATGCTATGCCGAGCGAATCGGCTATTTGCTTCTGCTGCCTGCTTGATACTATCCAGATGCAGTCGGTTAATGTTTCCGGGATTTCTATGTTTTCGATATTTGTTTTCTCTGCGTTATCTGCATATTCTGTGACATTTGTTGTTTCTATAACGTTGATTGATTCAGCAACTGATGTCTTGTTGTCGTACATTTTATGCGTGAAGCTATATCCTGAATTATTTTTTATTTCATACACACACAAATTATTCTGCTGCTCATCTGACAGTTTCTTCTGCAACTCATCCAGTAATTTTTCCAGTAATACACCATACAGTTTTTCCTGCAATTCATCTTGCATTTCACCGGACACCGATGCCATGTCTGATGCATTTCTCCACTCCGGATTGAATATCTCGCCATGATAGTAAAAAGAGGCAAGTTTTGCGCTTGCCTCATCGATAATTATTATCATTAAACTGTCTCCGGCTCCGGATAGTCCACCCCGAAGGTCTCAACTGTAACTGTCTTCATGACCTGAGCCTCAAGTGGTTTGTCCATGTAGTCTGTGCGCACCTCTGCGATTTTGTTTACCACATCCATGCCCTCGATTACCTTGCCGAATGCCGCATACTCGCCGTCGAGATGTGGAGCATCCTGATGCATGATGAAGAACTGGCTTCCTGCTGAGTCAGGTATCATGGTACGTGCCATTGAAAGTACACCGGCTGTGTGCTTTAAATCATTTTTGAAGCCGTTGTGTGTGAACTCACCCTTGATTTCATAACCCGGACCGCCTGTGCCGTTTCCGTCCGGATCTCCGCCCTGGAGCATGAAGCCCTTGATTACACGGTGGAAGCATACTCCGTCATAGAAATTATGATTGATTAAGCTGATAAAGTTGTTTACTGTGTTTGGTGCGATTTCAGGATAAAGCTCTGCCCTGATTACATCGCCGTTTTCCATTGTGATTGTTACGATTGGATTCTGTGCCATTGTTTTTCTCTCTTTCTTTTATAATATTATGAGGTTTAGAAAATATCCATTCCTTACAAATAATTAAATAACGAATTAATTTCTACTCGATTAATTTTCACCTTATTTTACTTGCTCAGTACCTCGACTACCTTCGGGAACTCCATGAAGTGTGATGCCTTCACCAATATGGTGTCGCCCTCCTTCACATATGAAAGGAGCTCCTGTATCATGGTCTCTCTATCCTTGAAGTAGTGGATATCTACATCTGATGATTTCTCCGCTGCTCCGGCTGCATATTCCTTTGCCAGCTCTCCTGCTGCAAAAAGTGTGTGGATATGGTTCTCTCCAACTGCCTCGCCTACCTCATGGTGCAGCTTTTTCTCATCGCTTCCCAGCTCTCCCATGTCGCCAAGCACTGCTATTGTCCTGCCCTTTGCATGTGAAAGCACCTCGATAGAGGATTTCATGGATACAGGGTTTGCATTGTAGCAGTCATCTATCACTGTCATGCCGTGTGTTTTGATGAAATTGGTACGGCCTGCGATTGTCTCTGCTTTCTCGATTCCTGCCTTTATCTCTGCTATTGTGAGGCCAAGCTGCAATCCGACAGCCGTTGCCGCCATGGCATTGTATACATTGTGCTCACCCGGGATGTGGATTTGTGCATCAAACTCACCCTCCGGAGTGACAAAATGAGCCTTCATGCCGTCAAAGCCCAGGTTTTCAATATTTGTGGTATATACTGATTTATGAACGCCTGAAGCCGATTCCTTGCCATAATATATGGCAGGCTTTCCATTTACCGTCTGCACTGTGGCCAGCTTGTCGTCATCTGCATTCAGCACTGCGACCGCATCCGGCATCATATGCTCAAAGCACTCTGTCTTGGCTTTAAGCACACCATCCCTGTCGCCCAAAAACTCCAGATGGCAGTAGCCGATATTGGTGATGACCATGACATCCGGGCAAGACATAGTAGAAAGTCTGTGCATCTCGCCAAAATCAGATATGCCCATCTCAAGCACCGCTACCTGATGGCTTTCCCTGATTCCGAAAATGGTGAGTGGCAGGCCTATCTCATTGTTGAAATTGCCTGCGGTCTTGTGGACGCTGTATTTCTGCTCAAGGACTGATGATATCATCTCCTTGGTGCTGGTCTTGCCGACACTTCCGGTGATACCCACCACCTTAATATCAAGGCTTTTCCTGTAAAATGCCGCAAGCTTTTTCATGGCATCGGTGGTTGATTCAACAAGCACATATGGGCCTGCCGGATCCGTCAGCTCATGCTCAGAGAGCACAATTGCAGCCCCCTGCTCAAACACAGTCGGAATGAATTTGTGTCCGTCCACCCTTTCTCCCTTTATCGGGATAAAAAGATAGCCCTCCTTCACCTGTCTGCTGTCTATGACGGCGCCGGTGATTGTCGTATCAAGCAGTGTCTCATCGCCTATGTATGTGCCCTCGCAGGCCTTAGCGATATTTGCAAATGTAAGATTCTTCATGTACTTATCCGACATGCTACACCTCATATTTTTTCAAAGATATGTCAATCAGATGCTCACAGAGCTGATTAAAGCTCATACCGATAACCGCGGCCTCCTGTGGCAGAAGACTGGTCGGAGTCATGCCCGGCAGTGTGTTTGCCTCGAGGCAGAACATCTCATTTTTGTCATTGAGCAAAAAGTCTGAGCGTGAATATGTGTCAAGCCCGATAACGCGCGCAACCTCCTCGGCATAGTGCTGCATATCCTTTGTCACCTGCTCAGGAAGCTCGGCCGGACATGTCTCTACTGTACTGCCCGCCTTGTATTTATTCTTATAATCGTAGAAGCCCTCCTTCGGTGCAATCTCTATAATAGGAAGAGCCTTTCCCTCGATAACGCCGACAGAGAACTCCCTGCCCTGCACAAATTCCTCGATAACCAGCTCATTTTCCCACTTGAAGGCATCGTCAAGTGCCGCCTTAAACTCTGCCGCATCCTTAACGATGGTGACACCGATGCTTGAACCACCGCAGCATGGCTTTACCACGCATGGAAGTGTCAGATCAAGCTTTGTGATATCATCCTGTCTGGTCGCTCTTGTCATGGAAATACCCTTTGGAGTAGGGATACCGTTTGCAAGGAAGAACTGCTTTGATGTCTCCTTGTTCATGGCGATGGCTGAGCTTAAATAATCGCTGCCTGTATATTTGACACCGAAGAGGTCAAATGCTGCCTGTATCTTTCCGTTTTCTCCGTTTTCTCCGTGAAGAGCCATGAAAACAATGTCCGCCATCTGACACATTTTGATGACATTTGGTCCGAAGAAGCAAGGTGACTGGTCCTTTCTGGAAGCCTTTACCTTTGCGAGGTCAGGTGCCTCTGTCGGAATATCACTGACCTGCACGCTTATCTCGTCCGCGCGGTCAAATATACCTGTCAGGTCCTCCTCCCTGTCACTATATCCCATAAATACATCCAATAATATAACTTTGTGGCCGTTCTCTTTGAGCGCCTTAGCTACCATGCTTCCTGTCTTGAAGGAAACATCTCTCTCTGTGCTGAGCCCTCCGGCAAGTACTACGATGTTCATTTTTGTCCTCTTTTCTTTGATTGAATTATCATGCTTTGGTTTAGTTAAACACAATGCAATGCTTCTTTTTTAAAGCTATGAGTAATCAACATAATTTCTCCAAAATTATAACACCATTTGTGCAAAAAAGAAAGACCGGTTGCCCGGTCAAAAAAGAAATTCTCATTTTATTTTAAACTGTGTTGGCTTCCAGCAGCTGTATCATTCTCATAAATACCATCCGCCCGTGCAAATCATCCTGTGAAAGTGATTCTCCGTACTTCAATACTAATAATCGGCACTGATAAAAATTCAGCTCAGGATTGCCAAAAAGCAAAATCCGCAAGGCTGCATTTTCCAGGTAATTGTGTATATTTCCCACCTCAATAAATATATCTACAATATCATCGAGGTTAATAAGTCCTTTCTGTTCATAATAAATTCTTCCCAAATATTTCATCCCTCCATCAACTATATTTTTCGTAGAACTTCTTTTTTTGTCTTTCTTTTGAAATTTTGTCGTCTTTGCGAAATTTCACTCTTTGTTTTTGTTGGTGGGTTCATTTTTTCATATAATATATCAATATTCTAGGCGCGTTACGCGCTTGTATTTTGAAGATTTCTATTAGAAGCTACAATATTGATTGGTGATTAGCAGTTTTCGACAAAATCCGACATGGTGTTAGGTTTAATTTGGTTGGTTTTTGGTTTATATTGCGCTTTTCTCATAAGAATTTTTGGAATGATAAATTTGTACTATATTTTGAGGTTTTGTTCTAATTATTTCATTTTTTATTGTTCGCTTGTTCCTTTGAGTAAATTTGGATTGACATTTTTCAATTTTTCTTTTGTTCGATTTTTCAGCAATATTTGCATTTGTGTTCTTGCCATTTCATGCAATTTAGCAAAACGCTCACTTTGAGATAAGCCTTCCTTTATTAGTTCGGCATTTTGGCTTTCCATATTCACCAAGATAATCAGTTCCTCAGCCGAAGCATAATCTCTAATATTCTCACCCCTCTGTGCTTCAATAGAATGTTCATTTCTCCATTCTCGTGCTTTCTTTCCAAAAAGAGCTACATTAAGCATATCTGCTTCATCCGCAAACGTATATCCCTTTTCAATAGCTGATAATTCATCAGTAATAAGATATTTTTGCACTGCATCTGTATGTATATGATAATTAATCTTTGACAAAGCTCTTTTTTCATCCCAACCAATAGCTTTCCGTTCAGCCTCATCTTTTTTGAGACGTTGATAATCTTTTATAATATACAATTTGAATTCAGGCGAAACCCATGAAGCAAATTCAAATGCAATATCTGTATGAGCATATGTTCCCCCACCGTATCGACCTGATCTAGAAACCAATCCTATAGCATTTGTAGATGAAATCCATTTTTGTGGAGATAATGTAAACGCATTACTACCAGATTCATTTTTAAAGGCATCGAATTCGAGCCCTTTAAAATCAGGATTATGAATTTGCTCCCATAGCCCTAAAAATTCGATTGTCGAGCGCAATCTCATCCAATTGGCAACAACAGCTT
>ERZ1026888.1359-NODE-1359-length-10769-cov-19.834702_pt1 | contig 10769 bp, 9 predicted proteins | sample MGYA00380174_ERZ1026888 | MGnify/ENA primary metagenome ERZ1026888 (study PRJEB33269, sample SAMEA4719810) | human gut metagenome | biome: human-associated habitat; feature: organic feature; material: feces | place: Cameroon | collected 2013-10 ...
TTCGGTTTGCACGATAATTCAGCCCGTCTTCCCTAAATCAGAAACTCCAATTAATAATGTTCTCTCCACATCGCTCATAAAGAGTTGATGTTCCACCATACTATAAACATCATAAATGTCACGTGCAGCACTTCTACCTATCAAGGCGTTTATCTTGGTGGCGAACAATTCGACAGGCGAAAGAGAACGTACCTTCACATCGCCCAGAAATGGAATGGACACATGAGTCTCTATGGCTGGCAGGATATGGCAACGGTCGGAATAGTTGATTTCTATCTTGATGCTATCGTTGTTGCCTGCGGCATTGGTATAATGAAACACCCATGAGTCGAGCGTATGCGGTGTCTTGGAGCCAGGCGCAAGATGATAACCATCCGATTCCATATAGCGAAGTATCTCGCTATTCACTTCTTGGCGTATGGAGAGCATGGCCTCTCGGTCGCAATTCACCGTCCGCCAACCGCATCACCTTTTCGAGGTTGTCGCGAATGAAGCCTTGCTCCTTGGCAATGATGTCAAGTGCCTGTTTGTTATATGAGTTCATCTTCTTCTTTTGATATTAGTGCTTGCGGCACATACATGCGCCATTTATTTACAAATGTATCCGACTCTTCGTTATTGGTCAACCACTTGACGCTTTTGGTTCCTTTAGCTCGACACAACTCCAGGAGGGATTCGGAGATGTGGGCTTGTTCCTTGATTCGCTCCAACAGATAGCCTGTCTTCTGATACAGAAACGCCTTATCGTATCTTGCGAGATAATCGATGAGCCTTTCCTCATTGAGCAAGACAATACCCTCCATGCAATGCAGCAATTCTTCGATGCCCCCTGCTCGGTCGATGCGGTCAAAGCAATCCAACAAGGTGCTCTCCACATCTGTTACCCGCACGTATGGATTTCCCTTGGGAGTTGTCACACCAACGATCTCTTTTGTTTGTCGGCAATAGGTGTAATCCACATCATCGAAAGAAAAGGAATTGAAGCGAGTCATGCTTTTCACAAAAACCTCATTGAAGGGTTGATGAGCCAATCCATGAAATTCCAATGCTGTGTGATAACTGATGCAAGCTGTAGGTGACAAGTGGCTTCCTATCTCATACTTGTCGCAAACAGGTAAGCCAGATGCAATATCCTTCATGCAATAGGTATTGCGCCGTATAGCCACAATCCACCCTTGTTGCTTGTACCGAGCAAGCAACGCTTCCACCGATTTCACCTTGCCATTCAGAGCCTCAGAAAGTTCATCTAAAGAGAATATCCGCAGGTTGTATAATATACTCAGCAGTTCTGTCATTGTTTCTGATTTTGCGCAAAAATACAAAGTATAGTTTGTTTATGAGGAAAAGAAGAAACATTTTTATTGTTTTTTATAGGTTCTTTACCTTTTAGTAACTCCTCAGCGCCCTATAGTCACGAGTAGTCGCCTTACGGTTGTACTACGGCAAGGCTCTGCATGGCCTGTTTAACACTCAACATTATGAGACCTGCGCCGCCGGCGCGGAGGATGGACCTTTATTTCCTGTTACATAGTGTGATGGCTAATGATATGAGAGCAAAGGTCATGCCCACGATGCACACACCTAACCAGTTGGCGCGGTTCCATACATATCCGGCACAGAATGTACCGAGTGAACCACCTATAAAGTAGGTAGTCATGAAGATGGTGTTGGCACGGTTGGCGGCTTGCGGAATCTCTTGCAGGCATCCGCTTTGGTTGCTGAGCTGCTGACATTGCAAACCTATGTCGACCAGGATGATGGCTGCGATGAGCCCGGCGTAGGTGTCGCCGAAGAGCAAGGCTATTCCCCAGGCCACAATTTGCGTAGCCGCTCCGAACAGACTGAAGTTATGAATGCCAAACTTGGGAATCTGTTTGCCTATGCCACTTGCCGCCAAGGCGCCCATGATGCCGCAAAGTCCGAGCGTTCCCACCATGTCGCTTCCTGCCCTGAAAGGTGGCTGGGCAAGATGAAAGGCGAGGCACGACCATATGGCCATCATACTGCCGAAACCGAAGGCGGCACGGATGGCGTAGAGGCGTACCGAGGGGTGGAGCACCATGATCTCAGCCATGGTGCTCATTAGTCCTCTGTACGTACCCTCATAGTTGCGCTTCATCTCAGGCATCATCAGTAGCATCACGCCCATGCAGATGAGCATCACGAAGGCGGCGACAAGAAACATCTCGCGCCATCCCAGCCATTCGCCGATGTAGCCGCTAATGACCCGTGAGGTAAGGATGCCCGTCAGCAATCCAGATAGCACAATGCCCATATTCCTGCTCTTGTTCTTGGGTGCCGAAAACTGTCCTGCTATCGGGATGAAGAACTGCGGAATCACCGAACAGGCACCTATCAGCAACGAAGCCCCCCAGAGCATCCATACGTTTTGCGCCACGGCCATCACGATGGCCATCACGGCTGCGATGCTCATGTTGGCAAGGATGAGTTTCTTGGGCGAGAACATGTCGCCCAACGGAATGAGGAAGAACAGGCCAAGCGCATAGCCTATCTGCGTGATCACGGTGATGAGGTTGGCGCTTTGCTCGGTAATGCCTATGTCATGGCGGATCAGTTCGAGCAACGGCTGGTTATAGTAGCAGTTGGCTACTGTGAGTCCTGCGATGACGGCCATCATCAGGAGAACGCTGCGGGGAATGCCCTGATTTTCTTTTAGCTGAATCATTTTGGAGGGTACGTTATTCTTTTGGGATAGCAAAATTACCACAAAGTTCTTTCAATACATAATATTGCCGTAACTTTGTGTTAGATTGTTGCCATTTGTTTGCATGCTATCGGCCTGACACTCAACCCTGAAGGCGAGGCGCGCGCGGTGGCGACGAAAAAAACAGGGATTCGGGCGTAGCGTTTCCGGGTGGATTGGTGTAATGTAAGTATGGAACGAGAAAAGTACATATCGTTGGTTGCGCAACTGCGGCAGATAGCCGTGGCGAGGGCGTTGGCGTTGCTTGGCGACCATGCCGCCGCCGAGGATGTGGCCGGCGAGGTGTTGCTGCGGTTGTGGGAGCGTCACGCCGACCTGCACGCCGACCCCGAGAAGGTGAGCCACTTGGCCAGCGTCATGGCGCGCAACCTCTCGCTCAACCATCTGCGGCAGCGACGACGGCATCCCCTCATGCGCATCTTCCATCGCAAGCAGAACGACGAGGACGACGCCTTCAACATTCCCGACCTCCCCGCGCCGCGCACCCCACAGCAGGATGTGGAAGACAAGGAAACGGGCCACATCGTGCGTTGCGCCATGGCCCAACTGCCCTACAACTGGCGGAAAGTGGTGGAGATGCGCGAATACGAGAAGATGAGTTTCGCGGAGATCGCCCAGGTGCTTGGCACCACCGAGTCGTCGTGCCGTGGCCTGATGTCGAAAGCCCGCGCCCGTTTAGTTCAACTAATAACCCAAACGTCATGAATAAGGAGAAACAACACATACAGCAGTTGATCGACCGCTACATGGCAGCGGAGACCACGCAAGCGGAGGAATCCCTGCTTGCCGATTATTTCTGCACGCACCACGATGTGCCTGCCGAATGGCGCACGTTCTCCATCCTCTTCAGGGGCCTCAGGCAAGGCAAGGCCCAGGAGGCGCCACGCCGCAAGCCCACGCTGCTCAGGTGGAGCGCAGCCGCCGTGGTCGTCGTAGCAATGGGCGCCGGCCTGCTCTTCCTGCCAAGCGACCGTGGCGACGTGGCCCCCACCCAACCCGTGGCCGTAGCCGTGCAACCCGCCCGGCAGTTGGTGGCCCCACAAAGCGTTGCCCCACAGCCCGAGCGCCAAGCGCAGCCCGTGCGCCACGAGGCGGAAACGGGCGCCCAAATGGCACAGGCCGCCAGCCCCCACCCGTCGAAACGGCGCGCGCGAAAGGCCCCTGCGCCCGTGGAGCCCTCCATGCCCAAGGAGCAGCGCGTGCATGCCGCCCCCGCCGATTTGCAGGAGAACATCAACATCGACCAGGAGTTGCAGACCATGGAAGACAACATGGTGGCTATGATCGACGAATTTGAAAACATGTAAAAACCACAATGGATATGAAACGACAACTAATCCTTATATTTTGCCTCGTCGCTCCCCTTTGCGTTTGGGCCCAAAGCCAAACCGACAAGACCGTGGAGGCCATTGCCAACTATCTGAACAAGCATTGCGCCTGGGGATATGTAACCGACGCCACTTGCGGCCGCAACCGATCGGTGTGGAGCCGTTACGGTGTAGACAACAAGAACATGCGTGCCACCGCAACGCTCTTAGACAGCATTCAGCCCCTGCTGAAACGGCTGCCCCACAAGCGCATGATGACCGACGAGCAGGCCGACGAGCTGTTCAAGGGACGCATAGCCATGCGCCTGCATCCGGAGCAAGGCGACACGTCGGCCTATTTCCTGATGGACTACGACCGCACCAACATGAGCTTCAAGTATGGCGTAAACAGTCCGCAGAGCATCAATATCGCCACCGAAAACTCGCGCAACCAGAGCATCCGCTTCGATTACGAGGATTTGCCAGCCGAGAGCGTGGCGCCCATATTCAGAAAGCTCAGTGAGATGGAACAGCGCAGCAACGTCTCGGTGATCGACACCGTGTTCGAATACCATGAGGGCGACAAGCCCGACTGGTGGACGGGCAGAAAAAAAGGAGAGGCCAGCCGCACGCCGACCCACGTGGTGCTGCTGCCCAACGTGCAAAAGAGCGAGCTCTACGCTTGGTCGCGGGTGTTCTACGCCCTGATTGGCAACCCCAACTTCACGCTCTACAACACCCACAACTATGAGGAGGGCGTTGACTGGTCCAACTATGTTACGGCCACGTTCCGTGCAGGAGGTTCCTTCTATTTCTTCCATGTGGCCTATTTCCAGCAATGCCTTTGCGTGGTGCGCGTCAAAGTGCCCACGTGGGAGCAATGCGCCGTGGTGCCCGATGTGAAGCAACTCATAGAACATCTGCGGGGGAAACAGCCCGTGCGCCAAGGACTGCCCTTCGCCTCCATGGAATTTGAGAATCGGATAGACTCGCTCATGGCTGCGCTCCTGAAGCGAAAGGACGCCGCCCTTTGCGACACCACATTCTATAGCAACGACCGGGAAGGCCATGTGTGGTGGGATGGAATCAACGGTCGTTGCCCCACCCATGCCACCGTTGTGCGCACCCGCTATTCCAAGAAAGACCATGCGGCCTTGCGCCAGCAGTTGTTGGACGCTTGCCAAGGCAATGCGCACCCCATAACGACCGACGATGAGGAATGTCAGTTCCTCCTATTGTCGTGGCGCGACATGGCGTTGCGCCTTCACGGCCTGCTCGTCTACTATTATCCCGACGGCCAACTGGTCGTGGTGCGCGCCGACGGATTAAACGCGTACCAGATTTGCATACCCCATTACAGCGCCGATTGGTTTAAGGCCAAGCGGAAATAAGATGAATCTATAATATCCTAACCCTCTTCCCCAATCGGTCGTAGGGCCGATTGGGGCCAAGCCCAACATTCGTATGAAACAATCCCTTTTACTACTGGCCATCATGGTCAGTACAGCCCTCACTGTGTCTGCCCAAAAACGGAAGATCGACCTCTGGGGCCACGTGTACGACCAAGTGACCCACCATGCCATTCGTGGCGCCAAGGCCACCCTGATGCTGGCCGACAGCACCGTTGTCGACTCGGTCAACTGCGGCTATTTCACAGGCGGCTACTATGGCACCGACGCCAACTACTGCTTCGCCATTCCGCGCCAACCGCAACGCTACATCATCCGAGTGACCCATCCCGACTATGAGCCTTGCTTTGTCGACTATGAGGTGAAAACGCCTGGCCGCAACACCTACTTCGACGCCCCGTGGCATTACATGAAGCGAAACAACGCCTCCGCGGCCCACAACGCTGCGGCGCCCCACCAGTCAGCCGCCGCCACCGACAGCCTGGCCGCCCCCCACCTGTTGGGCGAGGTGGTGGTGAAAGGCACCCGCATCAAGATGGCCTACAAGAACGACACCATCGTCTACAATGCGTCGGCCTTCCAACTGCCCGACGGATCGATGCTCGACGCCCTCGTGCGGCAGATGCCGGGCGTGGAGCTGAAAGACGACGGCACCATCCTGGTCAACGGCGAGAAGGTCGACTTCCTCACGCTCAACGGCAAGGATTTCTTCAAGGGCAAGAACAAGGTGATGCTCGAGAACCTGCCGATGTATGCCGTGGAGAACGTGAAGGTGTATCGCAAGTCGACCGAGAAGAGCGAGTGGCTCGGGCGTGAGGTGGAGAAGAAAAACTTCGTGATGGATGTGCACCTCAAACGCGAGTACAACCAAGGCTACATGGCCAACGCCGAGGCGGCCGAGGGCACCGAGGACCGCTACACGGGGCGCCTCTTTGGCCTGCGCTTCACCGATGCTTCGCGCATCTCGGCCTTCGTCAACACCAACAACGTGAACGAGACGCGCCGACCCGGACAAAACGGCGAGTGGACGCCCGACAAGGCGCTTGGCAACGGCATGAACAAGACGGTAAACGCTGGCTTCGACCTCAATATCGACGACAAGAAGAAACGGTGGGACGAAAACATTACCGCCAACCTGGAATACAACCGCAAACAATGGAACGCAACCGAACTCCGTGAAACGTTTGCCTCGGGCGGCAGTCTGTTTTCCAACAGCCACGAATGGGGTGGCAACAAGGTGAAGGGAGGCGATGTAACCCATCGGTTCCGTTGGAAAAACATGTTCTCGCCCCTCAAGCTCACTCTGCAACAGTGGGTGCAATGGGGACGTTCGGAAAGCGACAACCACACCGAAACGGCGCAATGGCAGAACACCGACACGCTCAACCTTACACGCGGCAACACCAGCGCCTCGCAGCCCTACACCTGGAAGATGGGGGCTACGAACATCCTCAACTACCGCATGCCGTGGGGCGACGACTTGGAGTTGAACCTCATGGCCACCTACACCCGTGAGAGAGGCGGCGAGGAGCTCACAAGCACCCTCTACCACTATCCGCACTGGCAGCGCAAGGTGCTTGTGGGGCGTAGGGTGCGCAACATCCCGGCCAACCAGTATCGGCTGAACGCCCAGGCCGCTTACACCATTCACGCCCTGAACAATTGGAACTATCAGTTCAGCGCCATGGCGGCCCAGGCCTTCTACAGGACGGATCAGCAACACGCGCTGGCCGACAGCCTGGGACTGATGCACGCCGACCCCGCCAACACGCAGCGCTACAACACGCTCATGCGCAATGGCTTCCTCACCCTGCAAACCTATTACAGCAAGCAAGAGGGCGACCGCTACACGTGGTTCAGCATGAGCGTGAGCGGCATGCTGAAAAGCGACCGCATCGACTACCACCACGCTCGCCTCGACACCATAGCCCGCTACACCGACCGCTTTGTGACTTACAACGCCAACTTCGTGCGCAACACCGCGCGGCATGGCTACGAGGTGACGCTCATGTCGAGTGTGAGCAGCGTCAATCATGTGCGCGAACGCATTCCCATCTATTCCACAGTCAACCCGCTGCTCATCACCCTGCACAATCCACATCTCGGCCATAGCCGTAACCACCACCTCTTGTGGACGCTGCGCAACACCGTGCCCGAGCGCCAGCAGAACCTCACGCTCAACGGCCGCGCCACCATCACCCTCAACAAGATAGGCCAGCGCCAGGGCTACAACACCACAACGGGAGCCTTCACGCAGATGCTCGACAACGTGAGTAGGCCGTCGTGGAACCTCAACCAGGAGGCCCACTTCAACCGCCCGCTCGACACGAAGAAGCGGCTCGCGCTCGACGCCCATTCGCGCATAAACTATGAGGAAGACAACGACTTCGATGTGGTGCAATATTCCGCGTCGAACGGCCAGTCGGCGGAGGCCTTGCTGAAAAGCGCGCCCCGGTCTACCGTGCGCACCCTCCTCAACACCGAGGACCTGCGGCTCACCTACCGCATCGACCGATTCGACCTCGCGGCCACGGGCCATTTTGCCTATCGCCACAGCACGAGCAACCGCGCCAACTTCACCACGCTCAACATCTACGAGTACAACTATGGCTTCGCCATCAACTGCCGCTTGCCTTGGAAGCTCCAACTGGCCGCCGACGCCAAGATGTACAGTAGGCGCGGCTACTACAGCGCGGCGATGAACACCGACGACCTTGTGTGCAACGCCTCCCTCTCCCGGTCGTTCCTGAAGGAGATGCTCACCGTGCGCCTCGAAGCCTTCGACCTTTTCCACCAGCTTCGCAGCACCGAGTACACGCTCAATGCCCAGGGCCGTGTGGAGAGCTGGCGCAAGAGCATCCCTTCCTACCTCATGCTCCATGTTGGTTGGCGGTGGAGCCACATGCCCAAGAAGAAATCGCAAAGAACATGACATATAGTTAAGTGATCATTTTTATTCTAACAGCCTATAGGCGCCCAGCCCCGCCGCGTTGTGACAATGCGTCGGGGCTTACTCTTCCCATTTCGGCCCAACGACCGGCAGGGGGTGATAATCTAACGGACGATAGATGATAATCCCCAATCGGTCATTAGACCGAAATAGGTAAAAAGGTAGGTTGTTATTAATTCTTTCCAACTCTTGTCAGCGTTTCTTTCGGCATCTTGCTTCCATTCGCGTTTCGACATAGCCCGCTATGCCTTTGGGCGCGACTGTCGCAACCTGCTCGAAACAAACACTAACAAGAATTGAAATCTAACGACCGATTTGGGATAATTGCGGACGATTATTTGCGTATGTCAACTAATAACCGTAAATTTACGGTGGAAATACAATCGCCGACGATTATGGCACTCAAGTTATATCCATTAGGCTTACAGACTTTTGAGCGAATCCGCAAGGAAGATAAGCTCTATATCGACAAGACGGAATACGTTTACCGCCTGACCCACACCAGCGGCACCTATTTCTTCTTGCGACGTCCACGCCGTTTTGGAAAATCCCTGTTTCTAACCACCCTCCAAAGTTACTTTGAAGGCAAGAAAGACTTATTCAAAGGGCTTGCCATCGAACAGCTGGAAAAGGAGTGGGCCGAATATCCTGTGCTCCACTTTGATTTGAGTGGAGGCAAACACATGGATAAGCAACAGTTGGAACGGTATCTCGCATTCATTCTGGAAACAGAAGAGAAGAAATGGGGTGTCACACAGCCACAAATAGATGCCAACAACCGATTGACAGAACTGATCAATACGGCATACGAGAAATCTGGCAGACAGGTTGTTGTGCTTATCGATGAATATGATGCGCCCATGCTGGATGTGGCTCACGAGCAAGAACAGCTGGATGCCTTGCGCAATATCATGCGCAACTTCTTCAGTCCTTTGAAATACAGCGAAGCGAAACTACGCTTTGTCTTCCTGACGGGTATCACCAAGTTCTCGCAGATCAGCATCTTCAGCGAACTGAACAACATCACCAACATATCCATGAATGATGACTATGCTGGTATCTGTGGCATCACCCAAGAAGAGCTCTTGACGCAAATGTCGGACGATATCGAAGCGCTTGCCCGAAGAAGAAACATAACGAAAGAGCAGGCCATCGACAAGTTGAAAGAGAATTATGATGGCTATCATTTCACAAGATTCTCACCCGATATCTTCAATCCGTATAGCCTGTTGAGTTGCTTTACGGAAAACGAGTTCGGTTCCTATTGGTTTACTTCCGGCACTCCAACTTATCTCATCAATATGATGCGCAAATATCAGGTGGTTCCTACAGACGTCATCGCGCGAGTGGAGGCTGATGCCAGCGAGTTTGACGCTCCTACGGAGAATATGCCAACCATCATGCCGCTGCTTTACCAAAGTGGATATATCACCATCAAGGAATATCATGAAGACTACAACTATTACGTTCTTGATGTTCCTAACAAGGAGGTGAAAATGGGACTGACCAAGGCACTGATTCCATCATACGTCACACAGAATACGCTTGCAACAACCAATACAGCCCGTCGTATCGCACAGGCATTGGATAAGCAGAATATGGAGGAGGCATTAACCTTACTCCAAACATTCCTGGGAACTGTTCCTTACTGCAACAACGCTCATTATGAGGGACATTACCAGCAGATGCTCTTCATCATATTCTCTCTGCTTACAGACTATCAGGTGGACGTTGAGGTTCATACACCCAACGGTAGGGTTGACATCGTGTTGCTCACCCATACAGACCTCTTCCTGTTGGAGATTAAGTTGGGCAAGAGTGCACAGTGTGCCATGCAGCAAATCAACCTGAAGAACTATCACAAACGCTTTGCGCTAAGCGGCAAGCCAATAACCAAGGTTGGCATCAACTTCGACTGCACTACTGGGAATATCGAAAACTGGGTAATCGAAAAAGCATAATTTTCTTTTTATATACACAAAAGTATAATAACATTCTCGCGAACCTTGCGGAAGGCAAGGAGGTGAAATACTTCCCGAAGTTCTATCTCTTGCCATTGTTGGAAGAGATGTGATCCTTGTATCAGGAGTTTTATAGGTTTTTGCTTGGTGGTTTCAGGAATAAAACGTATTTTTGCTGATGATAATCAATGAATGTTTTAAAAGGAGGAAGTATGAATACTTCAGTAATAAATGAGCCGCAACTTTTGGTGACAGTATCCGACCCCACTATGTTGACAAAGCTGAAAGACGCCATCAAAATGTTGGATGGTGTTAGTTCTATTTCTATTCTGAAACCTAAGAAGACGGGCTTGGAACTTGCTGAAGAGGACAAGGCGAGAGGTAGAGTAACTCAATGGAATTCTGTTGACGAAATGT
>ERZ1026888.1361-NODE-1361-length-10767-cov-4.420370_pt1 | contig 10767 bp, 10 predicted proteins | sample MGYA00380174_ERZ1026888 | MGnify/ENA primary metagenome ERZ1026888 (study PRJEB33269, sample SAMEA4719810) | human gut metagenome | biome: human-associated habitat; feature: organic feature; material: feces | place: Cameroon | collected 2013-10 ...
AAACTGTCCAGACCCGCCAGTTTGTTTCTTATGACGACCCTCTGCTTCTGCGGTTTTTTGAATTGTCTCACGATAAGGAATTCGAACAGGAACAAGATGCGCTTCAATCTTCGCCTGATTCTTCAACTTATTCAACAGCACATCTACATGCATGTCGCCCATCGTAAATACAACTTGCTGATGAGTCTCTTCATATCGGATCAAACGTAAAGTCGGATCAATTTCCGCTTGCTTAGATAGGAACGTTCCCAGCTTATCCTCGTCTTTCTTGTTTTCGGCTTCAAGGGCAATGGGATAAAGCGGAACAGGACTCGGTAGCGGATCGACCTCGATATCGCCCGAAAGCGAAAGAGTATCACCAGTTTTAGTTTCATTCATCTTGGGAACCACGATGATATCACCGGCTTTGGCGCTCTTAACATCCATAGGCTCCTTGCCCATCATCACGTAAAGATGGGAAAGACGTTCTTTTTTCTTGCTACGAGCGTTTGTGAGTTCCATTCCTGGCTCAAGGTATCCGGAAAGCACCTTGATAAAACTCATGCGACCAACATACGGATCGGAGAGCGTCTTGAAAACAAATCCGGCAGGTTCACCTGTTTCGTCAACATAGAGCTCATCGCCATTAGACAAATAGAAGGGTCCGTGCGCACGAGGATGGGGGAAATAGCTGGCAATGTCTTCCATCAAGCCTTTAATGCCCTGCTTGATAATGGTAGAACCGACGAAAACGGGAATGAAAATCTCTTGCGCGATGGCCTTATCAAGCAGCTGCTCAAGCTCTTCTTGGGTTAACTGCTCTTCGCCATCAAGGTACTTCATCATCAAGTCTTCATCGGCTTCTGCGACTAGATCGCACAGCTTATCGCGAGCAACTTGGGCAACATCGAGATACTCTTCTGGGATTTCCGCGACGCGTTCGTCTTCCCCCTCAAAGTAACGAGCTTTCATACGAAGGACGTCAATAACGCCCTTAAAGTCTTTATCTACGCCCATGGGTATTGTTACCGCGCCCAGACGAGAGCCAAAGCGAGCATGAAGAGTAGCCATTGCCACATCAAAGTTAGCATGCTCTCGGTCGATGTGATTGATGAATACGCAGCGGCACAACCTCATAGTTTCAGCCTCGTGCCACAAACGGGTGGTCATAACCTGAGGACCGTCAACAGCATCAACAACGAACATGGCCATCTCGGCTGCCTGCATAGTCGCAAGCGTATCTCCAAGAAAATCGGGCTGACCTGAAGTATCAAGCAAATTGATCTTGTAATCCTTATAGGGAATCGGCGCAATTGACGTGCCTAAGGTGAAATGCCGACGAATTTCCTCTTCGTCATAGTCAAGGTATGACTTGCCATCATGGGTTGTGCCCATACGCGGAGTTTTCCCAGAAACGTGGAGCATTGCTTCAGCAAGTGATGTTTTACCAGCACCATCTTGGCCTACCAGCGCAATGTTACGTACATGTTCGGTTGCGGGAGCAGCCATAATACACCCCTCTTTCCTCCTTCAAGCATCCCCATGCCTGAAGGACTTGCTGCAATATCCCTCAACATTGCAGCAGATCATTCACAGTGAACAAGTTCATGAAACTCAGTGTAGCGTAATAACACCAAGGAGTAACTATCATGGGAAAAGCCTGTTTGAAAAAGAGAGCATTTGTAGCCGATATGGCTATCTCGACGATATTAGGTAATCCAAAGATTTCAAAGAAATACCCAAATGTTGGCGAATCCACAGCTGAAGGAAGCGCATCACGCGCAAACGTTCGTCTGCATTAACTTCAAAATGCGAAATCTCTTCGAAAGTGCTGAACAGCAATGCCTGTGCCCACAGCACGGTGTCACGAGAAAGCGAGATTGTTTCACTCGAGTAACCACAAGACGGGCAAACCACACCACCGTCAATAAGCGAAAAGGGCACCTGAGAAGGAAGTGTCTCTGGCGAAATTGCATTTCCGCACTCTACACAGGTATCCAATCGAGGGCGAAAACCCAGAACAGCAAGTGTTTTAAGCAAATAGCCAGCCGTATAACACTCCGGAGAAGCAACAGCGTTCTCCAAATTGACAGCCTTCAAAGCTTTCAACGCAACACATGCCATAGGAAACAAGCGTTCATCCTCCAAACCCACCTGAGTAGTTTTGTCAAGGATTTCAACCATGGGCGAAGCTGCCTCCATCAAGGAATAGTCCCTGCGAAGGTGCTCATTCCCCTGCAACAAACGCGCCTCTTTGACGATATCGAGAGATTTCCCTTGGCAGAGAAGCAAATCGCAAACGGAATAAACCTCTAAACGAGAGGCGAAAGAAGAAGAGGGCTTTCGAGCCCCCTTCGCGACCGCTCGTATCTGCGATCCGTCAGAAGAGAGCAAAGTGCAAATCACATCGCTCTCCCCCAGCTTTGTGCGACGAAGCACCAAAGCCCTCACGCTATACGTACGCGAAGCCATTGATCCTATGCGCCCTCGCCATAACCAAAACGACGAATCTGATTTAGATCACGCCTCCAGTTCTTGCGAACCTTAACATTGAGGTCGAGAAATACCTTTTTTCCCAGAAGGGTTTCGAGGTCCTCGCGCGCCTGGGTGCCAACTTCCTTGATAGCATGACCGCCTTTTCCGATTATGATGCCTTTCTGGCTATCACGCTCCACATAGACAGTGGCATAAATCTTCTGAAGATTCTTTCGTCGATTGTATTCCATAGCGTCAACGACCACGCCAACCGCATGGGGCACTTCATCATGGGCGGTAAGCAGAATCTTCTCACGAATGAATTCGGCAATAATAACCTCGAGGGGCTGATCGGTTTCCATGTCTGCAGGGAACCAGAGTGGACCGGTGGGCAAACGACGCACAACAGCATCGATGAACTCATCGATGCCCGCTCCTGTAACCGACGAAACCTCTACGACTTCATCCCAATCGCCTAAAGAAACCGCCTTATGACGCTGCTCATCCAGAAGCTCATCATCCACCAAGTCAATTTTCGAAAGAACAAGAATCTTGGGAACCTTGTTCTTCGAGAGTTCGGAAATAACCCATTGGTCACCGCGGCCAAAGGGAGCCGATGCATCCAGCAAGAATGCTGCGACATCAATACCGTCAAGCGATTTAAGCGCCGTAGTGTTCAGCTCTTCCCCAAGAGCATCATGCGGTTTATGTACACCGGGAGTATCGACGATGACCATCTGGTGATCTTCGGTGGTATGAACAGCGCGGAAACGATGGCGCGTTGTTTGGGCCGTAGGTGACGCAATGGCAAGCTTTTTTCCCATAAGGGCATTAAGCAAAGTTGACTTACCCGAACTTGGCCGACCAACTAGTGTCACAAATCCCGACCTGAACGTATCTGGATCGATAGTGCTTTGATTGATTTCCATAAAATTCCTTTACAAACGCACCTTACATCAGGCCAAACAAGCATAGAATTCGTGGCGCAAAAATAATCAAGCCAACAATCAATGAGGCTAACGAAAACAGCAGCACACCGCCAGCTGCAGCGTCTTTTGATTTGCGAGCAAGCTCATGATACTCAGGGCTTGTCAAATCAACTATTGCCTCAATTGACGAGTTCAAACACTCGCCGCCTAAAACCAAGCCAAAGCAAACTACAACAACAAGCCACTCATAAGGACTAATGCCAAAAACAAAACCAAGAATAATGCAAAGCAGCATACAAGCAAATTCGATATGAAAATTACGCTCGTGGGCTGTATCGATTATTCCGCGTCCTGCACAACGAAACGCGGAAAAAAGAGAGAAACCTTCACGCGTCATGCGCGGCTCTCGTTCCATTCACGCATTAGCTGTTCTTCCAGAGCATGCATTACCTCGTAATCATCATCCTCGATATGATCATATCCGCAGAGATGCAGCAAACTATGGATGGTAAGGATTGCCACTTCCTCTTCAAGCGTTGTTCCGTATTCTTCAGTTTGGGCAAGAGCCACATCTGTAGCAATGATGGTATCGCCCAATTCAAATTCTTCAACGTCATCCAGAACCTCATCCTCAAAGGGAACATTGTCGCACTCAAACGACAAAACATCGGTTGGACGATCGATTCCTCGATAATCACGATTAAGCTCATGGATACGTTCGTTGGAAACGAACGTAACGGTAACGTCAGTACACTCCGGCAAGTTCATCTTTTTCATAACAAACGTGCACAGCTCTTCGATGGGAAGACCACCAACGAGCTCTTCCCCATGCTCGATAAGAACATTGACCTGCATTAGCAACCTCTTTACAGACGGAGATTCATCTCTTCGGCGCGCGCATAGGCAGCAACAATCCTTGCAACCAAGGAATGGCGCACAACATCGGCATTCTTGAACTCGCAAAAAGCGATATCGTCCAAACCATCAAGAACCTGACGAACAGTTTTTAATCCCGAAACACCCTTGGGAAGGTCAGCCTGGGTAATATCGCCGGTAACAACCATTTTCGAACCTATACCCAAACGAGTTAGGAACATCTTCATTTGCCCAGGAGTTGTGTTCTGGGCTTCGTCAAGAACAATGAATGCATCGTTGAGCGTACGACCTCGCATAAACGCCAAGGGAGCAATTTCAATAGTTCCATCAGCAAGATACTTATTTGCACGACCAGGTTCCATCATTTCGAACAATGCATCATACAAAGGGCGGATGTAAGGGTCGATTTTCTCGGTAAGAGAACCAGGGAGAAAACCGAGGTTCTCGCCAGTCTCTACAACAGGTCGCGTAAGGATAATGCGACTAACTTGCTTATTGTTGAAAGCTGCCACCGCCATAGCCATAGCGAGATACGTTTTACCCGTACCCGCTGGACCAATACCAAAAGTTACCGTGTTCTTTCGGATAGCATCCACATATTGTTTCTGCGTGGGTGTTTTAGGACGAATCGCACGACCGCGATAAGAAAGAATTACATCATTCTTCATTGGGGGCGGAGCCAATTCACCGGCCCTCATAAGGTTCAAAGAACGCTTCACCTCATCGGTCGTGAGGGTCTCGCCCGCCTCAAGCGTTTTTATCAAACCCGCAAAAAGCGTAGTAAGCGATTGCACTTCAAGGGCATTGCCCTGAATACGAAGCGAATTCTCATGCAAGGAAATTCGCGCAGCAGTGGAGTCTTCAATTAGGTGAAGAAACTCGTCTTGGGGTCCCAATAGTGCAGAGGGCTCAATCGGGGATGGAATGACGAGTGTGATGTTCTCTAGATCAGTCATGCCCTCATAATAGCAGCATCATCAACGCCCGTTAAGCATACATCCACCAATGCACCCTGAGGGAATCCATCGACACGAACCTTATAGTACGATTCCGTCATGCCCCACCCTTCTTGCTCAACAGCAACAAGCTCATGGGAGCCGATATGGCGCTGAGCATATTGAATGCGCAATTGATCGCCCAATGCGCTTAATTCATGCGCGCGTCGCTCTTTTATTTCAGCAGGAATCTGATCGGTTCGACTTGCCGCTGGCGTACCCTCTCTACGGGAATACCGAAATACATGGATCTTCGTGAAGCCAACCTCACGCACCAATGCACAGGTATCAGCAAAGTCTTGCTCTGTTTCTCCTGGAAAACCCACGATGACATCTGTGGTGAGGGAGATATCTCCAACTTCACGTTTAAGCATGGCAGCAATCTCAAAAAAGTCACAGGCGGAATAAGGCCGATTCATCTCACGTAGAACCTTGTCGGAGCCCGACTGCAAAGGCAAGTGCAAATGACGACACACGCGTCCTTCGGATTCCGCCATGACTTTCACGAACTCTGGATCAAGCGACTTTGGTTCGACGGACCCAATGCGCAAACGGACGTCATCATGACCAGCCCCGCTCAATTCATCAAGCATCATGCGAACAAGAGCGCCAAGACGGATTCGCTTCTCACCTTCGGTAAAGCAATAGGATCCAAGATCGATACCGGTAAGAACAAGCTCTTTGACGCCCGCATCGGCTAACGCCAAGGCTTCTTCAAAAACAGCGTTAGCAGGACGCGACCAAGCTTTGCCACGAGCAACGTGAACAATGCAATAGGTGCACGAATGATTACATCCATCCTGGACTTTCAAAGAGACGCGTGTAGGGAATTCTTCTCCCACACGAATAAGGTTTGCCGAAGAAGCGGCTGAGCCATCGCCCACCTCTTCAAGCAAATCGATCTTATCTACCACACAGATGCGAGAATCAAGGGCGCGGTAAAACTCGGGTTCAATAGCAGCAGCACAGCCGGTAACCACCACTTGCGCATTAGGATTTTGACGAAGAACGCGCCTGATGCTTTTACGGGTTTTTTTGTCGGCTTCCTCGGTTACCGTGCAGGTGTTAACAACAACAATATCCGCATCAGGCACCGAGCACAGTTGAGCACCCCTGTTTTCATAAGCTTTGGCGATAGTGTCGGATTCAACTCTATTTACTTTGCAACCAAGATTAACTACCGATACCTTCATGAACGCACCTCGAGCTCATATAGCGTCAATGCCGGAGCAACGATGCCAGCCGTCTCGGTGCGAAGAATGCTCGGGCCTAAACTTATCGAATGCGCAAAAGGCAAAGCAAGAAAATGATTAACCTCTTGGGCAGTTAAGCCGCCCTCCGGACCCACCACCAAGGCAATGCGCAGGCTACGAGGATCTTTCCCGGTAGCGCCAATGCAACGCGACACGGCTTTTGCCAAAGTATCAGACAGCTCGGCTTCCTCCCAGCAAATCAATACACCATCGCAGTCTTTGACGATATCAAATGCCTCCGCAAGAGAACAGGGCGCGTGAACCACGGGCTTGGAAGAACGTCCACTTTGCATCGCTGCGCTCTTAGCGATAGACGCCCACCTGTCGAACCGAGCTTTCGACTTCTTCGCATCGAGCTTCACGACGCTTCGAGAAGTAGCCATGGGAACAAACTCGGCGATGCCAACTTCGGTTGCATGCCTGACGATAGTATCCATCTTGTCGCCCTTAGCCAGACCTTGAACAAGAACAATCTCAGGACGCGTATGCGAAGAAAGCTTCTGGGCAATGGATACAGAAAGCTCGCCACTATCGAAAGAAACGACCTCGCATTCAAAATAATCAGAAGCGCCATCCACAACGGCTATATGCTCACCTGCAGCAAGGCGCAAAACCTTTGCATGCTTCATATCATCAGCATCGAGCTGAAGTGTAAAAACAGGCGCCGACATGAACGCCAGCACCTGTTCGCGCAAAAAGAAATGAGGAAGTGACATATCTCTCCCAGTTAGTTGTTAAAAGCGTCACGAAGTTTCTGAAGGGGGCTACGCTGCTCGGAGACATTCTCCCCCATTTCATCGGCCAAACGCTCCAAAATAGCCCTTTCGCCCTTGGAAACACGCGTAGGAATCTTAACCTCGACATGAACATGCAAGTCGCCACGCGATTCGCTACGGAACTTAGGCATACCAGCGCCCTTTACGCGCACAACCTGACCATACTGGCATCCTTCAGGAATAACAACAGAGACCTTTTCATTCTCGAAGATGCCATCGAGTTCAATCTTGGCACCAAGCGCTGCTTGAACCATGCTGATAGCCGCAGAACAATGCAGATCATCGCCCTGGCGTTCGAAGACCTCGTGCTCTTCGATGCGGCAAGTAACGATAAGGTCTCCCGCTTCCGCGCCACGAACACCAGCTTCACCGTAACCCGACAAACGAAGCTGCTGACCATCACGAATACCTACAGGAATATCAACGGATATGCGCTGACGATCGGGAACACGTCCCTGCCCCTCGCATTCGGGGCACGGATTTTCAATAATCTTGCCCGAACCAGAACAACGAGGACAGGTAGATGCAGACTGCATATCGCCCAGGAACGTATGCTGAACGGTGACAACGCGGCCCTGGCCATTACAGTCGGGGCAGGTCACTTCACTTCCGCCTTCGGACAAACCCGACCCTTCACAATCGGGGCACGGAGCAAGGCGATCGTATACAATTTCCTTCTTTACGCCCGATGCTGCTTCTTCGAGCGTGATGCGTAATCCTACGCCCATATCGCGGCCTTCTTTTCGCACATTAGCGCGTGCTCCCGCGCCGCCGCCGAAAAACGAGCTGAACAAGTCGCCCATGCCGCCGAAACCGCCGCCAAACAGATCTTCGAGATCAACATATTGGGATCCGCCACCGCCAGAAGCGCCAGGAATAGTGCCGAAACGATCGTATTGAGCTCGTTTATTAGGATCGCTCAGAACGTCATAAGCCTCGTTAAGCTCCTTAAAGCGATCTTCAGCATCAGGATCCTTGTTCACATCGGGATGAAGCTGACGGGCCTTCTTACGGAAAGCTTTCTTGATCTCATCGTCGCTTGCCGTCTTGTCAACGCCAAGCACCTCGTATAAATCGTTGGCCATAAGTTGCGAATCTCCTTTTCGGGATTACAGATCTTTCAAAACGTTACGGGCTGCGCGAACGGCTTTGAGTACCTGTGAGTAGTCCATACGCGTAGGACCCACGATCAAAATTAGACCGCTGTGCTCAGCCTCGCCGAAACGGTTAGCAATGAGCGAAACGCTCGAAAGTGCTTCGGAATCATTTTCGTGCCCAATGCGAACAACCGGCTCATCAGAGGCAGCCGCATCATTGAACACACGAAGAAGCATCGTATCACCTTCGAGCTCTTCGAGGACAGGCATAAGACAAGAGGAATCGCTGAATTCAGGCTTGCCCAGAAGATGGGAAATGCCCAAAGGATGGGCCTTTATGACATTCTGATCTTTCAGGCAGGCCAGGATCTCAGCCATAACCATTCTGAATAAATCATCATGAACACCGCTAGCACCAAGGGGCAGCTCACCGGACGTCGAAGACAGAGACGTTCCAACCAAAATAGTATTCAGTGCTTCTTGCGTTTTGCCAATTTCGTCTTGAGTGTAGTCGCGAGGAAGGTCCATCTGTCTGTCAAAAACCTGACCATCCTCGGTAACGATCACGGTCAATAGACGTTGAGGCGTCAGCAAAACCAAATTAACCAAACGAATATTCACAGAAAGAATCCGCGGAGGCACAAGAAGCGTCATGCAGTCAGTAAAGCGAGCGAGCGCTTGCGAAGTTCGATCCATCAGGTCATCTAAATCACTCGCGCTTTCGCGCAACTCGCGAGCAAGGGCATCTTCCCCATCATCGGAATTGCCTTCGGAAAGAAGTTCATCGACGAATGCTCGATAACCAAAATCAGTGGGAACGCGCCCCGCAGAAGTATGCGGCTGCGCCAAATAACCCATTTCCTCAAGAAGCGAGAGTTCATTTCGCACCGTAGCAGAGCTAATTCCCAAGTTATAACGCTCAACTAGCGTGCGCGACCCAACAGGAAGCGCACGAGCAATGTATTCTTCGATGAGCGCCCGAAGCACAATCTGGCGCCTATCTGATAGCATCGCTTGCCTCCTTAGCAATGATTTTCCTCACCAATGTGAAAGCATTTTAGCAGCGAAGACACTAGAGTGCTAACAACAACCTAAAGATACGTCATTCCCACACGCTAAGCATGCTGAAACGACCTGCGTATCCCAACCGTTACGGAGCAAGGTCAAGGAGCCTTCCATATAAGAGGTTGCCAAATAACCATCCCTTTTCGGTAGGGATCCATCGTGTGCCGCAATGCTCAACCAGACCATCAGATTCCAGATCGCAAAAAGCCAAGGGGGCATCAGGAAGGAGCAACGACGCATCTTCAAGCATCGAATCGGAAACCCCTCGGCTCATGCGCATCCCCAGCATCAGATCTTCAGCCGCCATCCGGAAAGGATCGAGAGATTCTACTACCAAACCATCCTTAAGACGTTCTCGCTCAAGAGCATTTTGACGCATCGAAACCGCACCCCCACCAAGTCCGAGATAAGGTTTTCCAGTCCAATAAGCGGTGTTATGGCGCGACTCGAAACCATCAAATGCGTAACTGGCAACCTCATACCTATGCATACCGGCCCCACCCAGCACTTCAGCGGCAACCTGCATAAGATCAGCCCCCAAGTCTTCGTCGATTTGAACAATGCCCTTCTCTACACGCTGAAAGAGCGGTGTTCCCTCTTCGACCATAAGAGGATATACACTTACATGCTTAACCCCCAGCTGAAGAGCTAATTCCAAATCCTTTCGGAACCCTTCTTCCGTTTGGCCAGGTAAACCGCACATAAGGTCGATGCTGACATTATCGAATCTGATTTGAGCAAGCTCTACAGCACGCTTCGCCTGATCGGATGAATGGATGCGGCCCAGAAACGAAAGAAGACCGTCGTCGAAACTCTGAACACCTATGGAAATGCGGGTTGCACCCAAGGCAAACATGTCCTTCACCATGGATTCGCTAAGACTGTCTGGGTTGGCCTCGATAGTGCATTCAACCTCAGGGGTAAGATGCATGGAAAGCGAAAGCGTATACAACAACGAGGAAAGGCGCTTGTTTCCCAAAAAGGTTGGCGTTCCGCCGCCAAAATACACTGTTTCAATAGCCCCAAGCTGCTCAGAGCGTGAAGCGCTGCGAATTGCGGTAATCATTCCTTCAACATAGCTGTCGAGCCGCGGACTATCGGACGCAACAGCACACGTCGCAAAATCGCAATAAGCGCACCTGCGCCTGCAGAAAGGAACGTGAACATAGAGAGCCTGGTACGGATCCCAATCCATTGCCATTACCTATCTTCTTCGGTATGGCGACGAGCCTCTTCAAAAATCGAAGCAAAGTCTTCGTACGTTACCGCGTCGTTGATTTGTCTACGCACTGCGGCAGCGTCTTTCATGCCCGCCACATACC
>ERZ1026888.1370-NODE-1370-length-10715-cov-28.319606_pt1 | contig 10715 bp, 10 predicted proteins | sample MGYA00380174_ERZ1026888 | MGnify/ENA primary metagenome ERZ1026888 (study PRJEB33269, sample SAMEA4719810) | human gut metagenome | biome: human-associated habitat; feature: organic feature; material: feces | place: Cameroon | collected 2013-10 ...
CGCACGCTGTCCTGGCATTGAGTCGGGAATATCCGGGTTATGCCTATCCGATGATTGGTCTGCATCCCGAAGAGGTGAAGACCGACTGGAAGGAGCAGCTGGCAGAACTCCGAAAGATATTGGAGGAACATCGCATAACAGGAAGTACCGGTCAGACTGGTGATTCTATAGATGGCGATTCTCCTCAGATTTCCGATTTCATAGCCGTCGGCGAAATCGGACTCGATTATTACTGGAGCCGTGAGTTCGAGCATGAGCAGCTGGAGGCATTCGAAGAGCAGGTGAAGTGGGCGATAGAAACCCATCTCCCCCTGATGATTCATTGCCGCAAGGCACAGAACGAGATGGTGCACCTGCTCAGAAAGTATCAGAAAGACCTGCCTGGCGGCGTGTTCCATTGCTTCACCGGCAATCAGAAGGAGGCAGAAGAGCTTCTCTCTTTCGACAACTTCGTGTTGGGCATCGGCGGTGTATCCACCTTCAAGAGCAGTCATCTCAGAGAAGACCTCCCTGCCGCGGTTCCGATGAATCGCATCATCCTGGAGACCGACTCTCCATACATGGCTCCCGTGCCTTATCGTGGCAAGCGCAATGAAAGCGCTTTCGTGATAGAAGTGCTCAAGACTCTGGCAAAAGCCTACGGAGTGAGTGAGGAGGAATTCGCAGAACAGACGAATAAGAATGTAGAAAGCGTCTTTCACTTCTAGGGAAATGCCCCACACGCCCTGAAAGGGCAGAAGCTCCTAGCCCAGGGCAACACCCTGGGTTATAATGGCAATCAGCAAAGCGCCCTGTAAGGGCAAAAGCTTTAGTAAATATATAAAATTTAATAAAAATAAATCCTAAACCAACTATTCATTATGACTAGAAAAATGTTGATGGCAGCCCTCCTGATGGCTGCATTTGCACAGGGCACTCAGGCACAAGACCTGAGCGGCCAGCGTTCTGAAAAGCAGGACGTGCACATGATTCCTGGTAAGAAACTGGATCATCACGGACTCATCGTGAGTCCTACACCACATCTCCTGAATGTGGATGCTGCTAACCGACTCGACCTGCAGAATGGAGTCAAGGTAATCGACAAGAAAGGCAAGTTTGCCGACGACGTGAAGTTCCTTACTGCCAACGCTAAGGGTATTCGCCTGACCATCGATTTCGGTGAAAAACTGGCTGCCAAGGCTGGCGTTAAACCCGTTTCCGGTGCCTACAGTCTGAAGGCTGATGCCAAGGGTATCCAAATCGTAGGTTATGATGAGCGTGGCGCCTTCTACGGTCTCCAGACCCTGCGCCAAATCGTAAACAGCGAGATGGCGAAGGGCCAGATGCCTTACACCACCTGCAACGACTACCCAGATCTTCCAAACCGTGGTGTGGTAGAAGGTTTCTATGGCGAGCCTTGGTCTCATCAGGTGCGTCTTTCCCTCATCGACTATTACGGAAAGAATAAGATGAACACCTATCTCTACGGTCCGAAGGATGACCCATATCACAGTTGTCCTAACTGGCGCTTGCCTTATCCTGAGAAAGAGGCTAAGAACATCAGCGAACTCGTACAGGCTTGCCGTCGCAACCGTGTAGATTTCGTATGGGCTATCCATCCAGGACAGGATATCAAGTGGAACGAGGAAGACTATCAGAACCTGGTTCACAAGCTCGACTTGATGTACGACCTCGGTGTGCGTTCTTTCGCTATCTTCTTTGATGATATTTCCGGCGAGGGTGCCAACCCTGTCAAGCAGTCTGAACTCTTGAACCGCCTGGCTAAAGAGTTTGTGAAGGCTAAGGGCGATGTTACACCGCTCGTGATGTGTCCTACCGATTATACCCGTCTCTGGGCGAATCCAAAGCCAACCGGTTCTCTCGCCATCTTCGGAAATACCCTCGACCCTTCTATCAACGTATTCTGGACAGGTGATGTGGTATGTAGCGACCTGACCCGCGAGACGCTCGATTGGGTGAATTCCCGCATCAAGCGCCCAGCTTACTACTGGTGGAACTTCCCTGTAACCGATTATGCCCGCCATATCATCATGCAGGGTCCTACCTACGGTTTGCAGACCGACCTGACCAACAAGGATCTCTGCGGTTTCGTCAGCAACCCGATGGAGCACGGAGAGGCATCCAAGCTGGCACTCTATGGTGTAGCCGACTATACCTGGAACATCGCCAACTATAATCCGCTCGACAACTGGGAGCGTGGCTTGGTAGATCTTACTCCAGAAGCACACGAGGCATATCGCACCTTCGCCATGCACTCTTGCGATACCGAGACCGGTTATCGCCGCATCGAGTCATGGGAGACCAAGAGCTTCCGCATCGACAACTTCACCGATGCTCAGTTCAATGCTCTGCAGAATGAGTTTGTAAGAGTAAAGAATGCACCTGCCCAGATGGAGGCAAACTGCAAGAACGCCCTGCTGATGAAGGAACTCCGCCCATGGTTGACAGAGTTTGGCAAGTTGGGTGAGCGTGGCTTGAAGACCATGAGTCTTATCAAGGAATATAAGGCTGGCAACGACCAGGCATTCTGGGAGGGCTACGTAAACAGCCGCATGAGCAAGGAAGACGTGGCTGCTTACGAGAAGCATAAGTCAGGAACCATGGTATTGCAGCCATTCTACGAGCAGTCTATGGACGATATGGCATCTGGTTTCTTCAAGAAGTTGACCGGCAAGGTGCCTGCCTTCTATAAGGGTATCGGTACCTATGCTACCTTGAGAACTACCCAAAGCAAGGCGATGTTCGACAACGATTCTACTACCTATTATACATCGGGTAACGGCCAGAATACAGGCGACTGGATTGGTGCAGACCTGGGTTGCGTTCGTCAGGTATCAGAGGTAAGAATCCTTCAGGGCCGTAACTCTGTAGATGATGTGGATTACTTCGACAACACCGTATTGGAATATTCTGTAGACAGAAAGGAATGGAAGGCGCTGACAGGCGAGTTGAAGAAGCAGTATATTATCAACTGGAAGACCGACACCCCTGTTGAGGCCCGTTATATCCGCATCAAGAAATTGAAGTCAGACAAGCGCAACTGGGCAGCTGTCCGCACCTTCGAGGTGAATCCAACCACTCCAGAGCGTTTGAACTTCCCTGTAGAGGCAACCAACCTTCAGGCAGCGATGTATGGTTTCGATGAGAATCCTTGCACCTCATTCACCAACGAGGGCATCCTTACCATGGGTGTAGAAAAGGAAGTAAAGGGATACACCCTGCTGTTGAAGTTGGCTCCAGGCAGTTCTTTGGTTTGTCGTCAGTTGAATGCCAAGGGCAAGGTTCTTGCCACTACCACCATCGACAGTTCATTCTGCAAGGTAGAATTGGTGAAGAAGGCAGCCAAGCTTCAGATAGAAGGCTCAGCCGAAATTTTCGAGATTATTCCTGAGAAGTAAAGGAGAGAACTTTCGCAAGTGGGGAAGTCCGCTAGGCGTCTCGCCGGATTGCAAATCTGCCGGGACGCCATACTCTAGGCAGGGGATAACAAGTTCTTTATTCCCGCTAGGCGTCTCGCCGGATTTGCAATCCGGCGTTAAAAAATGTCCTAACCTATTTTGGCTCTGCGGATTTGTAATCCGCAGCAAAGGAGCATGCTTTTCCTTTTGTTGGGGGATTACAAATCCCCCGGTTTTTATAGGTCGAACCTTTTTTTACGGCGGATTGCAAATCCGCTGGGACGCCTAGCGGGTTTACGCTCTTATATTTTCGTTAAAGAAATGTAAAAAGCAAGCGAATATGTGGCATTTCGGATAAAAATTGATACTTTTGCATTCCGAAATAAAGGAAAGGTGCTCGAGTGGCTGAAGAGGCACGCCTGGAAAGCGTGTAACCGGCAAAACCGGTTCGGGGGTTCGAATCCCCCTCTTTCCGCTTTTATATATATAATAAGGTATATGAAGAATAATACAGCTATTGCACGTTTTGCAATATTGGTTTTCACTTGGATGTGTTCTCTGCCTATGATGGCTCAAGAAGAGAACATGGGATTTCATCAAGCTCTTAAGACAAAGTTTATAGAGGGTAATGCGGGATTTATGTCTCTCGTTGCCATCGCCCTCATCGTGGGTATGGCTTTCTGTATCGAGCGAATCATCTATCTGAGTCTTTCTGAAATCAACGCCAAGAAGTTGATGCAGGATATCGACCAGAAAGTGGCGGCTGGAGATGTGGAAGGGGCTAAGACGCTCTGCCGGAATACACGCGGACCGGTGGCTTCTATCTGCTACCAGGGTTTGATGCATATCAGCGAGAGTCTTGATGACATCGAGCGCTCGGTAAGCGGATATGGTACCGTTCAGGCGGCTAACCTGGAGAAGGGATGTTCCTGGATCAAACTCTTTATCGCAATGGCTCCATCGCTCGGATTCCTCGGAACCGTGATTGGTATGGTCATGTCATTCGATCAGATTCAGCAGGCGGGCGATATCAGTCCTACTATCGTTGCTTCAGGTATGAAAGTGGCGCTCATCACTACTATCTTCGGTATCATCGTAGCCCTCATCCTTCAGGTTTTCTATAACTACATCCTTTCTAAGGTGGAGCACCTGACAAGCCAGATGGAGGAGTCGGCGGTTACTTTAATGGAAATTATTGCCAAGAATAAATAAACGAAGAGAGAAATGGTTAAATTTCAATTTTCAAAGCTGAAGACGAAGTCGGCCGAAAAGATATCGCAGCAGGTGTTCTATATCATGATAGGATTGGCGGTGCTGGTTTTCGGTCTGTTCTTTTTGGTAGGCTACGATTTGCCTTTCGAAGAGAACCCCGACTTTAATGCGCCTCTCTTTACCGATGTGCTCATCCTGCTGATGTGGCTCTTCCTGATAGGAGGTGTGGGACTGGCTGTCTTTTCTATGATCAGAGATTATCGCAGCAGCAAGTCGGAGACTGTAGTGAATGGCATTCCCGTGCGCCGCATCTTCCGCATCACATGGATCGGAACTTTGGCAGTTTTGCTGCTTACCTTCCTTTTGGGCGGTTCTGCTCCGATGCTCATCAATGGCGAGAATTATGCCGACTGGCTCTGGCTCAAGCTTTCAGATATGTTTGTCATCACATCACTCCTGATGCTGTTGGCAGGAATCGGTGCCGTCTGTTTCGGTGCCACACGTTATATTCGGAAGAAAAAATAAGGAGAGCTCTCTGGGCTCTCTGTTCTATAAATAAGGATTAAATATGCTGATTAGAAGGAAGCAACACGAAACCCCGGGACTGAATACCACATCTACAGCCGACATCTCGTTCATGCTGTTGATATTCTTCCTTGTCACCACATCAATGGATGTGGATAAGGGACTGTTGCGCCAACTCCCTTCACCTGAACCGCAGAAGAAGGAGCAGCAACAGACGATGGTAGACAAGGCTAACTTGATGGCACTGCGCCTGACAGCTGGTGATACGCTTTTGGTTAACGACAAGCCGATGAAGGTAAGCCAGCTCAAGGAAGAAACCATCCGCTTTGTTCACCGTTTGGGCAAGAAACATCTCATCTCTATCGAGAGTGACCGCGATGCCGACTACAATCTCTATTTCCAGATGCAAAACCAGCTGATGGAGGCATATAGCCAGCTTCGCAACGAAACAGCCCAGAAGAAATATCACAGGGATTATGCCCTCTTGAACAATGACCAGAAAGAACAGGTGCGCAATATCTGTCCGCAGCGCATCACAGAGTCGTATGCCAATGCGATGACTCATGCCGACCAGCGTGTTGATGTCAATGCTGAAGAAAAGCAAGGGGAAGAAAATTCTACAGAAACAGCTACTGAACAGCAGAAAGGAGGTAAACAATGATGAATTTTCATAAGAAATCGCATGAAGTGCCAGGGTTGAATACATCTTCTCTGCCAGACCTGATTTTCTCCGTACTGTTCTTCTTTATGATCGTTACCCACATGCGCCAGGTTACCTTGAAGGTAGACTGCCGTTTGCCACAAGGTAAGGAACTCACCCGCCTGACCAAGAAATCGGCTGTGAGCCATATCTATATAGGTAAACCAACCAAAGAGATGCAGGCAAAGTATGGTACCGGTACCCAGATTCAGTTGAATGACAAGTTTGCTTCGGCTCCCGAAGTGATGGATTACGTTTCGGCAGAAAAGAAGCGTATGTCGCCGGAAGACCAAAAGCTGATGACCGTATCAATCAAAGCAGATCAGGAAACCAAGATGGGTGTGATAACCGACGTAAAGCAGGCTTTGCGCCAGGCAAAAGCATTAAAAATCAGTTATTCTGCCACAGAAAAAGGAAAATAATATTAATTTATAATGTTTTTCTCTTAAAAAATTGCTTTTATTAATTTTTTGTATTATCTTTGCAAGCAAATTATTAGTATTATGTCAAAACAAATTTTAGATTCATTAGATAGGCAGATTCTGAAGCTGATTTCTCAGGATGCCCGTATTCCATTTTTGGAAGTGGCACGCGCTTGCAATGTGAGCGGTGCTGCCATTCATCAGCGTGTTGCTAAACTTACAAATCTTGGTATCATCAAGGGTTCACAATTCATCATTGACCCAGAAAAGATAGGTTATGAAACTTGTGCTTATATGGGACTCTATCTGAAGGAGCCTGAGAAGTTTGACCAGGTTGTAGAGGAGTTGAAGAAGATTCCTGAGGTTGTGGAGTGTCATTATACGACAGGCGGTTTTGATATGTTTATCAAGATTTACGCGCTGAACAACCACCATCTCCTGGAAATCATCCATGATAAGTTGCAGCCATTGGGATTGTCTCGCAGCGAGACCATCATCTCTTTCAATGCATCTATCAACCGTCAGCTTTCTATGCAGGATCTCAAGAGTTTCAACGATGATGAAGATGAAACTGATGAGGAGGCTGCAGCAGAGAAATAAGATATAAAAAGAAAAAAAGCAGTAGCTCCCTGCGGGATTACTGCTTTCTATAAAGGGTGAGGAATGTGAACGGTAAGCCGTTTTCATTCCTCATTTCTTTTTCTGTCACTTCCCATTCTGCCGGATTGATTTCCGGAAAGAAGGTATCGGCATGTTCAGGTTCCTTTTCAACGATTGTGAGATAAAGCTTGTCTGCAAAAGGCAAAGCCTGTTCATATATGCTGGCTCCTCCGATGATGAAACATTCATCTGATGCTTCTTTGCTTCCAACCTCTTCTTTGTTTCCAACCTCTTCTTTCCTTGCTGCCAGCGCTTCTTCCAGAGAGCTGCATACTTCGCACCCTGTTATCTGCTCTCTTGTCTTCGAGATAACAATATTGCGGCGGTTGGGCAAGGCTCCGTTCGGCAGCGACTCAAATGTCTTCCTGCCCATGATGATCGTATGTCCAGTTGTGAGCATACGAAATCGGGTCATGTCCGATGGGATGGCGTAGAGCAACCGGTTCTTGTACCCGATAGCTCTATGCATTTTGGATATACAGGCGATGATGCTAAGCATAAACTATAAACTGTTAACTGTAAACTGTTCTTCCGGAACATGGCTACTCTTGATCTTCCACTCCTGCGGATAGAGGTTGTTGGCACGGTTGCCAATGTTCTTTTCCCATCCTATCGGAACCTGTCTGTAGGTTACCAGTACATAACCCTTAGGCGTATCGGCAGGTAGATTCACAGCCTCCTTGCGAAGGTAGCGGATGGCATCTTCGTAGGATAACTCCACCTGAGGGAAGTGTTCTTTGTTGAGCATCGTAGAGAGTGCGAGAGCCTGGTCGGGGATAAGTCCCTTACCCTTGTCTGTTCCCAGTTTCACACCGGCATGCAGCACCTTCAGGTTCTTTTCTGCCTGGTCGTAGATGTCTTTCCATCTGCCCGGAATGGCGTAAACCGTCTCGTTGCTTTCTGCAGGCATCCATTCCGTATCAGTCTTCAGCCAGCCGCCCGGAATCTCCAGCCCCTTTCCTTTCGCCACCTTCTTGTCTTTCTTCTTCTTATCCTTCCTGTTCTCCTTGGCTGAAGAACCTGCTTCCCATTCGCCCTCTTTCTTCAGAATCGCCATAAATAGACCTTCGCCTCGCGAAACGCCAGGAATAAATCGGTAAACAGGGAAGTCGGTGCCCGTGAGGTTGCGGGTGATGTTCCATGCATCTTCTACACCCTCCAGTGCCATCACTTCTGCGCCAAGTTCTTCGCATATCCAGTCCACGTTCTCCTCATCTTCGTGCGCATTGAAGGTGCAGGTAGAGTAAATCAGGATACCGCCTGGCTTCAGACAGTTCCAGATATCCGATACGATTTCGCGCTGCAGCTGCCAGCAGTTGTTCACATTCTGGGTACTCCATTCGCCGATAGCCCCTTCATCTTTGCGGAACATTCCTTCGCCGGAGCATGGAACATCGGTAAGAATCACATCAAACTGCAACTTAGATTTCTTGTAATCGCGGGGATAGTTGTTGGTAACAATCATATCCGGATGACCGAACTTCTGTACGTTCTCGGCAAGAATCTGTGAGCGGGTACGCATAGGTTCGTTGCTGAAGAGCAGACTCCCTTCCGGCAAGGCTGCTCTTACGGCAGTCGACTTTCCGCCAGGGGCAGCACAGAGATCCAGCATCATCACCGGTTCTTTTACGTACTGTCGGATAGCCATATCTACAAACATAGATGAGGCTTCCTGTACATAATATAAGCCGGCATGCAGCAGCGGATCGAAGGTGAATCCGGGACGCGTAGAGAGATAACGGCCGGTTTCCGGACACCAGGGAATCGGTTCGCCTACTGCATCCTTGCATTTAAAAGGATTGATGCGGATACTGGTTGGTGCCTCCTCTTCGAGGATAGCATGTTCCAGACGCTGATACAGCTTTTCGCCCATCAGCGCCTGCGTATATGTTCTGAAATCTTCAGGTAATGTCTTCATTCTGTCTCTTTTTCTTTAATTTGTTTGCAAAAATAAGAAAAATTTCGTTTCTTTGCAACTAAATCGCGAAGAGATGCGTCTAAGAAGCAGAAATTTATGAAATAACAAGGTAAAAACAATAAAAAAATAATGATATGAAGAAAGCAATATTGGCATTAGCGCTCGTTATGAGCATCGGAGCCACCCAAGTGTCTTTGGCGTCTTCTGCTCCAAAACATCGTTATCATCCAACTACCCAACAGGTAGACCCAAAGGCTGCTCCTGCATCTGCCGCACAGCCATCTGCTTCGAAGGATAAAGACGACGAGGCATTGGAGGCTTATTCTGATACCACCAGTACCGATTCGGCCAACTATGATGATTATGATGAGAATGATAATAGGTCTGTTCATTCTAGATACAGTTTAGACAACTATGATGATCCGTTCGATTTCATCGGTTCGGTATTTGGTGGCGGAGCGCTGGCTGTTATGATCATCTTCTGTATCATCTTCGGTCTGTTGTTTGTCTTTGCTCCGCTGATCATCGTATTTCTGGTTATCAGATATCTGATTCGCCGCCACAACGACCGGATGAAACTGGCGGAGATGGCGATGGAAAAGGGCATCAATGTTCCGGAAAGCGACCGGCCGATAGACAAGCAGAGCGATGAGTATCTGGTAAAGCGAGGATTGAGAAATGCCTTCCTGGGAGCCGGCTTATGCGCCATGTTTGCCTGGTGGGATGTTGATTTTCTGGCTGGCATCGGAGCCCTGGTCTTCTTCTATGGCATCGGTCAGACCATTATCGGTTCGCTTCCTGCCATCAAGGATTGGTGGAAGAACCGTCATGGCGATCAGGGCACGGGCTATAATGGTACTCCGGTCTAGCAGCCGACATTCAATATATCATGGCTTCTCAATAGGAGGGGAAGTCACAAGGAAAAGAACAACAATTATTAGTTAATATATATAAGGTGGAAAAGTTATCCGATATCTCTCTCGTCACGAAGGTGGTGATGCTTCATGACCGCAAGTCGTTCGACCTGCTGGTCAGGAAGTATCAGTCACCCATTCGTGGGTTCTTCCTGCGGCAGACGCTGGGGGATGCGCAGCTGAGTGACGACTTGGCGCAGGATACCTTTGTCAAGGCTTATACCCATCTGTCCGGTTTCAGGGGTACAGCCTCTTTCTCCACCTGGCTCTACCGCATCGCCTATAATGTATGGTATGATTATACCCGCAGCCATAAGGAGACGCAGGACATCGATACGCCTGCCGTTTCCAGTAAGAATGCACAGGGCGCCCATGCCGGATTGAAGATGGATTTGATGAAAGCCCTACAGATATTGGGCGAAAATGAACGTACATGCATCACGCTGCAGCTGATGGATGGACTCTCTATAGATAAGATTGCAGAGGTGACGGGAATGGTGCAAGGCACCATCAAGTCGCATCTCTCTCGAGGAAAACAGAAACTTGCAAGTTACTTAAAACAGAATGGTTATGACCGATAAGATAAATGATAAGAAGTTGGAGAGCATGAAAGGGGAACCGTTGACCCCTCAGGATGAAGAACTCTTGCAGATGTTCTTTTCCGATTGCCAGATGTCAGAGATTCCTGATGACGGATTCTCCGACAGGGTGATGCAGGCATTGCCGGCTTTACCCGAAACTGATACTGCGATGTCGCTGGTTAAGCGCCAGCGTCTGGAACATTTATGGACGGCAGCCTGTGTGGCAGCAGGCATCATCATAGCAGTAGTCTGTCAGGGATGGGAGCAGATTCAGGGATGGCTTTTCTCTATGAAGATAGATTTCCTCCTCTCCGGTTCGCGTGCCCTTACGCATGTGGCAGATTCCATCGCCCACTCTCAGAATCTCCTGATGGTGCTGGCTGGC
>ERZ1026888.1374-NODE-1374-length-10694-cov-6.559263_pt1 | contig 10694 bp, 8 predicted proteins | sample MGYA00380174_ERZ1026888 | MGnify/ENA primary metagenome ERZ1026888 (study PRJEB33269, sample SAMEA4719810) | human gut metagenome | biome: human-associated habitat; feature: organic feature; material: feces | place: Cameroon | collected 2013-10 ...
TCATAATACGGTTTCTTATCAACGTAATCTTCCATCATTTGATGTCTTGTCCGATAAATTTTATTATAGGCAGAATTTTTTCTTCCGTTATGCCCTATTGCTTCTTATAGATAAAATCATAGTAAAGGCTTATAAATTCTATTTATGTCAAAAGGGATGTTTGGAGTATGGAATCGGTTGAATTAGGAAACATCCAAGTTTCTTTTTATAAAAGTGTTTGGGGAGAAAAGTATATGGATATGCCTCTTGGTCGTGTGCTGAATGGCATTCGTATTTGTGCATACGGTAAGGAAGTGAATGTCGCACGTGCTTGCTTATTCAATAGCGATAAAGCTGGGTATGACAAAATCAAGTCTGCGCTTCCTGCTGTTACTTTTTGTGGAACATTTGCAAAAGGACATAAGGCTGACGAATGTACTCATTATAATAATATCTTAGTGATAGATATAGATAAACTTGATGAGATTCAATTTGAAAGCACAAGAGACAGTTTGATGCAAGACCCTTATGTGGCAGCATTTTGGACTTCTCCTTCTGGCAAAGGCTATAAGGGATTGGTCGAATTGCAATATGATGAAGACTTAATGGATTTGAACTTGAAAGATAGGCATAAGGCAGCATTTAGAAGTGTCTTTGCTTATTTGCTTGCTAACTACAATATTGAACTTGATGCAAGTGGTAAGGATATTTGTAGGCTATGTTATATGTCTGCCGATAAAAACATCGTAGTAAAAGACCGAGCAGAGCTATTCTTAGTGAAAGCAGAAACACCTAAGGAGGATAGTTGCGAAAATGCGTCAAAGGAATCCAAGAAGAAAACAACAGTTATAAAGGCTGTTGAACCCAAAAGTTGGAATGAGATATATGGCAAGGCAACCAATTATGCCTATAATGGGCAAAACAGGAGTATGCTTACCTATATTTATAAGAAGTTGCGAAAGAAAAATATCTCAATCACTGATACTTGGGAAAATTGGGTGAAGGTAGCCTTTTCCATAGCTTCGAGTGTACATCCTGTGATTGGGCGAAAGATATTCTTGGACTTCTGTCAACTGGATGGGGCAAATCATGATGAAGCAAAAAGTGAACATTTGATTTGGGATGCGTATTCCAAAAATCAAGGAAAATGTAGCTTGAATACTATCATATACTTGGCAAGGCAAAAAGGTGTCGTGCTGGATAGATGAGACCGCATTCGTTGTGGTAAATATTGACATGAAATAATGGTATAGAAGGCATCCACCTGTCATGTCGTAATGAGGTGAAACTTATCTCTGAATCTTAATTTTTAAGTGCTATACCAAAATATAGCACGTAACGTTTGTCTTAGTAGCATCTTTTTGCCTATGCCAAGTTCTTTTGTCTCTCGTGATTTGGTGGTTATGAAACTCATCAAGGAACGTTGTAAGTTGGCTGACGCACAATCCGTCAGAGACCAAAAAGATGAGTTCATCAATAGATGGGATTTGAAGGGTAAGCATAAGCCATCTTCCCATGAGAAACTCATTCGTTCTTTGTTCCCTCCAAGAAAGCTATGGTGTGGTATAGGAAAAGAACGGAGAAATTTGGATACAAGTTCAAGAAATCTGTTGCGCTTGAAAAATACTTACCTAAAGGCAAAGAAGAATGGCTCAACGGCAAATTGGTATAAAGAGTTGTGCGTTTACGCCGATGGTATAGTTCGAATGGTGGATAATACGGAAGGTGAAATCCCCCCTCCTCATATTTCTGTGATAGAGAAAAAAGTAAAGAAAGAGAAATGCTTGATAGAATGCCGCCCAATTTGTTCATTTGATATAAAGGTAAAAATCATCTTTTCTCTTTTGAATAAATATCTGACAAAGTTATTTGATGATTATTTCTATGATTGTTCGTATGCGTTTAGATTGCCCAATAATAAAGGTTATCGTTTGCAACATCTCAATGCTGTATCCTCGGTTCGAGACTATAGAATGGCACATTTGGGGAAATCGTTGTATGTTGCAGAATGTGACATGCAAAAATTTTATGATACGATAAATCATAGGGTGATAAAGACTCGTTTTGCGTTACTGCTTCATCGTGCTCTGAAAGATGGTAAAATTACAACGGCAGATGCTAAACTCGTTAGACAATGGTTCTTTCGTTATGTAGATTGCTTTAATTTCTTGGAGCATATTTATCGAAATAATAAGAAACCTCATACAGATAACTTTTGGCATGGCATCAAGAATCCCAATGGATATGATTGTAAAATTAAATGGATAGCCAAAAATGATTATGGAGCTGGATATTCGGTGTTCTTGCGGCGAGCAAGGAAGCGAAAGGGATATGTTGGTGTTCCGCAAGGTGGTGCTTTGTCTGGGATAATTGCCAATATTGTGATGCATCATGTTGACAAGGCTGTTTATGAAGAAATAGGAGATAAGGATATACTTTATTGCAGATTTTGCGATGACATGATTCTAATAGGAGTTGATTATAGTGTGGTTGAGAAAGTTTTTAAAACTTATAACCATGCAATAAAGAAAAGTCAACTAATCCCCCATCCTAATAAAAAGATAGATGTCAAGCACATGAGTGATTTTTGGGATGGAAAAACAAGAGGTCCTTATGAGTGGAATGAAAAAGGAGATAATGTTTATCCTTGGATAACTTTCGTTGGGTTTGATATAAACTGGAAGGGAAATTTGAGGATAAGAAAAGCTTCTTTTAAAAGGCAGATTGCCAAGCAAAATAAAATAGCAAATGAACTTATAGTTCCTTATGAAAGGGACAAAACACCACGCTATTGTGCAGGAACAATAAAGGCAAGTTTGGTCAGTAGGCTAATCGGTATGAGTGTTGGGCGTATATCTTTGTGGAATTATATGGATAACATGAATGTTCATAGTTGGATGAGTGCCTTTTCCATCCTTGATGAAAATCCTTGGTCTGCAAAACAATTGAAGGCATTGGATAGACATCGGGAAGTGGTGATAGCGCGAGCTGCTCAAAAACTTTCTTCAATTAAAAGTACAAACAAAAAGAAAGAAGGCAATCCCCGGGAAAATCAGCGTGAACGTTTCGTGTATCATGGTTGTCCTTTTAGCTATTATGGGCAATGTTTAAGGTATAAAAGCAAAAAGTATGGCAATGGAAAATAAAGGTAATTATCAACCATTAATGGTTACAATTCGTTGCATAGCCTACAATCAGGAGAAATACATCCGTGATTGTTTGGAAGGTTTTGTGATGCAACAGACGTATTTTAGATTTGAGGCAATCGTGCATGACGATGCCTCTACGGATGGTACGGCAGTGATAATCAAGGAATATGCTGAGAAATATCCTGATATTATCAAGCCTATTTTGGAGACAGAGAACAAATATTCCAAGCATGATGGTTCTTTACAAAGAATAATGGAAGAGGCTTGTAAAGGCAAGTATGTAGCTTTTTGTGAGGGAGATGACTATTGGACAGACCCTTTGAAGCTTCAAAAACAAGTGGATTTTTTGGAGTCTCATCCTGATTGCTCCCTCTGCTTCCATAATGCTATTATGCATTGGGAGGATGGACGAGCAGAAGATGCCTTGTTTAGTCATGTTGAAAATCGAACTTATACTGGTGTTGAAGTATTTCAAAACTGGATTGTTCCAACGGCTTCTGTTGTAATACGATATAATGAGGCATATAAAGGGTGGCGAAGGAAAGCTGCAGAGAATAAGCATTTTTGTTATGGTGACATCTTATGTTTTTTGTCGGCATCAAAATGTGGTAAGTTGTGCGGTATGTCAGATGTTATGAGTGTCTATCGAAAACAAGAGGGTGGTGCCGTTTATTCCTATAGTGTGAAAAGACAACTAAGGCAAGCTTATCATAGCTTGGAAATATACAAGTTTTTTGGTAATGAGTTCAAGAAGTTATCTATCCAAAAATTTGCACAAAATGGCTTGGAAGCATTTTGGAACATGAAAGGCCAAGGACAGATTGATTACAGATTATTATGGGATTTGTTCCTTCATGCCCCATTGCAAGTCCTTGCCTCTGTTTGTAATAAGACGATAACAAAATTTCATAATCATGGCAGAAGATAGAGTCCTTAAACGAAGTTCAAATTTAGAGTTGTATAGAATTATCGTAATGTTTTTGATTCTATGTGGACATTATGTCTTTAACTCTAATCTGCTCCATGAATTTTGGGGGAGTTTTTCCATATATTCTCTTTTTTATTCCATATTCGGCATGTGGGGCAAGGTTGGAATCAATTGCTTTGTGATGATAAGTGGTTATTTTATGTGTCAGTCAAGGATAACCTTACGCAAGTTCTTAAAACTCTATTTGGAGGTTGTCTTTTACTCCTTGGTCATCTATTGTATGTTTGTTATTACAGGGCGTAGCTCTTTTACTTTGCAAGGTTTATTCTTGCAGTTGACTCCATTTTGGAAAATAGAGAGTGATAGCTTTGTTTCGGCTTATATAATATGGTGGCTATTCATTCCATTCTTGAATATCATAGTTCATGGGATGCAGAGAAAGCAGCATCTCCTTTTGATAGGATTGTGCGTAATTGTTTTTACGATTTATCCCCTACTTCCTTTCACCCGAATTGCGATAAATCCTTTATGTTGGTTTTCGACTCTTTATTTGATAGCTTCTTATCTAAGAATATATCCTAAGACGATATTCAAAGGTGATAGTGCTAGATTCTGGGGGGGTATGACTATACTTCTAATGGTGTTGGCTGTATTGGGAATGGCATTGTCTCTTTATGGAGCATCAAAATGGGAATGGCAGATAAACCCTTATTGGCTCGTTATGGATTATAATGCTCCGTTAGCTTTGTTGATAGGAGTCTCTTCTTTTATCTGTTTTAAAAGTATGAAATTGAGACATTCCTCATTTATCAACATTGTCGCTTCTACTACATTCGGCATATTGTTGATTCATGCAAGAAGTGATGAGATGAGACAATGGCTGTGGAATGAAGTCGTAGGTAGTGCCGCGCATTGTTCCCGGTTATGGTATGCTTTTATTGCATGCGTTTGTGTGTATTCTTTATGCAGTATAATCGATTGGCTTAGAATAAAATTTCTAGAGAAACCTGTGTTTAAGTGCTTAGACAAAATAATAAACTAAATGGCTATAGATAATCTTAAAAAACAAACAAAGAAAGGACTATATTGGAAATTTGCCGACCAGTTCTCAAATTATGGCGTACAGTTTATTGTCGGAATCTTTATGGCAAGAATGCTGTCTCCTGAAGATTATGGTATAACGGCATTGCCTGCTGTTTTTATGATGGTGGGAGGAATTTTTGCCAGTGCGGGATTTGGGCAGGCTATGGTGAGGAAGCCTGAACTAACGGAAAATGATCTCTCAACGGCTTTTTATTATAGTGTAGGTGTCGGAATTTTTATTTATCTTTTGCTTTTTATAGCATCTCCATGGATAGCGGCATTCTATAATGTTCCTGTATTAACTCCATTAATTCGTGTTACTGCTTTAAGTTTTATATATGGTCCGATAGGTACCCCACAGCAAATCATATTGCAACGTCGTTTGGATTTTAAAACGCCTACCGTTATTGCTGTTATAACTAGGCTCATATCTGGAGTCGTGGGTATTTATATGGCATATCATGGATATGGAGTGTGGGCTTTGACCATCTCGGCTTTGGTCTCAGGCCTCTCAGGTCAATTGATAGTCATGTACTTTGTAAGATGGTATCCTAAAACCGGATGGTCAAAAGAGTCTTTTCAGTACCTTTGGGGATTCGGAAATAAATATATGGCTTCGCAAGTATTGGACACATTGTATAACAATCTGACTCCTATCATTATCGGTAAATTCTTCTCCACTGCCGACCTTGGTATGTACAATCGTGCCCAGGGATATGCAAGAATGCCGTCCCAGAATGTTCATGGAGTTATTTCGAGTGTAACCTATCCTGTGCTTTCCAAAATTCAAGGTGACGATGAAAGATTGGGAAAGGCATACATCAAGATGTTGAAGGTTACGGCCTATGTGGTGTTTCCTATGATGATTGGATTGGCTGCTCTTGCCAAACCGCTTATTGTGGTCATGATTACAGCCAAATGGTTGCCATGTGTCATTATGCTTCAGTTGTTATGCTTTAGTATGATGTGGTGGCCGATACATGCCATAAATCTGAACCTCTTATTGATAAAAGGTAGAAGCGATTTGTTCCTACGTTTGGAGATAATCAAGAAAGTTTGGGGCTTGTTTATAATGGCTGTGTCACTGCCTTTCGGTGTTGTAGCCTTTTGTGCAGCAGGTATCTTTTCTGGTTTGGTCAGCCTGTTTATTAATACCTATTACACTGGAAAGTTAATTAATTGTGGCTTTTGGGAGCAGATAAAATTCCTAACTCCAACCTTGTGTCTTTCAGGTTGTATCTTTGTAGCTTGTTATTTGCTGACATTAGTTTGTCCTTCCTACGTGTTGCAAATAGTTATAGGTATTCCTATGAGTGTTTTGATTTATATTGTTGGATCAGTCTTGTTTAAGTTTGAGGAACTTAATGAGATAAAGTATTTATTAAGCAAAAAATGATTATGAATTCAGAAGTAAATGTAGCGCCTGCGCTAAAAAGTAGAGACCGTTCAATAGATATGGCAAAGGGCATATTAATTGCTATGCTGATATTTCATCACATAGTAGATGTCTGTGGTCAATCAGATGTTTCTAACGTTGTGATTTCTGCTATGCGTAGCATTCAGAAGCAGATGATTGTATGCTATTTCATGCCAGCTTTCTTCATGATTACTGGTATATGTAGTAATTTCAATAAGCCATTTGTCCCATTCGTTAAGAACCAGATAAAAAGTCTGTTGATTCCCGCTGTTTCCTTTATATTGTTGTTTCATATCTATCAAGGTGATACCATTCGTCAATTAGGGGGAACAATAATGCGTTTGTTTCTCTTTGGCAAGGACTACTGGTTCTTAATTGCGCTTTTTGAAGCAAAGTTACTTTATTGGTTTCTTAATAAATATGTAAATAACAGTAAAGGAATTATTGTTATATTGTTAGCTCTAAGCTTTACAGGTTCATTATTAAACACATTTGACATCTCGCAAAACTTCTTTATGCATCGTCATGTGTTCGATTTGACATTGTATTTGGGGGTTGGCCATTTGGCAAAGTCTTATTACAAAAAACAGAAAATCTCAGTTTCTTGTCTTATTGTTTTTGTTGCCGTTCTGTCTGTCTATACAATAGCTGATATTAAGATACCTTACGTGACTTACAATTTTGCAACACCAGCCCCTCATTGGGTGTCGCATGTGCTTCTTTCGATATCTGGCAGTTATTTGGTTCTGTGGCTAAGTAGAAGTATCAAAGTTGATGCATTGATAGAATATATGGGTAAAAACAGCTTGGCTATATTCTTAATGCAATGGTATACATTGTTCATGTTTGTTGGTATGGCTTCAGTAACCTTGCAATCATGTACATGGTATGAATCTGTAGCTGTTATCGTTTCTATCTTCGTAAGCACAATAGCCATCGGTTTATTGGTCGCTTATATATGCGAGCATTCTATTTTTAAATATTTAATGGGTAAGTTCTGATGATACATGTATCTATTATTGTACCCGTGTACAATGCCTCAAACTTTATCGCCACATGTATAGATTCTGTTTCAAGACAAACAGCAAACGGTGGTGTAGAATGTCTTTTTATTGACGATTGTAGCAGCGATAATTCTACAGAACTCATAAGCGATTACATACAAAGTTACAGGGGGGATATAGAATTCAGGTTGCTAAAGCAGACAAAAAATCAAGGTCCGTCTGCTGCAAGAAATAGAGGAATAATAGAAGCGAAAGGCGACTATTTGTTCTTCCTTGATAGTGACGACGAATTAAGTTCTGACTGCATATCCAAACTTGTCACTCTTGCTGACAAATACAACGCCGACTATGTACAAGGCACGTACTTCTCGGATGCGAACTATCACATGCCATACTATTCTGAAACAGATAATGGTTCAAAATATTGCGGAACAAGAGCGTGGTTGCCAGAATTCAGTGATGATAGAAAGTTTATCAAGAAGACTTTGCTGAATTTCAATATTATTCCATTTACCCCTCATAACAGGCTGGTAAAACGACAATTGTTGTTAGACAACAATCTGTTATTCAATGAAAGAATCTGCGTAAGAGAAGATTTCTATTGGATGTTCTTCATAGCAAAAGTAGTAACTCGTTTAGCCGTTTGCAAAGATGAAACATATATCAGAGGTTACAATGAAGGTTCCTTGACGCACGACGTAAAGATAGATCGTGAGATTTTAGGATCGAGAACACTTATAGAAGATTTCTCTAAAAATATAGATCCTTTCATGATGGGTAGTCAGAAAGAGCTACTTCTTGAGACATTGATAATGACCCTTAATCAAAAGTTTTATAGTGACGTAAAAGACCGACAATATCTTATTCGTAAGGTGTGTAATGTAAACTCTGTTATAGAGTCGGTTATATTACGTATCTATCTATGCTTGCCGAATGGATCATTGAAGAATAAAATGCTTCATTTATTAACAAGATTGTATAAGATAAAAGACAGATAAAATGGACGAAAGACCGTTGTTTTCAATTATTGTACCCGTATACAACGCCATTGCGTTTGTTGGAGATACAATACACAACCTGTTGCGTCAAGATGTCAATAAAGAGATCCTTCTTATCAATGACGGATCTACAGACGATTCTTTACAGCTAATCAAGCAATACGAAAGTAAATATGATTGCATAAAGGTTGTAGATAAAAAGAATGGAGGAGTGTCAAGTGCACGTAACGTTGGTTTAAATGTAGCCAAAGGTGATTATGTAATATTTGTTGATAGCGACGACTTTATTGAAGATGGATTGTTGGAGCGCTGCGAAAAAATCCTTCAGAGAAAGAGTACGGATGCTGTTATCTTCTCTTATAAATATGTATACCCGAAGTCGTCTCGTAAAGACATTTGCTTCCATTACAAATCTTCCGATTACTATTCTTTAAAAGAATGGTTAAATGATTTTTATCAGTTGTGGTCTTGTCACATACTCCCATGTATAGGTACAAAAGTCTATCGGAAGTCTGTAATCGACCAGTATAATATTCGTTTTAATGAATCGATTAGCTATCTTGAAGATATCAGCTTTGCATTAGAGTATTTGTCTCATATTTCAAATATTTATTATCTTGACGAACCTGCCTATCATTACCGTATTATTAATGAGAATTCTTTAATAACCAAGTATAGGCCAAAGTATATTAAGTCGGTTTTGTTTATGCATACCAACTTAGAATGTCTTTTCACTAATGTTTATGGCAAAAAACTTGATACTATAAACGATTACTATCGTGTCGTTGGTTCAAATATTTTAGGATGTGTAGAAAATCTGGTTTCTCATAGAAAGGAATCTGCCGATGTGATAGATAAAGATTTTGCAGACTTGGCAAATCTGCCATATTTAGGCAAGTGTATAAGAAATGCAGGTTCTATGGATGAATATGTAAAACTTTTTATACTTCAAAACGGTGCAAGAAGTTTTGCTAAGTGGCTATTTTCGGTAAATTATAATTTAAGAAGATTAAAATGGCAATTAAAACATATTTTAAAGCAGAGGATTTGTCCCATAATGCGATAGTCGTTGTTGGATATAATCGTATTGCTTCTATAAAACGGCTTTTAAGTTCTCTAACAAAAGCTTGTTATGACGATGAAGTTCCGTTGGTTATAAGCATAGATAGAAGCGGTAATGAAGAGTTGTATGCCTATGTTAACAACTTCAGTTGGGAACATGGAAACAAGTATGTCATTATTCAAGAAGAACGCCGCGGATTAAAAGAACATATATATAGATGTGGCGATTTAAGTCAATTTTTCAAATCAATCACAATCCTTGAAGATGATTTGTTTGTATCGCCATATTTCTATCAATATGTAAAACAGACCGTAGAGAAGTATGGAGACAACCCAAACGTAGCCGGAATATCTCTGTATCGTAATGAATTCAATGGGTTCAATAGCTTGCCATTGTATTTCTTAAACATAGGACATGATGTTTTTGCATATCAGTCAACTTCTACTTGGGGAGAGACTTTCACTTATGATATGTGGAAACCGTTTAGAAAATGGTTGGAGCAATGGAATGGAGATTTCTCAAATGTTGATATGTACCAGACTATCAAGAATTGGGATAAAGCTTGGTCAAAATACTTTGAGGCCTATTTGATTCTCGAAAATAAGTATTTTATATATCCATATTTGTCGGTTTCAACAAACAACAATGATGCAGGCACCCATGTTACTTCTGTTGACATAAACAATACTTACCAAACAGAGTTGTTATATGGAGAAAGAAAATTTATTTTACCAGAATTTGAACATCTTGTAAAATATGACACTTATGCCCAATGCGAACTCCTTAAAGAACATATTGGATTAGATAGTATTGCTATTGATCTTAATGGTAATCGCGAGAACGTCGCACAATTCCGTTATTTACTGACAATTAAGCCACAAAATTACAAAATTGTAAAGAGTTATGGAGTTAGGTTACGTCCTATGGAATTGAATGTGTTGCTTGATATTCCTGGACAGGAAATATATTTATATGACACAAGTCTTAGTGCAACGAATAAGAACTCTCACTCAGTAAGACGCTTGTTAGCGGATTATTATTTACGTGAATACTCTTCTAAATTGGTATATAAT
>ERZ1026888.1375-NODE-1375-length-10665-cov-9.876720_pt1 | contig 10665 bp, 4 predicted proteins | sample MGYA00380174_ERZ1026888 | MGnify/ENA primary metagenome ERZ1026888 (study PRJEB33269, sample SAMEA4719810) | human gut metagenome | biome: human-associated habitat; feature: organic feature; material: feces | place: Cameroon | collected 2013-10 ...
GACCTATCAAAAGACCAATTTTAATTTGGGTGGCGCATTGACGAAGTCAGGAATATTGTTCCCCCGTGGCTCAGAATTACGAATAGAGAACAACTTTCCTGCGCAGCCGGTTTATCTTGGTTTATCCCGGTTTTTGTCTGAAAATGAATACAAGTCCTCTTAATAAAACGACGGGCAGACAAGCCGGCGAAGGAATATCCTTGTCAGCTTGACTGCCCGTCTGATTGTCTACTTGTTTACTCGTATCTCGTCTACTCGTAACTCGTTTACTTGTCTACTTATTTACTCGTATCTCGTCTACTAGTCTACTCGTCCCCGGTTTAGTATCCGAAGATTTCCTCTGTAGAGAGTTTCTTCACCGGTCCGATCTTCTCGAGCGACTTCATGTCGATGTCGCTCTCGTCGCCGAGGATGATGTAGCGGAAAGGCTTGTTGGCGATGTTCTCGTTGACGAACTTCACGAGGTCTTGCAGTGTGATCTGCGGGAGCACATTATACACCTTCTGCTGCAGACTGTAGTCGTAGCCCAGCTTCTTGGCGTTGAGATAGCTGTAGATGATGTTGAGCTTAGTGGTGCGGCTTGCCTCGATGCGCTTCATTTCTGCCTGCTTGGCGATTTCGAATGCCTTCTCCGACTGCGGCACGTTGTTCATGATGCTGTTGAAGGTGGCGATGCAGTCATTCATCTTGTCGTTCTGAGAGATGATGCTGGTGAGGAAGAATTCCGAGTCAGCCGGGCGGAATGGAGTCATATAGCTTGCCCATGCGCTGTAAGCCAGTCCGCGGCTTTCGCGCAGCTCCTGGAACACCACGGTGTTCATGCCGCCGCCGAAGTATCCGTTGAACATGTTTATCATCGCCTCGTGTTCAGGTGTCCACTTCTTGCCCTCGTTGTGATACTGATACATGTATATGTTCTTTGCCTTGTATGGCGCTATCACTACCTCGTTGGCAGGAGTCAGCTCCATCTTGTATGGGCGGCTCTCAGGGTCGGCGCTGAATTTCTTGGGCAGTGCGTGGTATTTGTCCACCACCTTTGTCATGTCCTTCACCTCCATCGGTCCGTAGTAGAGCACGGTGTGCTTGTAGTTCTTCAGGTCTTTGAGCATATCGATGAGCTTCTGCGGGTCGAGTTTCTTCAGCTCCTCGTTGCCTGGGATGTTGCGCTGCGTGTTGTATGGGCCATACATGGCATATTTGGCGAGAGCCCTGAAGTTCTGGTCCTGGTTCATCTTGGCATCCTGGCGCGCCTTGAGGTCGCTCTCCACCCAGCGGCCGAAGGCTTCCTTGTCCACCTTGGCGTTCTGGAGGAAGTTCTCGAAGAGAGTCATCGCCTGTGGCATGTTCTCGCTCAGACCATTGAGGGTGATGCTCATATTCTCGGTATTCACGTTGATGCTGTAGTCGCATGCCAGCTTGTAGAACTCCTGCTTGAGCTGCTCGGCGGTCATCTTGTCAGTGCCGAGATATCTGAGATAGTCGGCAGCATAGGCGAGCATGTTGTTTGCCTCCTCGCCGAAGTTGTAGCGATAGCTGAGCACGAAGAGGTCGTTGGTCTTGTTCTTCACGTAGAGCACGGGGAGCTTCTTCTTGGTCTGTGCCTTGGTGAGGTCTTTGTCGTAGTCAACGAAGCGTGGTTTGATAGGCTCCACCTTAGAGTTGATGATCTCTGTCACGAACTGGCTCTGCAGGTCGCGGTTAGACGGGATGGCGGTGATCTGCGGCTTGTCTATCTTCTTCTGCGTGTTGTCCACACCCTCCTTCTTGTACACTGCCACGTAGTTGTCGGCGAAGTGCTTCCTGGCAAATGCCATGATGTCCTGCTTAGTCATCCGGGAGATGCGGTCGAGATATGTCACGTGGTCATTCCAGTCCTTTCCGTTCACGAAAGCCTGCACGAACTCGTTTGCTCTCCACTGGTTGCTCTCGAGCTGGTTGTTGTAGTTGAGCTTCATATTGTTTACCACCGATGGCAGCAGGTCGTCGCTGAAGTCGCCTGTCTTGAGCTTAGCGAGCTCACCGAGGAGCAGGTCGCGTACGCTGTCGAGAGTCTGTCCCGGCATCGGCTGACCGAAGAGGATGAACTCAGAGTATTCGTTCATTCCGTTGCAGAATGCTGCGGAATACTGGCATTTCATCTTCTGGTTCACGTTGAGGTCGAGGATTCCCGCCATGCCGTTTGAGAGCATTTCAGAAATCACGTCGAGGGTGTCAGACTGCAGCGATGCAGCCTTGTCGAACTTCCATCCCAGCATCATGCACGATGCCTCCTGTCCCACGATTGTGGTGTCGCGTGGCGATGTGATGGGAGCCACGGGGGCGTAGGTGGGGAACGAGAGGTTGTCGCTCTTCTTCCATGATCCGAAATACTTGTCTATCTGTGCTATCACCACATCGGGGTCGAAGTCGCCAGCCAGACAGATTGCCACGTTGTTTGGCACGTAGTAGCTGCGGAAGTAGTTCTTGATGTTTGTTATCGAAGGGTTCTGCAGGTGCTGCTGGGTGCCGATAGTGGTCTGGGTGCCGTATGGGTGAGTGGGGTAGAGCAGCTTGTGGAGCGAGTTCCAGAGCTTGTTGTTGTCCTTTGCCAGTCCTATGTTATACTCCTCATACACAGCCTCGAGTTCAGTGTGGAAACCGCGTATCACCATGTTCTGGAAGCGGTCGCTCTCCACCTTGAGCCAGTTTTCCACCTCGTTTGAGGGGATGTCCTCCACATAGCATGTCACGTCGTTGCTGGTGTAGGCGTTGGTGCCTTCGGCTCCGATTGCCGACATGAGCTTGTCGTATTCGTTGGGGATGAAATACTTTGCGGCAATCTGTGAAACGCTGTCTATTTCGTGGTATGCCTGTCGGCGCTGTGCCGGGTCGGTGAGCTTGCGGTAGTGCTCGTAGCGGCGCTCGATGTCGTCGAGGTATGGCTTCTCCTTGGCGGCGTCTACGGTACCGAACTTTGATGTTCCCTTAAACATGAGGTGCTCCAGATAGTGTGCGAGTCCGGTGGTCTCGGCAGGGTCGTTCCTGCTGCCGGTGCGCACTGCGATGTAGGTCTGGATGCGCGGTGTTTCGCTGTTCACTGAGAGATACACCTTCAGTCCGTTGTCGAGGGTGTAGATGCGGGCGTGCATAGGGTCGCCGGGCACCGCCACATACTTGTAGTCTTTTGCCTGTGTGCCGATGGAAAACACGGCGAGACAGGCTACAAACATTGATTTTAATTTCATAATATTTATTTTAGGATAATAATTTGTTCTTTCTGTTTTTTTTGTTGTTACTTTGCAACTGAACTTCAGCCCCCTCTCGTTCTCCCCCGTAGGGGAGATGCGGGTTACTCTGTTACTGTCATAGACTGGTGGATGCAGGTTAGTCTTGCTTTATGACAAACCGATGACAGTCAGTCAGCCAATGGTATCTGTCCCTCCCCTACGGGGGAGGCTAGGTGGGGGCTGATGTCATTTAGCCGAAGTAAACTGCTCTTTCCCCAAGGGAAGGGACAAGTTACTTTGCCAATGAACTTCAGCCCCCTCTCGTTCTCCCCCGTAGGGGAGATGCTGGTTACTCTTACTTAAGATAACCGATGATAGTCAGACTACCAAGGGTAGACAGTCAGACATCCAAGGGTATCTGTCCCTCCCCTACGGGGGAGGTTAGGTGGGGGCTGGTGGCAATTAGTCTTTTCATATATCATGATAGACTTACCAAGTCCACCCAATCTGTCCCCTCTGATTCACGAAACCGGCTCCTCCTCTTCGAGTTTCGCCAGGAATCCGTTCAGAGTGGCATCGTCCACGTCGCCCAGTTCGTATTCGCGCTCGGCGTCGCGGCGTACCATATCATACCATTCGCGGCGCGCCTCATGACAGCTGTCTATCAAGCGGCGGCGGTCATCGGCATCCATACTGTTCCATCCGTAGATGGCATCAGCGATACGCAGCGCCAGTTTCCTGTTGATGGCGGTGTCGAGACTTTCGCCGTCGTAGTAGCGGCATATCTCAGCCATGAGGTCCTCTGTGGTGTCTATGTTTCCGCTGGTGATAGCGTCCACGATGCGCATCACGCTGGCGTTGCTTATCTGCATTCCGCCGAGGTCGGCAAAGAGCGATGCTCCCCTGCTGAGCGGCCTGCCGAAGGTTTGGCTCGCCGTTGTGTCGTCAAACGAGGTGTTGTAGTCCGCCTCCTCGTCGGCCGACTTCAGATGGCGGTCGAGATATAGCTTTATGGCGAGCGTGTATAGCGATATTCCCTTTTCGAGCGCCGACCGCTTTATCAGCGACCCGTCGGCGGTCTGATACACGTCTCTGGCTCCCTTCTGGTCGCGCAGGGCTTCGAGCGTCACCTTTGCCTCCACCACCTTGGTCATCGTTGAGGGGTTGAGCCATTCGGTGTCCACCATGCTCCGGCGGCTGCCCTGCGGACGCATGTCGCGGCGTGGCCATTTTGCGGTGTCGCGGTAGGTCCCCACGGTGGCGATGTTGCGTGCCGGCACGATGTAGGTGTCGGTGCCGTCGCCGATGACGTATGAGAACGGCAGCGACGAGGTGTCGGGATGTGTGGCAATCTTGCCCATACACATCGTGAAGGCTCCGATATGTGCCGGCCATAGGATGTGGGCGCCGCTCGCCGTCTTGGCTCCGCGCTCCATGATGCCATAGTGGATGGGGCCCATCTTGTAGGCGTGGTTGCTGAAGTTGGTTGCCGAACCGGCGTTGTAGAAGGAGTACATTCCTCCGATGAGCAGCGTTGACTTGTGGTGGCTCACGCTGAACGGTCCGCAGAATGCGGCGCATGCCTCTCCGTTGGCCATGTATGAGTTGGCGAAGAAGAGGCTGTCGGTGGCAGAGAATCCGTCGGTCAGCGTGGAGTTCTCGCCGATGAAGCAGTTTTTGGCTATCGCGTTGTTGCTCACCGACGAGCCGAGGGTGACGATGCATCCGTCGATTATCGCTCCGGCTCCCACAAACACGCTGTTGTCCTGACGGCTCCATAGCGTGGTCTCGCTGATGCGCTGCGCTCCCCTCACCTCTGTCCATTGGGTTATCCAGGAGTTGGTGATTTCTATGGTGTCGGTGATGCGCACGTTGTCTTCTATCAGCGTGCGCTTCGGCATCCGGCTCATCACCTCCTCCATCACCATTCTCCTCACGGCGTCTTTGGCCTGGCGTCGGGCTTCTATGGTGGCGTCGGCGTCGTCATACTGTTCGCCCAAGCATGGCGGCAGCACTGTGAGGGCTGCTATCTGGCTTGTGAGTCCGGAATATAGCACCACGTTTCCTTCTCCCGCCTCGTTCATCACGCTGATGGTGTTCCCCTGTCCGAAGGTGGTGCCTTCGGTGGTCTGTATCACGCTAACGTTGTTGACGATGCAGTTGTCGCCGATGTCGGCGTTGCAGATGAATGCGCTCACGTTCTCCACGAGGGTGTTGTCTCCGATGGTGGAGTTTATGATGCGTGCGTGTCGTATTCCGGTGGGCAGTTCGTATCCCATGTCCGTGGTCACGGTGTCGCTGTTAGACCCTATGCTGCATTCTCCTATGAACTGCACGTCGTAGAGTCTGTCGGCAGAGAAGTTCTCTCCCACGGTTATTTTCTGCCAGTCTTCAGCGTGGCAGCGGTTCTCTCCGAGCCGCTTTATCTCTGATGGTGTGAGTGTGCGCATGATGTGTGTGTGGTGTATGGGGTTCTTTTTAAATTTGTTCTTCCTCGCTGTAGTCCTGATACAGGAAGTCGTTGTAAGGGTATTTCTGCACGTGCAGCTCTCTCACTCTCTTGTATATCACGTCTCTCATCTCCTGAATGTTTATCTTCTCGCGTGCCGAGATGAAGAGGCAGTCGTCTCCCATCTTCGCCATCCAGGTCTTCTTCAGGTCGTCGAGGGTCATGTTCTCCTTTGTGGCAGGCGTGAGGTCGTCGGCCTCTTTCTCCACCCATGTGTATGCGTCTATCTTGTTGAAGATTATCATCGACGGCTTGTCGGCGCATCCCAGGTCGGCGAGAGTCTTGTCCACCACCTTTATCTGCTCCTCGAAGTCGGGGTGGCTGATGTCCACCACATGCAGCAGCAGGTCGGCCTCGCGCACCTCGTCGAGGGTGCTCTTGAAGGAGTCAACGAGGTCTGTTGGCAGCTTGCGTATGAATCCCACGGTGTCGGCGAGCAGGAACGGCAGGTTCTCCACCACCACTTTTCTCACCGTGGTGTCGAGTGTGGCGAAGAGTTTGTTCTCGGCAAACACCTCGCTCTTCGACATGAGGTTCATGAGCGTAGACTTTCCCACGTTGGTATATCCCACGAGTGCCACGCGGATGAGGCGGCCGCGGTTTTTGCGCTGTGTGGTCTTTTGCTTGTCAATCTCGGCGAGTCGCTCCTTGAGCAGCGACATACGCTGCAGGATTATTCGGCGGTCCATCTCGAGCTGCGTCTCACCCGGTCCGCGCAGTCCCACGCTTCCCTTTCCGCCTCCCGAACCAGATCCTCCTCCCTGTCGTTCGAGGTGGGTCCATAGTCGCTGCAGTCGTGGCAGCATGTAGCGGTATTGCGCCAGCTCCACCTGCGTCTTGGCGTTGGCGGTCTGTGCGCGCATGGCGAAGATGTCGAGGATGAGGGATGTGCGGTCGAGGATTTTCACCTTCAGTTCGTTCTCGATGTTGCGAATCTGCTTTGCCGAGAGCTCATCGTCGAATATCACCATACCGATTTCTCTCTCGGCGTCTTCCTCGTCGAGTATATATTGCTTTATCTCCTCGAGCTTTCCCTTGCCCACGTATGTGGTCTGGTTGGGACCGTTCACTCTCTGCGTGAATCTCTTCACGGTGACGGCGCCGGCGGTGTCGGCAAGGAATTCCAGTTCGTCGAGATACTCCTTGGTCTTGGCTTCGTCCTGTTCCTTCGTGATGAGTCCCACGAGTACGGCGGTTTCGGCCTTGACTTCTGATATTACGAATTCTTTCATCTATGTCGTTGTCTTATGATATGCTAATATGAACAGATTATCTTATGCAAAGATAATGCAAGGCGAGAGCAGAATGAAATAAATGTATTTATTTCTTATGCCGAGCCGAAGCTTATCTTATGCAAAGATAATGCAAGGCGAGAGCAGAATGAAATAAATGTATTTATTTCTTATGCCGAGCCGAAGCTTATCTTATGCAAAGATAAACTAAAAAACTGATTCAACATATATATTATGGTGAAAAATCTATTTTGCGACGGGCAATAGCGAATATACAACACAGATATTTTCATTCCGTGTTGTCGTTGGTACTCACAGATATTGTTCTCTATTTGTAATTCTGTGCCGTGGGGGAACAATAATTATTACTCCGCATACTGCCATCCAGCCCCCACCTAACCTCCCCCGAAGGGGAGGGACAGATACCATTGGCTATCTGATTATTACCCATGGCAATTTGATTATTACCCATGGCAATTTGATTATTACCCATAGTAATCTGATTATCGGTGACTTATCATTAACTATAGTAACCTGCATCCACCAGTCTATGTCAAAGCAGAGTAACAGTCCCTCCCCTTCGGGGGAGGTTAGGTGGGGGCTGATGTCATTGGCTGAAGAAGTCTTTGACAAAGCAGAGTATCTGTCCCTCCCCTACGGGGGAGGCTAGGTGGGGGCTGAAACCAATTAGGCGTAGTAGTAACTTGTCCCTTCCCTTTGGGAAGGTTAGGATGGGTTTGAGAACGAGAGGGGGCTGATGTTCATTGGCTGAATTGATTTGCTGAAGTCTTTGACAAAGCAGGGTAACTTGTTCCTTCCCTTGGGGAAGGTTAGGATGGGTTTGAAGGTTAGGTGGGGGCTGAAGTCAGCATGAGAAAATCATAAACCGATGTAATGGATAGGAAAAGGGAGTGCCCAAAGCACTCGCAAATCCACTTAAATCCCAAAATAAATCCAAAGAATACAGGTCTAAAATGATCAGTGATGATTTATCCGTGTGCATCGGTGATATCCGTGTTTCATTTTAGACCGGTGGACATCGCCGAAGGCTGATGGACACCATTTCTCACAGATTAATTTATTCTGTGTTTCTCATTGATTAATTTATTTCGTGTTGTCGTTGTGTCCCCAGCCTTCGGTGTGGACACTAATCAAAAAAAACACGGATACCACGGACTTTACACGGATCGGTCTTTCACGGATTTCTTTTTTTTGATATTATTTGGCTAAAGATTCTTGGATTTTGGTCGGATTTTTTTGGATTTGTGAGTGCCAAAGCACTCCCTTCCCTGGCAAAAACCATCCAGACCTTCCTGTTGAAAAGTGAATACCCCCAACCGGCACAATCACCGGTTGGGGGGCTGATAATAATGGAGTTATGACACACCTTTCTATTTCTTCACTCTCTTCACGCCGTCTACGATGTAGATGCCGGCAGGGAGTTCGTTCCATTGCTGGGTCTGCTTCACGCCCGTCACGCTATAGATACCCTTTGCGTGGGCAGGAACGTCGGTTGTGATGTTGCTGATGCCGTTAGTGACTGACTCAATCACTACCTTGTCGGTGACCACCTCGCCGTTGAGAGCCACAGCGTGCACATTTGCAACGAAGGCAGCGCCTGTAGGCTGGGTGATAGAGCAGCCGTCAAGAATGAGGTTTTGGAGGTCGCAGATTGAGCCATTGCTGCCAGTTGCCTCAACGTATGCGTTGCGCAAGGTTAGTATCTCACCACTCTTGCCATCATCTCCTGCAACACCATAATAGCCTTCCGCATATAGCTTGACGCCTTCAACTGTGAGCGACGAAGATTTCATATATAATCCACAATTAATACTGCTCTTCAGTCTGAGAGTACCAGAACCACTAATGGTGGATGCTTTATTTATCGTAATGCATGCTTCCTGTGACGTAATAATGTTATTGCCGACTACCAAAATCTTCAAGCCCTCTACATTTCTATTCCAAATTCCATTAAAATCGGCTCCATTAATAGTAACATCCTCCATAGTAAGGGTCTTAGTCTCGGGATCGTAGCTCATCTTTCCATCCACACCATAAATGATGCTGAGGTCCTTGCAGTTTCGGGATGTCACATGAACGCCCGCAATCTGAATACCATAGCCTGGTTCAATTACAACTTTGTCGGTAACGGTTACCCCCTTCACTGCCACCGACTTCGTATCGGCATCGTATGCCGCATTGTATGGTGAATAGATATAAGATTCCTCAAGCTTCAGACCCGCGATATCGCAGATGGAACCCGTAGAGCCCGTGGCTTCAACGTGAGAGTTGCGGATGGTGAGCACCTCTTCTGCCACGTTGCTGTTTGCCGATATGCCCCATACGCCCTCTGCCTCCAACCAGCAGTTGTTGATTTCGAGAGGACAACCGCCGAAGAGCAAGGCGCACGCGTCGCTCTTTACGCAAAGTTTTGCGCCGCTGTTGCTCCAAATTGCCGTCTCCTCTAGCAATTTTATGCCAGCCGAGTTGGTAACATTAATGGTGTTAGTGCCGATCAACTCTATCGAAAGGTAGTCGCAGGTTTCGTTCAAGATGGCGTTATAGCCATCTGCCTCAATAGTGGCGTTGTCGAGCGTCAGGGTTCTTGTGTTCGGGTCGAAAGACACCTTACCGCTCACTCCGCTGATTTCGGTGAGGTCATAACGGTTGTAGCTCGTAATATCCTCTCCGGCAATCTTGATGCCATACGTTTCTTGCGCCATCGCAAACGCTGACGACATCATCATTATCATAAGCATGAGGAACATGCGCATCCGTGTGGCGCCTCTGGCAGAACTCTCAAGGAGCCGCGGGATGACTGACTGTTGGTTACGGTTTAGTTTTTTCATAATCAGTTGGGTTTTAATTATTAATAATGTTTTTGTGTTTTGCCATTAAAGGCAATGTTATGCCCCTAAAAGCATTGTTATGCCTCTAAAGACATTGTTTTCGTCTGCAAAGTAAGCGATTTCCGGACAAAAACAGTAGGATATAATTTACAAAAAATGGCCAATTTCTTACAAAATCACCTGTTTTTGTAAATTTCGCGCATGAATTTACCAAAACGAGACTATAGAAAGACTGGATTTGGAGGACAGCACAAAGGAATATGTAGACACAACAGTGAAGTATTAATGATGCTATTGACTAAGGAAAAGGGAGTGCCATAAGCACTCGCAAATCCATAGAAAATCCCAAATAAATCAAAAAATACAGGTCTAAAATGATCAGTGATGATTTATCCGTGTGCATCGGTGATATCCGTGTTTCATTTTAGACCGGTGGACATCGCCGAAGGCTGATGGACACCATATTATCACTGATATATTTATTCAGTGTTTCTCACAGATTAATTTATTTCGTGTTGTCGTTGTGTCCCCAGCCTTCGGCAGGGACACAAATCAAAAAAAAAACACGGATAACACAGACTTTACACGGATTGGTCTTTCACGGATCTTTTTTTGATATTATTGAGCTAATGATTCTTGGGTTTGATTTATTTGGATTTGCGAGTGCTGGAGCACTCCCTTTCCTGGCGGTATCGCTATTGTTACTCAGCATATCGACAACAGCCCCCACCTAGCCTCCCCCGAAGGGGAGGGACAGATAGTCTTGAATGTCTGACTATCTGCAAAATATCAATATTCGGAGTAACCTGCATCTCCAGTCTTTGACAAAGCAGAGTAACTGTCCCTCCCCTTCGGGGGAGGCTAGGTGG
>ERZ1026888.1384-NODE-1384-length-10646-cov-3.743556_pt1 | contig 10646 bp, 8 predicted proteins | sample MGYA00380174_ERZ1026888 | MGnify/ENA primary metagenome ERZ1026888 (study PRJEB33269, sample SAMEA4719810) | human gut metagenome | biome: human-associated habitat; feature: organic feature; material: feces | place: Cameroon | collected 2013-10 ...
GATAAAGTAAACTTAACTATACACATTATTATATATATAATATAACGATGATAAAAGGCTATCTATTCGATTTCGGCGGTACACTCGATACTGCAGGCTGTCATTGGGGACAGATGTTGTGGCATGCATACCAGCGTCAGCAGGTGCCTGTTACTGAAGAACAGTTTCGCGAGGCTTACGTTCATGGCGAGCGTACCCTTGGTCGTACACCAATAATACAGAGCGATTATACTTTTCATAAAACTCTTGATGTGAAAATTCGTATCGAAATGGAGCATCTGTGTACTTCTGGAGCATGGGATGCCGATGAGGTAGAGTTTAAGGAGAAGCATAATGCTGTGCTCGAAGATGTCTATCAGAAGGTGGTTGAGATTACTGCTCATAGCGCAGAAGTACTTGCTAAGCTTGCAGAGAACTATCCTATGGTATTGGTGAGCAACTTCTATGGCAACATCTCGCAGGTGTTGGAAGAATTCCATCTTGATGGCTTCTTCAAGAGCATCGTAGAGTCGGCAGTAGTAGGAATACGCAAACCCGACCATCGCATCTATCTCCTCGGAGTAGAAGCTTTGGGCTTGAAGCCAGAAGAATGTATGGTTGTTGGCGACAGCTTCTATAAGGATATAGAACCAGCAAAGAAGGCTGGATGCCACGCAGCATGGTTTAAGGGCGAAGGCTGGACAGAACAGGAGTATGACGAGACTATCCCCGACTTGGTGATAACAGATTTGGCTCAGCTATTGGCTTAATTCTGATTTCTCATCATCTCTCATCCTCATACATTATATTATTACACCCCTCTCTCTACACCCCATTATTATTACACCCCAATAAATATAACTCCCCTTTATAAAAAAGTTCTTTCAATAGGTAAATATGATAAGAAAGATATTTGTTTTCTTACTCTTTATGATGGCTCTCAATGCCAATGCGCAGAAGATACATGGCGTTATCGTAGATGCCGAGAATGGCGACACGCTGCTTTATCCGAGTGCTTCGTATAAAGGTCACCATGTGGCTGTGAGCGGTAATGCTATGGGAGAGTATGCCATCGAACGACATAATGGTTGGCAACTAACGTTTAGTGCTGTGGGATATAAGTCGAAAACTATTAACGTTACCTCGGCTACTCCTGTAAAGCTTGACGTGAAGTTGAAGCCCGATACTAAGCAACTTAAAGAAGTTGTGGTGAAATCTAAGCGCGGTAAGTATAGCCGTAAGGATAACCCTGCGGTAGAATTGATGCGTAGGGTGATAGCTGCAAAGAAGAAAACCGACTTGCAGAACCACGACTATCTGCAATATAATAAATATCAGAAGATAACGCTTGCTCTCAACGACATCAAGCCTTCTGACCTTGATAGTGGCTTCTTTGCTAAGAAGCAATGGCTCATTGACCAAATAGAGACAAGCCCATTTAATCATAAGCTTATCTTGCCAGTTTCGGTCGACGAGACCGTGTCGCAACAGATATATCGCAAAGACCCTAAGTCGGAAAAGAGCATTATAAAAGGACAGAGCTCTACGGGTATTAACCAGCTTATCCAAACGGGCGACATCCTTAACGTTACACTCAAGGATGTGTTTACTGATGTAGATATCTACGACGACTATGTGAGATTGTTGCAATATCCTTTTGTGAGTCCTATCGGAAAGAATGCCATCGCCTTCTATCGCTATTATATCCAAGACACGGTATATGTAGACCGCGACTTGTGTTATCATCTGGAGTTCTTGCCTAACAATCAGCAGGACTTCGGTTTCCGTGGCGAGCTATATATCCTTGCCGACTCTACGTTGCATGTTAAGCGTTGCGACCTTACCATACCAAAGCGAAGCGATGTAAACTTCGTTGAGAATTTGCAGGTTTCGCAACAATATACTAAGCTTCCTAATGGCGAATGGGCATTGACGGTAGACGATATGATTGTAGAAATGCGACTTGCCAAGGCGTTCGGTAAATTCCTCGTCACTCGTACTACTCGCTTGAGCGACTATGCTTTCGACGAGATACCGAAACTTCTCTTCAAGGGAAAGGCTAAGGAGCGTAAGGAGGCTGACGCCATGATGCGCGATGAGGCTTTCTGGAATCAATATCGATCGGTAGAGCTTACCAAGAGCGAGTCTTCTATGGATGCTTTCATTCATCGCATCGAACAGCTTAAGGGCTTCAAGTATATCATCTTTGCTGGTAAGGCGCTGATAGAAAACTTCGTAGAAACTGGCGATATGAATCATCCAAGTAAGTTCGACTTTGGCCCTATCAACACCATGATATCCAAGAACTTCATCGATGGTTATCGTTTCCGTGTGTCTGGTCAGACCACAGCAAACCTCAACAAACATTGGTTTGCAAGTGGATATATTGCGCGAGGTGTAGACTCTAAGAAGACTTATTATGATGGTCAGCTGATTTATTCTATAAATAAGAAGGAATATCTGCCACGCGAGTTCCCTAAGCGTACTATCACCATACAGTCAACATATGATGTTATGGCACCATCAGATAAGTATATGCCAACCGACAAGGATAATGTCTTCACAGCTTTCAAGTGGGCTACGGTAGACAAGATGATGTTCTATAATCGTCAGAAGGTGGCTTTCGAATATGAGCAAGACTGGGGATTGAAGTCGATATTAAGTTTGAAGCGTGAGGAGAATGAGGCTGCGGGCAACCTGACATTCGGACCTACAAACAAGCTTAACACTACTGAACTATCGTTGCAGTTGCAGTTGGCCCCTGGTCGCACTTATATCAACACCAAGCAGCGTCGTTTGCCTATCAATCTTGATGCTCCTGTGTTTGGTCTTGGTCATACCTTTGGTTTCAAGGGATTCCTTGGTGGCGACTATCGCTACAACCTTACCGAAGCAAGCATATATAAGCGCTTCTGGATGGGTTCATGGGGTAAGATAGATGCTTATCTCAAGGCTGGAGCACAATGGAATCGAGTGCCTTATCCTTTGCTTATCATGCCTGCCGCCAATCTCTCGTATATTGTTGAGGACGAGACTTTCAACCTCATCAATAATATGGAGTTCCTCAACGACCGTTATGCAAGCTTAGATGTAAGTTGGGATATGAACGGAAAGATTCTTAACCGTATTCCGCTCATCAAGAAGTTGAAGTGGCGTGAGTACATAGGGGTTAAGTGCCTGTGGGGTAAGTTAACAGACAAGAACAATCCTACTCTTGCCGAGAATACCAATAACCCTATCTTATGGCAGTTCCCAGAGGGTAGCTACATTATGGATCCTAAGCGACCATACGTAGAACTTGTAGCTGGTGTTCACAACATCTTCAAGCTCTTGCATATAGAATACGTAAAGCGTTTGAACTATAAGTATCTGCCTACTTGCCACAAGGATGGCATTAGGTTTATGATTCGCATGACATTCTAATAGAATCGCATATATCAAATTGTCCGCAATAACTGTATTAAATAATAAAAATATAGTTGTTGCGGATATTTTTCTTTCAATCTTTCATTGTTTTGCTTCTATTTTTGTACTTTTGCAACCAAATAGAATAAACGATGAATGTAATAATAGCAGACAATCAGGGTATAACACGTGCGGGACTTTTCTATCTGTTCGCTGAACATAAGGATGCAGAATGTAAGAGTGTGGAAGATAAAGCCGCACTTATAGAGCAACTCAAGAGTTGGCCTAATAGTGTTGTGGTGCTTGATTACACGCTATTTGATATCAACGATGCCTCAGAACTATTGGTATTTGCAGAGAGATATGTAAATACCAAGTGGCTGTTGTTTAGCGAAGATCTTAGTATCGACTTTGTAAGAATGGTGTTGGCATCATGTCCGAGATTCAGCGTGGTGTTGAAAGAATGCACATTGTCGGAGATTCGTATGGCCATAACAGCCACATTATCCGGACAACGTTATATCTGCCAACGCACTATGGAGATGATGTTGGTACCAGAGGTGAAAGAAGAGAAGGTAAAGCTCACGCAGACGGAAACAGAGATATTGAAAGATATAGCTCTTGGCATGACAACCAAAGAGATTGCTGATAAGCGTTTCTCAAGTTTCCATACTGTAAACACACATCGTAAGAACATATTCCGTAAGCTTGGAGTAAATAATGTGCATGAAGCTACTAAGTATGCTTTGCGTGCTGGCTTAGTAGATAGTGCAGAATACTATATTTAGCAGTTTAATTTTATATTAGGAGTGATAATTGATACAATCATTATATTAAGTAGGTGTTCATAATTATTTATATAGCTTAAATGTTTGAAGGACAGTACACCTTGATAAAACGACAGGTGGCTGAATTTTATGAAGTTACAGAACGCACCATTGACAATCTGATAGAGAAATACAACTCCGACCTCACCAAAAACGGCTACGATATTATACGAGGTAAACGTCTGACATACTTTAAGTTAGTGTTTGCGGAGTGTTTTGACGGTGAAATGGATTTCATCGTCAAAATAAACACATCGTTAAGTTGTGATAGCGTTAACCTCGGTTACCTTGAAAGTACTTTAGAGTTAATGCAGGTTGATGACTATTACCCTACGTTTGAAGATAAGTTGGTGCATCTGATATGGTCAGTCAATCGTAACCATTCGTTTTCCGATGGGAACAAAAGACTCTCCATAACCTTGGGGTTACAGTTTCTTTCTCTTAACGGATACCTATATTGTATATCACGGTATTGCCAAGAAAATCAAGGAGGACAGTGCCTGCTATCAGAAATCGTGGTTGGACAACCTGAAGGAGTCGCCCGATTTCCTCAAAACGACATTGACTGACGTGAAGAGGGCTTCGTCTATGCTCTGCACCTGTATTGACAATATTCAGGAGCGACTTGACCAAGGGATGGAGTACACACCGCCCTAGGTGAAAGAGGCAGAGAAACCTGCAGTGGCACAGATGCAGTAGGAGGAACGCCTTGCCTCACGAGAGATACCGAAACCTGAACCACAAGAGGAGGAACGTCCTCACTGTCACCGCTAATAGCCTGGCGAAAACCTGACTTACCCAATAACGCCAGAGAAAGCCGATGCCATACTGCACTCAGACTTGCGTAAGCATTGCGCCATGTTCCGCTCCTACGAGCGTGATTCCCTGTTGCTAGCCTGTCTGAGCTACAATTGTGGTCCAGCCGTCTTGCTCGGCAATAGCAAGAAGCCAAAAAGCGACCTGCTCAAAAAACTTGAAGCAGGCCGCCGTGACATCTTACCCGAATCCCTCGGTTTTTGCCACTTCAACGACAAACGTAGCGCATACATCGAACACCGTCGTTGGATGGAGTGTCAGTTGTTGTTTAGGTAATTACGAAATAAAGTAACTAGTGCTGGATATATTGGTTATAGCAATATTTATTTGAAATTTTCTGTAAACTACTCAACAAGTGTGCTTCGACTACTTAATGGAGGTTGATCATTCTAGCCGCTTCCAATTTGAATGTTGGGAAATTTTGAATGCTTACGCTATTTCGAAAATTTCAAATTTTGTTGGATGCCGTCTGCGTATATCCTCAAAATGTAATTACCGCTATTAATCTCACTAATATCAATGGTACTGTTTTCTGATTCAATAACACCTTTTTTAAGAATTGAAACATTATTAAAATTAGTTGAATAAATATTGTATTTGACGTTCTTAGGTAGAGCGCGCCTATTATTATAGGTTAAAAATATTTCATTACTTTCTAATTGTATATCGAATAATTGTTGAACAGTATAAAGTGGCTCTATGGTTAGATAATCACTTTTTGTACTACCATTATTGTTATATGAGTATATGGCAAATTGGGTATATAATTCCTTATCTACAGTAGCTGTAAAGTAACCCTTTTTGAAATTTGGCACCTCATATCTAACTGGTAAATCATTACCCTCATCTAATTGTTCCACAACTACTCTGTTGACGCCTTCGAGTCCATTAATACTAATTCTTATATCTCGTGTATAATCATCAGATATAATATTATTTAGATTTGAAACCGTAGAAATTGTCGAATTGTATTTCATTTTTACCTTTTGTGGTAAATAATCTAATACATAATAACGATTTTGTATTTTATATATTGGTCTGTGATACAGATGGTCATATTCTTGTTTGTAATGAGTAATTCTACATCGTAAATAGCCATCACATGTACGTTGATATTGGCTATGATCAGGATTGATGTTTAAATCCGACATACTAACTTGAAGTGGTATGTCAAAACTTCCTGTATCCTGCCTATATACTAGGTCCCAAGTACCATCTTTCTTTAATAATGAAATGAGCCAACTTCCACTTCCTCCTGAATCCGGATATTTGTAATCATAAGGGAACAAATAATTTGAAAGTATAAAATTTTCATTTTGGTTCTGTGTATTTTCGGAAATTGTTTCGCATAGGGTAATTTTATTATCGAACTGATTATTTGAATTTGATGCAATAGAATTTAATGCAATGTTAATCGAACCATTATAAGCAAACTTATTATTTGTTGAGCCACTAGAACTTACTCTATCATTATAACCCGTTGTAATATTGTAGGTTTGCCATCCTTGTAAGTATTGAAACAACTTATTATAATTATCAGTAATGTTTCTTATAACACTTCCTCTTCCTAATTGATAGTTTAGAATTTCGGTTATGTTCTTTGTGCTATCTGGTATAAAATAGTTCAGTGAAACTCCATTTTGCCAATCATTAGGAGCGTATAGATTCAGATTGCCGTAATAAGGTACTTGAAGGGATAAAGTCCCTCTAGTAGCGTTTTGATATGCAACATGAATATTTTCAGTCCCAAGGGCTTCTTTAATTATCTTCTCAAAATATAACGTAGGCTTGTTAAGATTTTGAAAAGCCCCAGTAGAAGAATTTGCCGTAAAACCAGAAATAAAGCCTAAACCCTTTGCTATGTCTCTCAAAACTACAGTGACAAAGTCGTATTTATCAACTGGAGTGTTATAAAGAGAATAAGAGAACTCGTCAAGCATATTCTTGTTATACGTAATTGTAATATCGGGTTTGTTGAAAAAATCACCACTTACAATTGAGTCCGTGAAAGTGGCATTATAGCCTGTATTATACTCCTCTAAAAGAACATACTTTATTCGGCTTGACAAATTCTCATCAGTATTATAGAAGTTATAAGATGTTGGTTGTACTTTAGATAAAAGTTTACCATTATTAGAACCACGTATTACTCCTATTTTTGCATGTATGTTGATTGGCAATGTATTTGGCAACTGCTCTTCCCAAATTTTGCACGCATATTCGAGGCTCCCTTCATCGCATTATCCCAGGCCTCTTCAGGTTCATAGGTGATTTTGAATACTGTTCCTCCGTTAATTTGTCTCAACACGGGAATGTCAGAGCATTTCTCGATGTACTGGTCTAATCCATAGGAGTCTGACTCTAGAAGGGTCTGGCTATTCATGGATAGAGCCACAACTAACAATAATAAAAATAATGTAACCTTTTTCATCTCTTGAATATTTTTTTTGTTATTATCTGATTATTATGTTTTATTCTGACAATGTATACACCGCTGCAATAATCACTCATATCTATTATTTTGGTTTTGGTTTTTCTGCTTATTAATGTTCCGTCTGTTGTATAAATTTCTAATAGAATTTGCGAGCATGAGAGGCCTTCTATAGTAAGAAAATTGTTTTTCCACGATAACTTTACATCGTCATTTCGTGTTTCATCAATGGATGTTATTTGGTTATGGTATTCTTCTATGAAATGAACAATCTCACTGTCAACAATAATGTCATTGGTAAATATGGTATCTCCGCGAATCGCTCCGTATTTATTATAAGAGACAATAGTATAGAAATTTCCCCAATCAGCATAGTCGTATTTAATTTCATATAAATTTTGTTCTATCTTGGTTGTGGTGACTTCATCGTAGATTTGTGTGCAATATTCATGAAACTGAAATACATATAAACTATCTGAAACATATGATACAATTCTGAAGTCATTCGTTCTGTCAGAAGAGCATAATAACTTTAATTCTGCAAAAGGATTATATCCACCGTCTTCAAAATCAAAGTTACCGGAAATAGAAGCCTTTTTTATTTTAGCACGCGAAGGAAACACGTTGAGTAGAATCGTAACGTTGTCTTTTATTACGTTATTCTGCAGCAAATCTACAGAACAACGAAAATAGACAGAGGAATCATTTGGGAACTCTATTAATTGACAATTGCTAATTAAGTTAGTCCCCGAAAATATCTTGGGATCTATTTTGAACGTAAAGGTATTTGTTCTTTCATTGGATTCAATACATTTATATTTCTCACCATCTCTACCAAGAAAACTAAACGACCAAACGATATTCTCATATTGGCCATTTTCGACATAAAATGTTGGTTCTTCACCATCCATGAAAATGTGAGAAGAATCTATAATTGTTCCATCTTGCAATAGAATTGATGAGGCAATTTTTTGCGCTATACTGTTAGCAGATAGTAAACAAACAATAAAAAACAAAGTTATGCGTTTCATTTTAAAAATTTTGATGTTTTCACCATTGATTTTTCTTTATAATATTTTAATTAAGCTCTGAATCTCTTTTTATTGTTTTTATATAACATCCCCCTGAGTTATACACCTTTATTTCCGTAAAGTCACTATTAGATGATGACTGTATATTATTCGGAATTAATGGGCTTCTCATATAGTAATCTGGTGGTAGTTCAATTGTATATATATCACTACCATAAGTGTTTTCTACCTTTATATCTATCCATGCGTAGTATGGGGAATTAATGTTGCTACAGACAAAATGTGCTAAATATGGCTCTCTAACGAACTGACTTCTTAAAGACGATCCATATTCCTCTTCAAGTGTCACATAAAGATAGTCCGACCCTTTATAATCAACTTTGCATACTACATCATAGGAATTTCCATTAACGTTATTGCGTTTGACAAAAGTCACGTTTGTAATAGACGGCTTAAGTTCTAATGTTAAATTATATTGCAAACATATCTCGGTGCCATTCAGCAATCCTGTAAATATTATTTTTCCATAAATATCTCCATTTACATTAACTGCATAATTACCAGGGAAAGAAATCTCATCAATGCTAAATGATAAAGTTCCATTCGTACTCTTTTGTAAAGATTCATTTCCATCGATAGTTGGAATATAAAAACACCATCTTGCATTGATGATTTGTTCTGTCCCAACCCCATCTAAATAAAATTGATGTGGAGTATATGCGGAAGTAATACCTGAGTCTGGTATGCCATTTCCAATTATCTTAATATTATTCTGATTATTGGCAATCAAATTCCAGCCAATCTTATTTAATACATTTGCAGTTATATTATCAACTTGTAATTTTTTAAACGATTTGTCTAGAGAATAATGCATCAACGATTGTTCATTGTCTAAATAAACAAGAGATTTCGTATTTTCATAATTTGAGGGCGTATACATTTTATAGTTTTTCTTTTCGGTAGAGTTATTATATAGCCCATCTATATATAATTCACCTTTTACACCGGTACAGAACTCAACTATTTCTGGGTTCTGAATTCTTCCTTTATTATTAAGATCCTTCAGCCAAATTCCATTATCTGAGACAAGAAGCTTGTCAAATAAAGAATGCCCTTGTGTGAATGGAAACTTGATGATAGAACCTGTACTTAGAGGTGTTAAGGATAGGCTACTCCCAAATCCCAATGCAACGGCAATACTTCTGAGCAACGCATAATTTAGACTACGTACATTATTTGTATTTTCTGCACTATATCCACAATCCCAATCAAGATTCTTGTTGATTGTTATAATCGCATCGTAAAAGTCATCGTCTTGCAAATCTGGATGCAAGCTATAATACAAACTGGCAGGAACATAGTCATTGTTGTTGTCAGCATCTTTAAAATACGAGACTTTAGTTTTGATATCTTCACCTGCTGATAAATCACCCCATAATAATTGTAGCTTGATGATATGGCTTGAGTTAGTATTCAGACATGACCGCCAAATATCAGTAGCTACTTCTAAACATTTCACAACAGAATCTGGCACGTTACTGTCAGGCTCAATTTTGAACGAAATACACGAATTTGATTTAAGTCTATTCTTTTTATTTATAATTGGCAATGAAACCATGTTTGTATCATGCATTTCATTGAATGATTCAACATAGTCAACATAAACCACGTTTTGAGAATATACTATTTGAGGAGAAATGCCAAATAGTATGAGTAAAATAATACACGCTGTATGAAACACCATCATAAAAATTTGCTTTTTCATAAAAAAAATATTTAATGTACTACACTTCTTTGTCCTCAACAAATAGATAATTTTAAAGTTATTTCCCTATCTATAGAGGGCAAAATCTTATAATTTGCGTTAGATCTGTCTTTTATAACATTTTGAAACATTTTGCGAATTTACTGCGTCAGCCAAAGTGCACAAGCCTAATCTAAAGAGTTTTTTTGTTGTAAGTTCTTGAAAAATCCTTAATTCCGCAACACTATTGTAACTTAAACTTTTTAAGTACCTGAGCAACAAAAGTTGCCCAGAATTTTTTCATGTCGAAGAATTTACTTATCTTAGTGTTGCAAAATAAGCAAGAAAATTCAACGATAGACATGGCAAAGATACAAATTAAATCTGAGAAACTCACTCCTTTTGGAGGAATA
>ERZ1026888.1385-NODE-1385-length-10641-cov-15.485075_pt1 | contig 10641 bp, 8 predicted proteins | sample MGYA00380174_ERZ1026888 | MGnify/ENA primary metagenome ERZ1026888 (study PRJEB33269, sample SAMEA4719810) | human gut metagenome | biome: human-associated habitat; feature: organic feature; material: feces | place: Cameroon | collected 2013-10 ...
CCTTGATAGATTGTGTTTAGAATTGCTGCTTTCTTTGTATTTGGTCCTTGGCAAACAGTCATGGCAGCCTAATAGCAACTTGTTGCCATCGGGCTGTGATGTCTGTTTGCCAACCATCTCAGTAACACTTCGCAGTGGAGTGGGAAGCTTATAAAGGATAAAATGTAGCGTAGATACGTTGTGTATACAAGTTGTATCTTTGTATAAAGTGTTGACACTCATTGTATTTGTGAGAATAAGACTCCGAGAGATACAACGCTACAAAAGAAAAAGGCTATTTAATACGCAAATGGTAATCGCCTACGACCTGTAAGGTGATAGATGATTACCATTTGTATTATAAACAAGGTGAGTTTACTCCACCTTGTCATCGTAAGTAAGATTTCCTTCAAAGCCAAGTGTTACCTGTTGTACTCCATGCTTTTGGATATACTTGTTGGTTGTAGTGATGTCGCTATGTCGAGCTTGGTCACGTGCAACTACCACTCCTTGCGCATTTGCCAAGTCACGGATGCCAGAGTCCTTCAAACTGTAGAACTGGTAACAGTCATTCCATTTTAGAGCTTTACGCATAACTTTCCAACGCTTGTTGAATTGGTCTGAACCAATACGCTCTTTGCTTGGTTTGAAGTCAGAGCCGAACAGGTAATAGCTATCCGGCTGCTTGAACACTTCCAAGTCAAGCATAAGTTTGATGACGATTTTATTCAAGCCAACTTCTGCATCCTTGTGGTTCTTGCTGAATTCATGCGATACAAACACCGTTTGTTTCTTCAGAGAAATGTCGCCAATCTTCAAGTGACTCAATTCGCCTGGGCGTATGAGCGTATAATACTGCATCAGACAGGCAAGAAAGAACGACTTATCATTTCTGCACAGATAGTTTGACATTTGATTCAGCATCTCTGGTGTCAAGTCCTTGCGGTATTTCTCATGTTCAGGCATCACCTTGATATGTTCCACAGGATTAGTGTTGATGTGCTTACGAGCAATCAAGAACTCCGCCAAACCGTAAAGCCATCCCCTGTAATTGTTTCTTGTTCGTGGAGAACTCTCACGATCAAGATAAATCCAATCTATGAAGTCATTACAGAAGCCAATATCAAATTGATAGGCATACTTGATGGGATTAACTTGCGATGTAATAAACTCACGAAGTATATTCACTCTGGAACGATAGCTTTGACGCGTTTTCTTTCTGTCCATGCGGTCTACATAGTCAAGATAACGTTCAAGGCAGTTGTCGAAATACACAAAACCACGACTCTCATCATCTGTTACCCAAGGATTCCATCCCTGAGCAAGCTGCTTTGTAAGAACATCCATGATTTCGCTTGCTCTGCGTTTCTTTTCAGAGACGCTAAGACTATCTTTGATATAGTATCTCTTACGACGCATTAAACCTCGGGCTGGGTCTAATGATGTAAAATCTACAAACCAACGTACACCTTTATGTAAAGTGGGAGGTGTGTAGCCCACAATGTTAGAACTATTGCCGTTACAAAATTTTGAGCACATTTTTTTAACATCTTTTAGAGCCATCATATCGGTGGATTAAAGACGTTTGTTCAATTACCTGAAAAATTCTGGCGCAGATTTGGCGCACCCTTAAACGAAAAATCAGCGTAACTTGTTGTTTTACAACTCGTTACGCTGACTTTGGCGGAGAGAGAGGGATTCGAACCCCCGGTACCTCTCAGTACGCCGGTTTTCAAGACCGGTGCAATCGACCACTCTGCCATCTCTCCTTACTTGCTATGCAAGTCGTGGAAGGCGTTTTGCCGTGCTAAACATAAGGACGATGCCTTATTGGTTTTGCGGGTGCAAAGTTAGGACTTTTTGTTGGTTCCTCCAAATTTTTCCCCAACTTTTTTGCTCCAAAGGCGAAAAAAGGCGGATTTAGGCCCCAAAAGGCGGTTTTCGAAGGGTGGCATGCGGGGATGGGGAGTGCGGAATGATGAATTGGCCATGCGGGCTGCCTTTATCAAAAACACGATGCTCGGCGAAGCCCCATCGGTAATGATGACAGTCAGAAGGCGCCTCGTTCTTTTCCTTTTGAACATATATGCCCATGCCGCTCGGCAAAGCCCCACAAATCGAAAGGAAGGCAATGGGACCGATGCGCAGCGCACCCATCTACAACCACGACGGTAGTGCATGCCCTACCCGCCTGTTTCACCCTAACCACTTCACATTAAACCATTTACCCTCATGAGGACCCATACCTCATTCCCCACTCCACATTCCTCGCAATCAAACAGGTAGCAGGTTGGGTAGCGCTGCGACATTATGGTTTTGTAACCGATATTCAGCAACCTACCAATTTGTCGCAAAAGACAGGAAAAGCCCAACAAAGGTATGTTACTAATTTGTCGCACAAACGTGTAAACACTTGGTTTTGTGACGTTTGTAGAGGTGATTAAAAACGTGATATTTGAAGCATGGACAAGTGATCGAACTCCAAAAGAACACAAAACACCCTGTTTTCGTAATATAATAATCACATATACAAAATCATTCTCCCTATTCGTCGCCGTCATATTCCTAATTTGTCGACGCTTGCCGAAACATGTTACTAATTTGTCGCAACTACCTTACTAATTTGTCGCAGCGATGTTCCCCATTTGTCGCACCATGTTACTAATTTGTCGTCAGTTGGGCTTTGGAGCGGTTGATAATCAGAGAGTTAGAAGGCCCCTACTAATATCATGATAAACTAATGATTTACTAAAGATATCTAACTCTTTGATAAAATTCTCTTTTTTCTTTTTCTCTTTTCTTTTTTATGATGTTTGGGGAGCCGCCCTGCCCTACCCCACCGCTCCTCTCTGCTTTCCGGATCATTTCTTAGCGCTTGCGTTTTGGCGTTACGTGCTTTTCAAACATTTCTTTGCGTAAAGGCCTATCAGTGAACGCTTTATGCAAACATTTCTTATGAGCAGGCTCCTTATCACTTATCTTACTGTTTGTGAGTCTTCTTTTGCCATCATGTTTGTTCGTTTTGTTTTTCTTTATCAACTATCTTTACACTTACTTTCTATGTGTAAATATATAAATAAACCTAAATACATTAAAAGGCATATATAAACAAACAAAAACATCAATAAATAACCAAATAAATAAATACGTTTCGCAATTAGGCATGTTTGGCATTGCGAAAGGGCATCTTTAGTGTTACGATTGGGCATGTATCGCGTCTCGGTTAGGCATGTTTCGGGCCTCGGTTAGGCATGTTTCGCAACGCCATTAGGCATGTTTTGTAGGTTAATGGGTCATTTTGACGGCTTTTGCTGGCCATTTATGAATGAAAAGAAGTAGGTGTTTCTTTTGTATGTGTGCTTTAATAAAGATGAAAAAAGCATACATGGTGTCATTTTTATCTTCTTTTTTCGTTTTGTTTCGTTTTTAGTACGTTTACGCATGGGTTTCCGCTTCTTCCTTTTTTGCTCTTGGTTTTTCGGTTCAGCTCCTGGTTTGTCCCTGTTTGGTTACCCTATATATTTGGTGTAGGGTAGGGGGCTGGCTTTTGATGCTAAGGTAAGGGGATGACTCTCGGACGGTCGCAAATATGCGACCGAACTTCTTTTCGCATACCTCACTTGAAATGTGAAAGGCAATATGAAGGTTTTCTTTGTTTCGCATACCTCGCTTGAACAGAGATAGGTTTTATGATGGTTCTTTTCGTTTGAATATCTTGATTGAAATGAGAAAGGTTTTATGATGGTTTTCTGCGTTTCACTTTCTGGTTATATGGTTTCTATTGTCATTTGTTTTTCTGTTATTGTTCTGAAGGATAGGCGGTTATGTGATTTTTTGTGGTTTGAGAAGCGTTTTTTTTCGGAGAGTAGGGGGATGTGCGGTTTAAGGGGTGTTCTCGCGGTGCTTTTGCGGTCGTTTTTGCGGTGTTCAGATATAGCTATGATGGAGCTTATGATGATTTTTGAGATTTTGGAGTGGGGTGGGAGAGGGATGCGCTTTGTGAAGAGAGAGGAAATGGTCTGTGGGCTTTGGCCTTTTCGACATACATAAATGTAGTTTTGTTGATCGTCTGAATGGTAAGCTGCGTTGCTCTTTTGGTATGCCGTGTTGTTATGTGGAATAGAAAAACGATGGTTTATGGTAGGGGGGGTAAGCTGCTCTGGTATTTCTTTGCTAACGTTCTTATGAGATTATGTGGTTTAATAAGTGGGCTCCTTTATTTTCTCCAGTTCATTGTATGTGGCTTCTGGTGTCTTTATGCGTTTGTGGAACCTCGAATTTCGTGCGTTTTTTCTTTGTGGGTACTATCGATTTGCGATATGTTTTGCGATACATTTTGCGATACATTTTGTTTATTTCTCTTGTGTTTTTCGGTGCGATTCATGTGGGATGTGTATGTGAAATGCGGTTTAGACGTTTGCTTGACCTATGAACAGGTGGTCTGAGATTTGATTTTCAGAGCTGTGGAGATCGTAAAGCGAGGAGTTCTTTTCATGTTTTTGTCGCCGTTAGGCATGTTTCTTTGTATTTATGTTTGTTTATCCTTTTATCTTTTTAATGAACTATATATATGAATAACAAAATAAAGAAATAAATAAAGGCTATATTTTCTTTCTTGAGCATAAACATATATAGACACAAATAAATAAATAAGTGCAAGAATAAAAGTATAAATAAAAAGATATGGATATGTATAACAGCACAAACAAATAAACAACTATATAACTATTAAAACAAATAAATATGAGTATGGATAAATACCTATACAAGCAAATAAATATATAAAGAAACATTTCAATAATTATGCTTCGAGAGTTAGGTCTTTCGAATTTGGACTCGCAAAATGCGGCTAAAATGAATAAATGTGTTTTTGTTTTATTATATATATAAATAGTTGTTGTGTTCTTTTTTTTGAGGTTCTTTCCGTTAAATGTATAGATGAGATATGGATTGGATGAAAGGGCTGTAAGGATCGTAGCGATAGACAACACATCCTGTAAGGGTAGTAGCCTTCTATTCTATGCTTTTTGTCCTTTTAGAGCGTATGTAAACCCCAATGGCCATCCTGGGCTATGCCCTGGAATATGAGCTTATGCCCCTTCGGAGCGCATATCCACGCGTTCAACGGAAGAATTTTTTTGTTAGTGGAAAACTCAGAAATAAACCCAAATATGCGCCTGATATTTTTTTGCGTGTAGATTATGGATGCTATAACGTATTTATTTTAAGGTTGTTACGATATCTATAATTAAACAAACATATATATAAATAAATAATGATGGAGGGTAATGGGATGTTTTTGTTGTTGTTTGTTTTTGTGTGTCAGGGCGTTTTGGGTGTCCAGATGAAGGTCTTTTGTCTATTCGGATGGGGGATGGTTGGTTGGTGTGAGCTGTTTCAGGGGAAAATGATGGCTTTTTGGACGTTTTTGGGGTTTTTGGCTTGCTGGTTGGTAGTTTGAGACGCACGGCAGGTGGTTAGCATGGCGATGCAGTGGTGGGCTGCATGGTGATGGGGTGGGCTCCTCTTGTGTATGAGGTGCGGTTACGGTTCTATGAGGTTTGAAGATTAGTTGTTGGGTAGACGCGATTTTGGTTCTTGGTATTTTAATGTATAAATAAATATTGAGTCCTCCCAAACCTAAAGTATATAAATAAACAAAAACATACGAAAATAAATAATTATAGTCGATGAATAAACATATAAACAAATAAAAGAATAAAAGGCGATGAATATATACAAACAAACAAATATGCAAATAAAGAAATAAAGAAACATAAGTATAAATAAACCGAAAAACATTAAAATAAAAGAATATAGGAGCAAAGAAATATTAGTATAGAAAAATAAAAGCATAAAGATATGTAAGAATGAATAAAGGAATAAATTAAAAAGCTAAAAAATAAAGATTTGTTTGCGTAGATAAATAATAATGTGTATATTTGCAGGGTAATCGGGAAAGAGACTGTTTCGGCCTCGCCACAGGGGCTTTTGGAAGGACGCTCGGAAGGGCTGCAGAAGAGGCTCGCTGGCGCAGCTAAAATGCTCGGAAGGGCGCAAGAGGCGGGAAGGCACGAGGCTCGCGTAACTGGCGGGTGGCTGGCGCAAATATGCGCCAGAAATGCTTTTCGCAGAACATGAGGGCTCTGGGGGTCTTTACGGCTCTTTTTGGGGCTTGGGGCTCAGCGGTCTTTACGACTCTTGGAGGGTCTTTACGACTCTTGGAGGGTCTTTACGACTCTTGGAGGGTCTTTACGGCTCTTGAGGTTCTTTACGGCTCTGGGGGTCTTTACGGCTCTTGAGGGTCTTTGGGGCTCAGCAGGGTTCGTTAGGGCTCAAGGGATATGGCTTAGCGGTTCCCCTTTCCTTTCACCGATTTATTATAATAAGCAATTGAGGATCATGAAGAATAGGAAGATTATTTTTGCCAATCAGAAGGGTGGCGTGGGAAAATCGACGCTGTGCATACTCTTCGCTAACTACCTGGCCTGGAAGAAACAGGATGTGTGTGTGATCGATACCGACCTGCAGAAAACCATTAAGATGCAGCGACGAAAAGATATGGAGCTCTATGAAGGAGAAGAGGAGCCTTACGTGGTGCAGGACTTCGATGTGCAGGACCCAGAGACCATGCAGCAGTTGATGGACTCGGCGTCGAACACCGAGGGCTATGTGCTGTTCGACTCGCCGGGTAACGTGTCGGAGGACGGACTGGTGCCGATGTTCACCAACGCCGACTTCATCGTGTGTCCGTATGAGTACGAGGAGAAGACGCTCGACTCCACGGGTACGTTCGTGCAGGTGATCAACGCACTGCGACAGCACACACCGGAGATGACGGCGAAACTGTTTTTTGTGCCTAACCGCATCGACGTGCGTATCGGTACGAAGAACGAGCTCGACATGTGGAAGCAGACCGATGCTATCTTCAAGCAGTTGGGCGCCGTCACGCCGCGCATCACGGCACGCGCCGCACTGAAGCGTATCAACACGGTGGAGATCACGGCGGCGCAGCGTGAGGCGGTGAAGCCCGCCTTCGACTTCATGATTCGACGCATGAAGGAGTAACCAACGACTCGCCATCGTGGTGAGGCTGTCGGGCTTGCCCCGGCGCTGTAACGGCGGGAGAAGGAAGGAACGATAATCATATTATTCACAACATATTTCACTATCATACTTATGGCAAACAAACAAAAGACACGCGTCGTGCTGCCAGGCGGCATCCAAGGACTGGTGCACACGTTGCAGAACGGTACGGCTGAGCCTGCCATGAAGGCTCAGGTGGACGTGACGAAGCTCAACGACGAGAAGGACGACAATTCATATACATCCGAGAACGAGAACAACGAGGTGGCGGCAGAGCAGACGGTGCAGCAGGCTCCGCAGGCACAGACGGTGCAACAGGCGCCGCAGGCACAGACGCAACAGGCCGCTCCCGCACAGCCGACTCAGCAGGCTCCGCAGGCACAGGTGCAGCAAGCCGCTCCCGCACAGCCCGAGCGCGCTCCCCGTGGTCGTCGCCCGAAGGAGAACACGATGAAGGAATACACCATCGTGAAGGATGACTCGCGCGACTCATGGGATCTGTTCCTCGACATGGCGAAGCAGTATAAGGACGGTGGTGGCAAGTTGGCCACGATCTATATTGACGAGTCGCTGAAGAACGTGCTCGACAGAATGAAGTATTGTGGACCGGAGAAGCTCTCCACCTCGGCCATCCTGAGCTCTATCGTGGCACGCTTCATCTTCGACCATGAGGAGGACATTAAGAAAGTGATGTTCTCGGGACGGCTGATCTAAGGGCTGACGCAGGCGCTCCAGGCTGGCTGGCACAAGCAAGCGGCTTGGAGCTGGAGGCGACTCATAGGAGGCGCGGCTTGAAACTGGAGACGGGCGCAAATATGCGCCCGAAAATGGCTTTCGCAGGTGTGGAAGCTGGATGCGGGCGCTGGGGCGTTCGGAGCTAGCTGAGAAGGCAGGCGCTGGGGTGCTTGGGACAGGAAAGGTGCTTCCCGTGGCTGGACAGACGGGCGCAAATATGCGCCCGAAAATGGCTTTCGCAGGTGTGGAAGCTGGATGCAGAAGCTCGGGCGTTCGGAGATAGACGAGAAGGCGGGCGCTGGGGTGCTTGGGACAGGAAGGGCGCTTCCTGTGGCAAGCGGTGGGCGGGCCTTCTGTGGGGGCCGTTCCTTCAATAACTACCCGAAAAACAATTATTTTCGGCATCTTATTCGTGTGAAACATTTGGATTATTCAGGATAATGTTTTAATTTTGCAGAAAATTGTATCGTAATGGATGCCAACGAGAAGATCATAGATACATTCGCCACACGCGTCAGACAGATGATTCTCCAGTATCACGACGTGGTGAAGGAGAACGGCGAACTGTACGCCATGGTCGACGAGCGCGACGCCGAGATCAGGCGCCTGCAGGCTGAGGTGCGCCAACTCCAGAACGATTACAAGTCGTTGAAGACGGCTCGCATGCTCGAGGTGAGCGACACCGACCTCGACACCGCCAAGCGCAAGGTGAACAAACTCATACGAGACGTCGACAAGTGTATCACGCTGCTCAGTGAACAACAGTAACAGGTAGTGATGGCAGAAGCAGATCAGAATAAAATCAACATACGGTTGCATATCTATGACACCGATATCATGGTGCGGGTTCCGCGCGATGAGGAGCCGCTGTACCGTAAGGACGCGGAACTCATCAACGAGCTCCTCAATGCCTATTTTTCCAATTTCAAAGGTATGAAGGGCGACAAGGAGATCACCTATTTCGCCATGATCGACCTTGGCTTGAGGCTGCAGAAAGAGCTCAAGCGCAATGACACCAAACCCTACGATGATATTCTCACCAAGCTGACTTCTGAGATCGAGGCCGTGCTGAAGGAAAAATGAGCGCGCCAACGATGACGTGAGAATATGAAACATCAATTAACAACCATAAATTCATGACAACAATAATCGTAACCGCCATCGTCGCTTTGGTTATCGTCGTGGCGGGTTATCTTGTTTCTCGCCATCTCCTCGACGGGAAATACAGAGATATGATGGAGAAGGCCCAGAAGGAGGCCGATGTTATTAAGGAGAAGAAACTCCTCGAGGTGAAGGAGAAGTTCCTCAACAAGAAAAGCGAGCTGGAGAAGGAGGTGCAGCAACGCAACCAGAAGATCCAGCAGAGCGAGAACAAGCTCAAGCAACGTGAGCTGCAGCTCAACCAGCGCCAGGAGGAACTCGGACGCCGCAAGCAGGAGAACGACCAGGCGCAGCAGCGCATCGACAACGAGAAGAAACTGCTCGCCCTGAAGCAGGCCGACCTCGAGAAGATGCAGGAGCAGGAACGCGCCAAGCTCGAGGAGCTCTCGGGCCTCTCGGCCGAGGAGGCTAAGAACCGCCTCGTGGAGAGCATGAAGGACAAGGCAAAGATGGACGCCGCAAGCTACATCAACGAGATTGTGGACCAGGCTAAGCTCGACGCCAACCAACAGGCACGTAAGATCGTCATACAGACCATCCAGCGTGTGGCCACGGAGACCGCCATCGAAAACTCCGTCAGCGTGTTCCATATCGACAACGATGAGGTGAAGGGCCGCATCATCGGTCGTGAGGGTCGTAACATTCGCGCCCTCGAGGCCGCCACAGGCACCGAGATCGTCGTCGACGACACGCCCGAGTCGATCATCATCTCGGCCTTCGACCCCGTGCGTCGTGAGGTGTGCCGCCTGGCGCTCCACCAGCTCGTGGCCGACGGCCGCATCCACCCCGCACGCATCGAAGAGGTGGTGGCCAAGGTGAAGAAGCAACTCGACAACGAGATCATCGAGACCGGTAAGCGCACCGCCATCGACCTCGGTATCCACGGTCTGCACCCTGAGCTCATCCGCATCGTGGGAAAGATGAAGTATCGCTCATCCTACGGACAGAACCTCTTGCAGCACGCCCGCGAGACCGCTAACCTCTGCTCTGTGATGGCCGCCGAGCTCGGACTGAACCCGAAGAAGGCTAAGCGCGCCGGACTGCTCCATGATATCGGTAAGGTGCCCGATGAGGAGAGTGAGCTGCCGCACGCTCTGCTCGGTGCTAAGATCGCTGAGAAATATAAGGAGAAACCTGATATCGTGAACGCTATCGCCGCCCACCACGACGAGGTGGAGATGGCCACCCTGCTGGCTCCTATCGTGCAGGTGTGCGACGCCATCTCTGGTGCCCGTCCCGGTGCCCGTCGCGAGATAGTGGAGGCTTACATCAAGCGTCTCAACGACCTTGAGGCCATCGCCATGAGCTACCCCGGCGTTACCAAGACCTACGCCATCCAGGCGGGTCGCGAGCTGCGCGTCATCGTGGGTGCCGATAAGATGAACGACGACGAGAGCACAAAGCTCAGCTCTGAGATCGCTGAGAAGATCCAGAACGAGATGACTTACCCCGGACAGGTGAAGATCACCGTGATCCGAGAGACACGATCGGTGGCCTACGCCAAGTAAGGCTTCTACATAGCTATAGCAAAGCGCCTCCCGGAGGCCTGGATGACAGGCTTGCCGGGAGGCGCTTTTTTTGTGGGGGCGCGGGGCTTGGAGGGCGCTTGGCGGGTTCTTGACGGGTTCTTGGCGGGCGCAAATATGCGCCCGAAAATGGCTTTCGCGGGGTGGGAGGGTT
>ERZ1026888.1387-NODE-1387-length-10639-cov-20.706538_pt1 | contig 10639 bp, 9 predicted proteins | sample MGYA00380174_ERZ1026888 | MGnify/ENA primary metagenome ERZ1026888 (study PRJEB33269, sample SAMEA4719810) | human gut metagenome | biome: human-associated habitat; feature: organic feature; material: feces | place: Cameroon | collected 2013-10 ...
GAGAAGATTGCTGCCCTCAAGGCAACCATCGAGGAACTCAAGAAGAAATAATAGTTTAATATTTATCATGTTAAGTGCGGAATGTTAAGTGTAAGAACTTAGCATTTCACACTTAACATTTCATATTTTCAAGAGAAACATGATCAAGAAGCTTTTCACCTTATTTATATGTTTGCTTTCGCTTGCTATGACTTTTACCAGTTGTAGCGATGAAGCTGTTGATGTAGAAAGCGTCAATAAGCAGACTATCTTCGTCTTCTATCCTTGGACGGGTGGAACCAACACTTCCGGTCTGAAAGATTACCTGGAAAACAATGTAGACAGCATGTGCGCTGGTATCGTAGACAAGAAGGGCCTTACCAATACAAGAGTATTGGTTTTCTTCACCGAAAAATACAATGAAAGTACGCTCTACGATCTTCAGTATGATGCAACAACCAAGACCGTGAACCGTATTCCTATCAAGAAATACGAAGGCCACAGTCATTGCACAGCTGAAGGATTCGCTGACTTGCTGAACGATGTAAGACAAAACGCTGAAGCCCTCAACTACTCCTTGATTATCGGAGCACATGGTTGCGGATGGACTTATGCCAACGACTGGGTGAATTATCCATATAAGGCACGACCAAAAGGTGGTTCCATCAGAAATGGAAATGATGAAAATGCTGTATCCAATGCTACTTCCAACAGTTTTAGCGGCATCCAGTTTGGCAATGATCCCAACAAACCTGTCACCCGCTTCTTTGGAAGCGTAAGTCAGGCAGACAATGCCATCGATGTCACCACCTTAGCCGAAGGCATCAAGCTCAGCGGACTCAAGATGCAATACATCCTCTTTGATGCCTGTTACATGGGCAATGTGGAGACGGCTTACGAGCTGAAGGATGTAACCAACTTCCTGATCAGTTCCAGCAGCGAAGTGATGGGCGAAGGCATCCCATACAAGACTATATGGAGTTATCTCTGCTCATCTGTACCCAACTATTCAAGCGCAGTATCAGGCATCGTCAACTTCTATAAGAACTCCAATGTCCCATACTGCAACATGGCTGCAATAGACTGCCGACAGATAGACAAACTGGCAAGCATCATGAAGGAGATCAACAGCAAGTATACATTGGCTTCGACAGTGCCACTCGACTCTATCCAGCCTTTGGATGGTTTCTCGCCAAATCTCTTCTACGATCTCTCAGTTTATGTAGACAGCCTCTACCCTAGCGGCTATCTGAAAGATGAGTTCACATCACAATTAAAGCTCACCATCAAGGCAGCGGAACATACGGATGAAGCCTATACTGCCTTAATGAGTTTTTATGGCAGAACCTTCAAGGTGAAGAACTATTGCGGTCTTTCCATCTCCGACCCTAGCCAGAACAGCGTAGCTATCAAGGGAAGAGAGAAGACCGGTTGGTGGAAAGCTACACATTAACATGAAACGGTTTGGTCACAGGTAAGACCGCTTCATTAAGTTCAATGTACAAAAATCAAAAAACAAAGATGGAATATTTTATCATAGACAATAACGGTCAGCAAGCAGGTCCTTTCAGTCAGGACCAGCTTGTCCAGAAAGCCATCAGCCCTGAAACATTAGTCTGGAAGCAGGGAATGGCAGATTGGACACCGGCTTGGAAAGTTGAAGAATTGAGAACTGTACTGGAGGCTGTTGAAGCCAACAAGCCAAACAGCACGAACCAGCAGGAAAACCAAGAGCCTCAGCAGCAAACTTCTGAGCAGGCTCAGCAACAGGCATATCAGCAGGCTCAGCAACAGGCTTACCAGCAAGGTTTCCAACAGGGAGCAACCATGAATGCCAACTTCCAGCAGCAACCAAAGAAACGAAAGAGCCATATGGCAATAAAGCTGATTATCGGCTTGATTGTCTTCATCATAGCCGTTTTCGCTGTTTCCAATCCAGGAGCTGATGCCCACAAGGAGAAGGTTCGCACGGAAGTAGGCAAAGCCATCGAAAAGGCAACCAGCACTTCTGACAACAATTTCTTCACTCAAGCCCTCCGCTCGGTAGCCAAGATGATGGCGGGCAGCGTCATGGATGAAGCCATGAACCAGCTCTTCGAATACCACAACTACATTGTATGTTCTAAAGGTACCGTAGAGTTTAATGGCAAGCAGCACACCGTCAGCTTCGGTATTCTTGGCACAGTTTACACCATGAATGCCGATGATATGGTAAAGGCGCTGGAAGGTGCCGACAATCTGCAGCTGGAAGAAATGAACTCTTCCTCATCCGACGACACCTCTTCCATTGATGAAGCCACCAGTTCTTCCGATGATACTTCTGCCGATGAAGGATTTGGTGCCAAGGTTCAGAAAAGACTGGAAGACAAGGCAAACCAGGCCATGGATAAAGCAGCAGACAAGGTAGGCAAGAAAATAGAAGAAAAGATAAACCAGAAGTTAGATGAGGCTACCGATTCTTCTAAAGTAGAAAAGCTTATCGATAAGATTCTGGAATTCCTATAATCTGCAGGAATTTCTAATGCTAGGCTAAGATTAATAAATGATGCCCAGTATCATCTTAAGAAATATAAGAAAGAGGGTGCGTCATAAGTTTATGACACACCCTCTTTTTGTTGGTATAAATATGTTGTACGATGGTTGTTCCATCAGCGTCATTAATCACAACCTATTCTGCCAGTATTTGATTATTCCAATTAAGCTTCTAGGACAAAAGAAAATAAAGGCTTATCACAAAAATGATTTATAAAAGTCCTGATGTAAGATTCGGATTTATGACAACTATTTTGCACGTAATCGTAATATGATTCATCTGGAGTTCTATTATAATACCAATTATCACTAGTGCTCTCTATAGTAGAATCATTCATACTATATACATCACCTCCTAAGATTGGAATCGCTAAGAGTTTACATGTCTGCACTATTTTTAGTGCTTCTTGATATGGAAAAGCATAGCCTTCAATACCTAAATCCATCAAGGAATAATATTCGGAAATATTATTATCTTGAATAATTGAAATTATATCATTCTGTTTCATTTTATGGGTCTAAATAGTTTATGCTTAATACATAAGCCTTTGTGCTAGTGCGGATAAAAAGCATACACATGCTTACACAAAGGCAGTATTCGTTTGCGATAACCTATTCCACCTTCCATCCATCAATGGTTCCCGTCTTCGATGAGAAGTTGCAGCCTATCTGATAAATCTTTCTGCCATCTGCAGCATATTCCCTGGCGTAGCCCATATCTTCAATCTGCTTCAGGGCTTCCTCTGCCGAACCATCACGCTTGAACTCGAAGATATAGATATAGTTCGGAGTCTCTACCACGCAATCTACCCTACCTTCGCTTTGCTGCTTTTCGATGAAGACCGTGAAACAGCTGATCATTCTCAATACGAGATAGAAGGTATATTGGAAGTAACGCTCCTTCTCTCGCTCATCGTCCTTGCGACGCTGGCTATAAGGAATGCTGGCAAAGAAGGAAGTGAGCAGTTTCTCCAACTGTTTACAATCACCCACGTCCATAGCACTCACCACTTGTAAAACAAAAGCATCAGTCGACTCTTTTGGCTGTAAATAGCTAGTAGCCACCAAAGTAAGGAAACCATTTTTTACCTCATCATTCGGAAAATCCAAAAGATAGGAATCCGTATTCATGTTCCAATCCTTTATCGTAAGATAGCCACTCTGATAAATCATAGGCAATGGCGCTTCTACATCTGCCCGATAATCCACGAAACTACTTGTTGGATAATACTTGCCAGTCAACTCATTCAAATTCTCCTTAAAATGGGAAAGCAAGCGAACCAAATAAGTTGGTGTACCAGTACGAAACCAAAAGTCGCTTAGTCTCTTCTTGCTCAAAGAATTCAAGATACTAAACGGATTATAGATATCGAGCATGTCAGAGCTAAAATGATAACCGTCGAACTTCCTTTTCAGCTTGTATTTCATCCCCTCCTCTGTAGTCTTATATCTCACAGCCATCACTTTAATCTGTTCCTCGAATGTGGAATACAGCTCCTCTTCCGTAATACCGCAAAGTGCCTCGTAATGCTCATCCATACTGATGTCATCAGGTTGGTTAAAACCACTGAACACACTCACCTGAGAGAACTTGGTAACGCCAGTCAACAAAACAAACTGCAAATCGGCATCGGCTTCCTTAAAAACGGAATAAAAACCTTTGAGAAGATTACGGTTATACTCTTCCAAACTTATTTTATTCTGAGTTTTTCCTACAGGAATATCCATATCCATGACATCCAACAATGGCTTATCGTATTCATCAATCAATACGACAGCCCTCATTCCTGTCTTCTGATGAGCTTTCCCCAACACTGCCTTAAAGCGGCTGCCTAAAGTCTCGGCCAACTCCTCACGTCCATAGATACGTTCTGCCATGGCAACAAACTCCTCCAAAACTTTGTCTAACGCATAAGGCTCTACAAAGTTTTGTCCACCAAAAGAGAGATGCAACACAGGATATTGCTTCCATTCCTTCTCCAACTTGTCGATGGCAAGGCCCTTGAACAACTTCTTCTTGCCCTCGAAATAACACTTCAGGGTAGATACGAGCAACGACTTTCCGAATCGTCTAGGACGACACAGAAAGTAAATTGTTCCATTATGAACCAAATCATAGACCAAGCCTGTCTTGTCCAGATAAACATAGCCATCCTCTATGATTCTTTCGAAGTCTTGTATTCCTATAGGATATTTCATATTGCAGCCTTTTTAATAAATTATGGTGCAAAGATACAATTTTATTTTCATATATCCTTGGTTTACCTATCGTTATTTTGCATGAAAGATTCAAAGGAGGAAGAAACCTGCACAAAACTTTGGTGATTTGATATAAAACTCGTACCTTTGTAACAGACTTATAATCATTAATCATAGGAGGATTTAAATATGGCAAGACCAATCAAAGAAACGCCAATTCTCTATGGCAAAGCAGCACGTAAATTTGAAGAAGAAATGCAACGTGTAGAAAACATGACTAGAGAGGAAAGAAAGGCTAACAGAAAAAAAGTAGAAGAGGGATGTTCTGCATTTCTTAAAACTGTAAAAGTTTGCATTTAAGCGATATGAAACGGATTCAAGACGCTACTTCCTGAGGAAGATGACGAACATACAAGAAGTATGTATTTTGGCATTTTGTCTCTTAATGATGAGTCATAATCTACTTAAAAGAGTTCTTGCAATCCTCGTATAATATACCTCCTAATGTCTATTCATTTGGTCATCAGGTTTATCTTCTAGCTTTTTTGTTGCTGTACTGATAGGGAACACAGAAAAATTGTACTTTTGTTGTCGATATTTAAGAAAAAAGAGTCAATGTATCAATATTTTTTGTACCTTTACCGACAAAAACGAATATGGTTGTCCGCTAACTTGATAACGATTGGCTTACGAACAGATTATTCGCAATGGTCAGTTAATGGCAGGGTGACAAACAGAAGCTCTGATTATTCTTATGGTTGGAGCAGTTCAAAGTCAAGAGATAAATAAAAATAGATATACATTTATGGAGAAGTTTGAAATATTTAAATTAAGGCTTTGTAAAGGCTTATTTGATGGCATTATATCTGATTACATATTAGCTGTAGTTAAGAATACAGAGCATATTTTAGAAGTACCAATATTAGCTGAAATTTTAGATGATTCTTATGTCACGAAGTTTAAAAACTACATTCATGACAATGACCTAAAGTTTCAAATAGATAATTGTGTACTGTTGCCTGAGAATTTACGTTTTATCTATGGTAGCGTGTCTAAATTTAGTCTTAATGGTGAATACGTGAGAAAATTCAATAATTTCTACAGCAGTATCAGAACTGTAAAATACAATTCTGTAGAATATAAAGACCTTTATACTGGACAAGTTCCTGATGGAATAACGTTAAATGGTCCTATTGCTCTTAATGATTTACCCCCCATAGTCTATACTGAAATATCTGTATTTTGCGCTCGTGATGATAGAAGATGTTTAGCAGATATTGCCGATAGAATACGTAAACGCTATTATTTGCCGTTTTCTGCAACATCATTTCCTTGTGTTTCTCGCTCGGAATTTGATAAAAGTATGTCTGATAAGAGTAATAAAAATAAGAAGTTACAAAGTGAAAGTGTATATAAACTATATAATGTTCGAGTTCAACCAGACAGAAAACATTTTCGTGTAAACCTTTATAATGAGCATTGTGTATATGAACCTGACACTATAGATTATGAACTATGTGACTCCGTTTGGGCTTCTGAGTTACTACCATACCAAGGTCGTTCTGCAAATATTCCAGAGTATAATAGTGAAGGTTTACCACTGGGTATTTTATGGGGACATAATATTTTAGGTAATCTTTCTTTTGAACCTAGTTATCAAATAATAGGTGAGAATCGTCAGATTAGGACAGATAAATATGGTTATCATTATAAAGATTCTCAAGTATGGGCTTTTTGTTTAGTATCGAAAGTTGACGAATATGGTAATTGGGTTTATATTAAAGGATATGATCCAATATATCAAAGAATGCAGATAGAAGAGAAGAAATATAAACCAACACCAGAGGCTATAGAATCAGAAATAAATGATATATATGTTGAGGATATAGATTTAGAAGAATATCGCCATAGATTCAGAAATAGTGATTTTTCAAAATCAGTTTCTGAGTCAACCTCATCTATTGAATATGTTGATTTTAATGTTAGGTATGATAAGTACTCTTCCTATAGTATGTATCCTTTTATATGCCTACCTATTATGGAAACACCTATCATGCCTTATAGAATACAAAAAAGAGTTTACAATCGTGGGATTCAGGAAGATTCATTTGAAAAAATGCTTTCTCGATTCATAAAAGATCCTTATGAGGTCAGATCTGATATTGGTTTGGTAAATGACAGTGACTTATGTTATGAACCCGATATTGCTATTGTTCATCAGGGACATCCTCATGTTCATATTGATATAGAGATTGACGAACCTTATTCTGTTAATAACGAACCAATTCATTATATTGAATGTGATAATGACCAAAAGAGAAACAAATATTTTATTGATCATGGGTGGATTGTTATTCGTTTTTCTGAGAGACAGATTACACTTTATCCTAAAGGTTGTTTAAAAATAGTCGAAGACGTTTTGTCATCAATAGATTCTACGTATTTGCCTGAAGAAAATTCTTTAAATGAACAAATTATCTCCGAAAGACACTGGTCACTTGAAGAGGCCCGTCAAATGATAGCAGCAAATGAGAGGTCGACATATTTAGGTTTAGACATTATGCAAAAGTCTGTCCCAAATAGTGGTGAAACATTCCCAAAACAACAACTGACAGAATCAGAAAAACGTGTTAGAGCGGAAGTAAAATCTCAGAATGAGTCAGACTTGCAAAGGGAAGAAATACAAGAATTATCATTTTCTGCCCAAACAGGCAAAAAAGCATCTTGGTGGCGAAGAATCTTGCGTTATTTTATAATGCTAAAAAAATAGATAGTAATAAAATGTGATTTTAGAAACCCATCTTTGATATATAAACCAAGAACGCAGGCTGTGCGAATTCAAAAAAAAGAGTTTGACGCACATTTTCAGTGCATCAAACTCTTTATTTTTTATCTACAATAGTTTATTTTACTGCAACCTTGATTGCATTATCACCGAATTTTGCAATAACCATGGTTTCTGATACAGCGCAGGATGCGGTACCGTCTACGGCAGAAGATGAGCCGATAAGCTTGCCATCAGCTGCATAGAACTTAACCACCTCGCCATTATCAAGACCCGAAATGCAGACGATGCCATCATAGACAGAAGCCACAACGCCACGGGTTCTAGTCTGGTTGATGTTGGTTGTATTCTCCAGGTTGGCATTGACCCAATATAGTGTTGCCTTAGCTTTTTCGGATGCAGAATAGCCATCAGCTGTTGCATATACAGATATGTCATAAGCTGCTGAAAGAGATACATTACCGTCTTCGCAAAGTGCATCTGTAGCCATATCCTTATCACTGATAGTATAATGATACTTTGCTCCTGCTGTTTCGCTAGAGAACTTTAATTTACCTGCACCATAAAAGATGGATGGTGTGGCACATGGAGCTACAGGCTTATCGTCATCACCTGATTCGTTCGGATTCCAAGCAGAAATATATTTATAATCAGGGCCAAAAGCGTCTTTGTAATCCTGAAGATATTCTGCTGGAACTTTTATATCACAATACGTTGGTATTGCAAGCTGGGAATAAGAAGAAGTACCATATAAAACAGGTAGTTTACCTTTAAAAGAAACAGTTTCTAGATTAATACAAGAGTTAAAACAAAGACCTCCCAAAGAATTAACAGATGAAGGGATAGTGATAGAAGTTAAGCTACTGCACCAGCCAAAGCAATACGAACCTATAGAAGTAACAGACGAAGGAATGGTGATAGAAGATAATTTGTTGCAACCTGAAAAAACAGCATCTCCCAACGATGTTACCGATGAAGGAATAGAGATGGAAGTTAAGCTATCACATCCAGCAAAACACCCGTCCCCCATCGAAGTTACAGATGAAGGAATGGTGATAGAAGTTAATTTGTTGCAACGTGCAAAGCATTGTTCCCCCAACGAAGTAACAGATGAAGGGATGCTGATGGAAGTTAAATTACTACAATCACTAAAACAATACTTCCCAATAGAGGTTACAGTTGAAGGAATAGTGACAGAACTCAATTTGCTGCAACGAGCAAAGCAATACTGCCCAATAGAAGTAACAGATGAAGGAATGGTGATAGAAGTTAAGCTGTTACAATCTTCAAAGCAAGAATTGCTCAACGTAGTTACAGTTGAATGAATAGTGACTGAACTCAATTTGCTGCAACGACCAAAGCAATAAAACCCAATAGAAGTAACAGATGACGGAATGGTGATAGAAGTTAAGCTGTTACAGTCTGCAAAACAATAATTACCTATCGATATTACAGAAGGCGGAATGATGATAGAAGCCAAACCGCTACATTCATAGAAGCACATCTCTTCAATAGCAATAACAGAATATTCCATACCATTATTGCCTTTAACCTTTTCAGGAACAACAATATCACCAGAATATTTTTCCGTATTAGGTAATAGAATTGCCGTCTTCATTTTCGTATCCAGTTTATAACGAAGTCCATCTATGACTTCAGCAAATACACTGCTTGCGGTCATAACGAGCATAACCACCATAATAATTAAAGCTCTTAAAAGAGTTGTGGGCTGATAGGCTTTTGCCTGCTAGTCCGTTCTTAAACGTAAAATGTACCATAAATAAATATTTTACTAATTCTACAATATCAGATTATTCAATAACGATCATCCAAATGGTTTGGATTGTATCTTGGCATAATATCTTTTTCCAACACCATAAGCATACCTCTATCATCAACTTGGTCCCAGAAGTTGCATTAGTAACTAAATTTAAATGAAATGGCGTGGGACTATTGTTCTGTCGCCGAAATAGAGGTTGTGGAAAGACCTTTCAACTAGCAACATACAATAGCCCACGCCAAAAGGTATATCGGCACCTTCCCCCTATAGAGAAAAGGATACAATAATCCCATACCGTGAGCCGTATTGCAGTTCGTCATAGTTGAATTTTGAAATTTCCACATTTCTATTTCAAGACTTACATTCAATACGCTCATCCATTTGAGTCTTCATCGTAGCCGTTCTTTTCCGTCTACTCCAACTCTGACCGCAAAAGTAAGCAATATTCTTGATACAGCCAAACTTTTAGCCACTTTTTTATCGGAAATACTCCATTTTTCTGAAAAGGATAAGAAAAAGGCATCGGATGGCTCCACTGCCAAAAAGATAGCACTTCCACATTCCTATTTCATGACGGTTCCAATGCCCATAAACCTCTAACTTACCTATCCGCCAAATATCCAAACTTAGCTTGTATGAAATACCATTCAAAATGTATCAAATGATAAAGAGGGTGTGCAATAAGTCTAAATTACAGTTGGCGCATAACAGTTGACCTACGCATGCACATCACCTGTTGTGCGACCGGAGATACTAACTAACTCAAAAACATATACTATCTTTTCTAACAACTTATACTATGTTTTCCAACAACATATCAGTAACATTCCAACAAACAAAAAAGGTGAATCATTTACTTATGACACACCCTCTTTGCTAAAACCAGAACACAACTGATCTTATCTTATAATATTATACTCAAACTCATAATCCCCATTCTTCAGCCATTCGGGAACATCTTCCCCATTTTCCATAAGGCCTTCAATATGAAACTCCAGACTTTCCTTTGCTTCTTTTTGCAAAGCTTCAAAGGTTGGTGCTGTAAAAACCACCGCTCCTGGTACATTACTACCAAGAGAACCACCATAATTTCTGTCGCACCACGCAACGTCAACAATAATCTTTTCCATCATGTAATACTTTAGTTTTTGCAAACCTCCCCACAAGATATCATAGCTAGACCCGCTCCGTACCAACTCCGTACCCTCTCCGTACCAACTCTTAGTCTCTACAAAGTTTGCAAGGTTTGCAGCAAACTTTGCAAAGAATTGGCATTAATCGTGTCTAGAGACAATGTTTCGACTACCATACTTCTATCCCAATAGGTTCTTTGCCTGTACGTTCAAGACAACTATTCCTTACCA
>ERZ1026888.1388-NODE-1388-length-10633-cov-20.393364_pt1 | contig 10633 bp, 7 predicted proteins | sample MGYA00380174_ERZ1026888 | MGnify/ENA primary metagenome ERZ1026888 (study PRJEB33269, sample SAMEA4719810) | human gut metagenome | biome: human-associated habitat; feature: organic feature; material: feces | place: Cameroon | collected 2013-10 ...
GACAATCTTGGCTGCAAAAGTACAAACAAACTTTTGCAACCTATTTGCAAATATGAAAAAATCAAATAATCAGGAAGTTAAGGAGGGCAAGATAAGCCCTTGGAGGCGAATGCGGAACATTCAGATTCCAATATCTTGCCTTTTGAATGCTACAGATAACAGGACGAGGTAACGTCTGCCAAAGAGCTGGTGCGATGCCTGCAAACACTGGTGCTGCATCGAAATCCAAGTGTTGGATAGAGAGCGTAGGCGACAGTTTCACCATCTCCACTTCCATGCAATGCTTGTTTACCTGTGCGCCCAACTTACCTTGGCAACAGTCATGGTCCATGCAACGTTTCACGCAACCATCAGCCACCATACCCACCATCACCTTGTCATAGTGAAGGCAGTGCATGACGGTAGTACCCACGCTCAGGTAAACCACCATGAGCGAGAGCATCAAAGCCATCAATATGTTGAGCGAACGTTTCATACCTATTTTTTGCACCTTTCTTTTCTCAAGTTGCAAAATTAAGCATTTCCATCAGAATATGAAGCTAATACCCCCATAAATTAATTACCTTTAACGGTTTTTCTTTTTTGCAAGTCTTTATTCCTCCCCATTCAGGCATTCGCCCGTCTCATAACTCTTCGTCATATTCTTTAAGATACCAACCATCTCCTGCCTCAGACTCTCGGGTTTCAGTACGCAATGAATATGTGTAAAAGAAACGTAGTTTAGCATCATAATATCTTTTATTCGAAACCGCCATTTCGGAAAAACAAGAAACACACAAACAAATAAAAAAACTTAAATTAGCAAACAAACAAGCTGACATTCAGGCATTTTTATTACCTTTGCATTCGAAACCGCCATTTCCGAAACAGCGGTTTCGAAAAATAACATCAAAAAGAAACTGTAAAATTATAGAAATATGAAGTTCTTTGGAAGACAAAACGAAATAAAAGAATTGCAAGAGATAAGAAATCTATCTTTGCAAACGGCCCGTTTTACAATCGTAACCGGACGCCGACGTAGCGGTAAGACATCCTTATTGATAAAAGCATACGAGGATGTTCAGGATATGCTGTATTTCTTTGTTGCAAGAAAATCAGAAGCAGAACTCTGCAGAGATTTTATCGAAGAGATAACGAGCAAACTTCAGCTTCCTATTCTCGGTGAAGTAACACGCTTTGCTGACATCTTTAAATATCTGCTTCAACTATCCAAGATTCGCCCTATCACTCTCATCATTGATGAGTTTCAGGATTTCAAGCGGGTTAATCCATCAATCTTTTCAGATATGCAAAAGATATGGGACCTAAACAAACAGGAAGCTCATATTAATCTTGTGGTCTGCGGTTCTGTTTATTCACTTATGAACATCATCTTTAAAAATAACAAGCAACCTCTTTATGGTAGGCAGACTGGAGAAATAAAAGTCACTCCATTTCCCCCTTCTGTCATTAAGGAAATTCTCTCTACATATAATTCTGCCTATACCAATGATGACCTACTGGCTCTCTACAGTTATACAGGCGGAGTAGCAGAATATGTAGAAATGATGATGGATGCAGGAGCCACGACCAAGGAACAGATGACAGAGCGGTTTATTGCAAAAAACTCTTATTTCATCTACGAAGGAAAAAATATGCTGATAGAAGAATTTGGCAAAGACTATGCCCGCTATTTCGAGATACTGCAACTTATCGCTTCAGGCTACACAACTCGAGGTGAAATAGAAAGCATCATGAAAATAGAACTTTCGGGCTATCTCACCAAACTGGAGAACGACTATAGCTTGATCTCCCGTTATATACCGATGTTCCAAAAGACCAATCGCAACATTCGCTATCAGATAGAAGACAACTTCCTTCGCGTCTGGTTTCGCTACATCTACAAATATGGATACATGATAGAGGTTGGCGCCAATAAAAAACTAAAAATGGTCATGGATAAGAGCTACACCACATACACCGGCAAGGTTCTGGAAAGATATTTTATTGCCAAGATGATAGAGAGCGAAGAATATACTCAGATAGCCTCCTGGTGGGACAGAAAGGGAGAGAATGAAATCGATATTATCGCTGCCGATGAACTGGAGCAGAAGGTTATTTTTTATGAGGTAAAACGCCAAGCTAAGGATATAAATCTCGGCATTCTAAAAGATAAAGCCGAGCATTTCTTCCAAGCTACAGGAAAATTCAAGAAATTCGATATCGGATACCAAGGATTGTCGATGGAGGATATGTAAAGCAAGCACATACAGAAGCTGGAGAAGGAATATGGGGTGCGACTGTTCGACAGAATCGGCAATCGCATCCAGCTCACCCGTGCCGGACAGTTTCTACTAGACCATGCCTGCAAAATCATCGATGCCTATCAGAATCTTGATTTCGATATGAAGAAGCTCACGGCAAAATCAGAAGGAGAACTGCGCATCGGAGCCAGTACCACCATCTCGCAATATGTTCTCCCCGGACTGTTTGCTGAAATAGTGCCCGCGAACATGAGCACGGATGACCATGAACATGGGTACGCGCGACCGATACGATGGGTATGAATGACCAAAACGATGGGCACGGATGACCGAGAGCATGGGTACTTATACCCAACTAGCTCGGGCATTCGTGCCCAAGGCTTTGGGCAAAGTTGGGCAAAACGTTGCGTTGACTTTTCCTGATTTCAGCTGACTCTTCTTTATTTCAGTAGACACTTTTTATCTTTATGAACTGAAATGGTAGACACACTCAGTTGTTTTATGCTGAAAAAGTAGACTTTTTCATCTCTTTTTGCTTATTTCCTCTCCTTTTTTATATTTTTCCTCCGATAATCTCGTACTTTTCTCCAATAATCTCGTGTTTTTCTTTGAAAATTCTGTGTTTTTCGCTGAGAATTCCCCGTTTTCAGCCCTAAAGTGGCAATAAGTGGCAATAGGTGGCAATAAGAAAAGTCCTTATTGCCACGCTTAAATCAATAATTATCAAACAGTTATATTCTGAGTGGCAATAGTGGCAATAAATCATAGAAAAAAAATCGCCCCACACTTTCTGTTAATCTTTACTATATTCCTGCGAGAAAACTTGCAGGATAAAGGGAATATGAGTAACTTTGCACACGATTTTCAGAAACGATTGTCTTACAAAGACATAAAATTAAGGGAGAAACTTTCTTTTAGGATAATATAGAGATTACAAAACAAATGAAAAAAGGACTTTTTGCACTCGCTTTGGGTACATTCACCCTGGGCATGACAGAGTTTATCATCGAGGGCATCATTACCGATGTTGCCCACAACATGAACGTATCCATTCCTGAGGCAGGCCACCTCATCTCCATCTATGCACTGGGCGTATGCGCCGGTGCCTTCTCGCTGATACTCATGCACAAGTATCGTCCCAAGAAGATATTGATGTTCCTGGCTTCCATCATCACCATCGGAGCCATCATCGCATCCGTAGCCCCAACTTACTGGCTGTTGCTCTGCGCCCGATTCATTCAGGGTTTGCCTCATGGTGCCTACTTCGGAACGGCTACCATCGTGGCAGTGAAGATGGCAAAGGAGGGAAAGGGAACCAAGGCGGTGGCTATGATGTGCGCAGGAATGCCGGTAGCCAATCTGGTGGGCGTACCTATCGGCACCTTCCTGAGTCATGCGTTCAGCTGGCGAGTACCTTTTGTCAGTTGTATATTGCTCGGTATCATGACGATGTATATGATTCACAGATGGGTTCCAGACGTGGCTGCGTTGCCGAATAAGGGAATGAAGGCACAGTTCCGTTTCCTCCGCAGCAAGGCTCCGTGGCTCATCATCGCCGCCACCTTCCTGGGCAATGGCGGCATCCTCTGCTGGTTCAGTTATATCTCGCCGCTGCTTCAGTTGGAGGGCGGATTCAGCGCAGCCAGCATCTCTCTGCTGATGATTCTCGCTGGCGGTGGAATGGTGGTAGGCAATCAGGTGAGTGCGTTGCTTGCCGACCGTTTCAAGCCGGGTCGCTTCACCTGTTATCTCCAGTTTCTGGCGGCAGCTGCATTATTGCTCACCTTCTTCCTCGCTCCTTTCGGATGGATATCAGTAGCTTTGATGTTCATCTGCTGCGTATGTCTTTTCGGCATCGGTTCGCCTGAGCAGTTCCTCATCGTGAAGCATGCCAAAGGTGGCGAAATGCTGGGCGGCTGCTGCATTCAGGGCGCATTCAACCTGGGCAATGCCGTGGGCGCTTTCCTCGGTGGTATTCCTGTTGCTATGGGATTGGGATATAACTTTCCTGCCCTTATCGGAATGCCGATGGCATTGGCAGGAGCTATCTGTCTGCTGGTTTTCCATAAGAAATATGAATAAAAATGCGATAATCCGAAATAAATCACTATCTTTGCAGAAGATTTCAAATAAACAAAGAAACATAATGAAACTTAACAAGACTTTCCTTACCATGGGCTTGGCCGCAACACTCTTGCAGATGCCAGCCTCATCGTTCGCACAGACTGCGGGCGGTAACCGTCAGAATCCTCTTTTAACAAAGAGCAGTCTTCCATTCGGTGCTCCTGACTTCAGCAAGATTCAGGAGAGCGACTACCTGCCAGCCATCGAAGCGGCTATCAAAGAGCAGCGTGCCAACATCCAGAAGATAGTAAACAACAAGAAAAAGCCAAACTTCCAGAACACCATCCTCGCCTATGAGGAGAGCGGTGCGCTGCTCGAAAAGGTGACTAACATCTTCTTTGGTCTCACCAGTGCCCACAAGACTCCGGGAATCGCCGAAACCGAAAAGAAGGCTACCCCATTACTGACCGAGCTCGATAATGAGATTTCGTTCAACAAGAAACTCTTCGAGCGCATCAAGTATGTTTACGACAACGAATATAAGAAACTCAAGGGCGAAGACAAGCGCCTTACTGAGGTTATCTATAAGAGTTTTGTACGTTCAGGCGCCCTCCTTTCTGCCGAGAAGATGGAGCGCATGAAGCAGATCAACTCCCGCATCTCTGAGTTGCAGCAGGAGTGGGGCAATCTTCTTCCTGCCGCTACCAATAACGCCGTGATTTGGGTAAACAGCAAGGAAGAGCTCGCCGGATTGAGCGATGCTGACATTGCACAATGTAAGAAAGATGCTGAGAGCCGCGGAGGCAAGGCGCCTTACTGCATCGTCATCATCAACACCACCCAGCAGCCTATCCTCACCAATCTCCAGAACCGCGAACTGCGCAAAAAGGTGTATATGGCAAGCATCCACCGTGCCGATGGTACTAACCCAAAATTCAACACCTTCCCTATCGTAACCGAGATTGCCAAGTTGCGTGCCGAGAAGGGCAAGCTGATGGGATATGACAACTATGCCGACTATTCGCTCGAAAAGACGATGGCTAAGAACAGCAAGAATGTGGATGATTTCCTGAAGCAGCTCATCAAGGAATATGCTCCTAAGGCTGATGCTGAAACCAAGGCGATAGAAGCGTATGCACAGAAGACTGAAGGCAAGGACTTCAAGCTGCAGCCATACGACCGATTCTATTATTCTGCGAAGATGAAGAAGGAGATGCTCAACATTACCGATGATGAGATTAAGCCATACTTCAACATCGACAGCGTACAGGTGAACGGTGTGTTCTATGCCGCCCATCGTGTTTACGGGCTGAACTTCAAGCAGCGCAAGGATATTCCTACTTATCACCCTGACATGAAGGTATTCGAGGTAAGCGACAAGAACGGCAAGCCAATCGCCCTCTTCTACAGCGATTACTTCCGCCGTCCTACCAAGCGTGGCGGTGCATGGATGAGCGCCTTTGCCAAACAGAGTAAGCAGCGCGGCCAGTTGCCTATTATATATAATGTATGCAACAATGCCAAGGCACCGGAGGGTCAGCCATCTCTCATCACATGGGATGAGGTTACTACCCTGTTCCATGAGTTCGGTCATGCGCTTCACGGAATCCTTTCCGACTGCAAGTACAATACCCTTTCAGGAACAGCCGTTGCCCGCGATTTCGTAGAGATGCCATCCCAGTTTAACGAATCGTTTGCATCTATTCCTGAGATATTCGACCATTACGCCCGTCATACCGAGACCGGTGCTGCGATGCCAGCCGATCTGAAAGAGCGCATGCTGAAGAGCATCAGCTTCCAGACGGCTTATTCACTGGGCGAGAATCTGGCTGCGACCTGTCTTGACCTTGCCTGGCACAAGATTAGCGAAGAAGAGGTGCCTTCACCTTATATGGCAGGTGCCTTCGAGAAGGAAGAGCTCCACAACATCGGTTTGCTCAACACCCAGATTCCTCCTCGCTACAGCACATCATACTTCAACCACGTATGGGGCGGCGGTTATGCTGCAGGCTATTACAGCTATCTCTGGACAGAGGTGTTGGCTGTGAACATCGCCGACTACTTTGCAAAGCATGGCGCCTTGGATCCAGCCGTTGGTCAGGCATTCCGCGATAAGATTCTGAGCCGTGGCAACACCAAGGACCAGATGGAAATGTTTACCGACTTTACAGGTATGGAGAAGCCTGATGCTTCCGGATTCCTGAAAGCAAGAGGTTTATAATGCATAAAATTACGATATGAAACAGAGCAACTTTCATACAGCGATGTTGAAGATAAAGCGTACGGCACTACTGGCAGTAGGCCTTACGCTATTTCAGGTTCTGGCATGGGCAGGACCTCGCAGTTTCCAACAGGCACAAGCCATTGCCGAGCGCCAGGCTGCCCTGCAAGGCATCGTAATGGACCAGCAGCAGGTAAGCAAGGCTAGAAAGCAATATCAGCAGAACAGTAGCGGTTCTGCAGAGACAGCTACCAGCTATTATGTTTTTGACAACGGAGCCGACAAGGGATTCACCATCGTTTCGGGTGATGATGAACTGCCGGAGATTGTAGGCTATTCGGCTCATGGCAACTCTGAGAATCTGATGAAGACAGAAGGATGTGCAGCGTTTCTGAAAGCTTATCAGAAGTTTGTTGCAGCCTTCACCCAGGGTGATGCCAAAGCCAGAAAGATTCTGGCTGAGCAGAGAGCGCTGAAGACGGATGGCCGTTATCAGCAATCAAAGATAGCACCGCTCTTGGGAGATATTGCCTGGGACCAGCTGACACCTTATAATAAGATGTGTCCTAAATATATAGGTTCTAGCCAGAGTGCTACAGGATGCGTAGCTACAGCCATGGCACAGGTGATGATGTATTATCAGTATCCTAAAGAGCTGAAGGCTACCATTCCCGCTTATACCACCACAACCAATAAGCTCAAGGTAAAAGCCATCAGCAAGGGTGAAAAATATGACTGGGACAACATGCTCCCAACCTACACCCAAGGGAAATATAATACCACTCAAGCCAATGCAGTAGCCAAACTGATGTTCCATTGTGGAGCTGCAGTTCAGATGGATTACGGAGATTCTTCGGGTGCATGGGTGCTCCCAGAAGATATGTCAACCTATTTCGGATATGATGCTGACCTCTTGCAGGAGGTTTACCGCTCATTCTATACGCTCGCAGAATGGAAGGAGATTCTCGACCGGGAGTTGGAGGCCAAGCGCCCTATCCTCTATGGCGGTGCTGCTTCTGATGAAAGCGGCCACCAGTTTGTCTGCGATGGTTCTGACGGAGAAGGTCTCTATCACATCAACTGGGGCTGATCAGGCTACAGCGATGGCTATTTCGACATCACCCTCCTCGACCCTGCAGTCCGTGGAACAGGTGCCGGCACATCGGCTAACGGCTATAACCGCGCCTGCTCCGTCATCATCGGTATTGCGCCGGACAACGGAATCAAGGATGAGCCGCTGGTAAAAGAGCATTCTCTTTACGCTGATACCTATGAAGATTACAGAAAATGTACCATCACCAAGGGCGAGCGCAAGAATGCATCAGAGAAATTCTCGCTAATGGTAACACCTGTATTTTCTAATCCTACCTACAATAAGTTCGAAGGCTTAGTTGCTCTTGGCATCAGAAATGAAGACGGATCATATACGCCAATCACGCAGAGTTTCAAGTTAAAATTTAATGCGATGGATCCAGAGGAAGGATATGAACTCAACTCTATTGATTTCAACCTCAACTATGCCTTCCCTGTCGGCACCACCGTTCTTTACGAAATCTACAGTACTGATAATGGTAAGAACTGGGATGTATGTGCCTATATGGAGAACGTTGTTCCGTTCGAACTGGAAGCTACAGCCACATCGCTTACGCTGAATGGCAATAAACTTTCGGCAGAATTAAAGAGCAACGAGGCAATCCGGCTTAAAATGGACAATTCGTTTGATATTACCATCAGGAATGACAGCCAGCGCGAATATCTCGGTCTGATAAAAGTTTACACCAGCAAAACCAGCACGAAACCAACCTTTAAAGAAGGCTCAAGCAACGCAGAGGAATACATGTGTGTACCGGCAGGTGAGTCTACAACCCGCACCATTACATTAAACCAGACAGCAAATGAAATGTATGTTTGGGTAACCGACCGTGATGGCGAAATTTTATTGGACGGAGTGAAGTTTAAGGTTGGTCAGATTGGTGCTGGCGAGAGTACAGGCATCAGTCAGGTAACCACCCAAAACAATATCCGCATCAGTTCTGCAGCCGGTGTACTCACGATTGTATCAGCAGAATCCAAGTTGATTCCTGTTTACAGTATCGGAGGCCAGTTTATCACCAAGTTATCCGTTTCAGCCGGTGTTCCTGTCCAGGTTAACCTGCGTCCAGGAATCTATATCGTAGCCGGCAGAAAGGTAGCTGTAAAATAACAGCCCCTTGCCGTTTCCCATAAAGAACTGGTGGGCATAACATTTTTAAAACTTTTATCAGAAAACTCTTGCTGATATGAAAATAAAGTCGTAACTTTGCGGTAGCATTTTAAAACAGATGATTATGAAACAGGTAGAAGAAAGATATATCAGTTTGCTTACAGACTTCGGTTTCAAGCGAATTTTCGGAACAGCAATGAACAAGGATTTGCTGATTTGTTTTCTCAACAGCTTGTTTAATGGCAAACAGGTTGTTAAGGATGTGAAGTATCTGAACCCTGAACATGTAGGCGATGTCTATGCTGACCGCAAGGCTATCTTTGACGTATACTGTGAAGGAGAAAACGGAGAGAAGTTTATCGTTGAAATGCAGAATGCCTATCAGACTTACTTCAAGGACCGTTCTCTGTTCTATTCCACATTCCCTATCCGTGAACAAGCACCAAAGGGAAAGGATTGGGATTTCAAACTCAATCATGTCTATACAGTTGCTTTGCTCAACTTCGACATGAATGAAGATGCTTTCGAAAAGGAAAAGATTCGCCATAGCGTGCAGCTTTGCGATACCGCCACTCACAAGGTGTTCTACGAAAAGTTGGAATTCATCTATGTTGAGATTGCTAAATTTAACAAATCCCTAGAGGAACTAGAGACACTTTACGACAAATGGCTTTATGCGCTGAAAAATCTCTACAAACTTACCCAACGTCCTAAGGAGTTATGTGACAAAGTCTTTGACCGTCTTTTCGAAGAAGCCGAGATATCCAAGTTTACCCAGCAGGAGTTGCGTGAGTATGAAGCCAGCAAGATGGCCTATCGCGACATCAAAAACTCCGTTGATACCGCCAAGCGGGAAGGAATTGCAGAAGGCATGGAGAAAGGCATAACCCAGCGAAACTTTGAGATTGCAAGAAAGATGCTGGCAAAGGGTATGAATGAAGCGACTGTCTTGGAGATAACGGGACTGTCGGCAGAGGAGATACAGTTGCTGAAAGCGGAGATGTAAATTACAAATAACACTCGAGTAGGAGGAAAACGTATTCGTTTTCCTCCTATTTGTTTCATACCGAGCATACCACAAACTTTTTCTTTTAAAAATTATACTAAAAGAGCAGTTACACTTACCCCCATTTTGTGCTTAAAAATGTTAAGTCGTTACTTTATAGAGTATTTTATTTACTAAAATAAGTAGATTGTTAAAAAAAAAATAGTTACCTTTGTGGTGAGCTTTTTTACAGGTTCACAATAAACTGAATAGACAACTTTAAAATGATGGAATAATGAAAATACTATCTTATAACATTTCGTGGAGCAAGCAGGAAAAGATTGACTGGCTCTTAGGACAAAAAGGCATAGATGCCTATGTTGTGCCAGAGTGTGGCAATGCTGATAACATCGCAGTTCCTGAAGGCTACTCCTTCTTCTGGACGGGCGACTTCGACTACAAGGGCTTGGGTGTTATCTGCCCTGATAATCACAAGATAGTGTTACCAGACTGGTACAATGAGAATCTGCACTATGCTATTCCGGTTATTTTTGATGATGAGTATCTTCTACTTGCTGTATGGCCAACAGTTCGCAAGGGAATAACTAGTGGTTCTTATATCTCTATCCTTTTGGACATCCTCGAATACTACAAGCCATATATTAACAAATATAAGACTGTGGTGATAGGTGATTATAATGTAATCTCTAACCCTAATAGTTTCCAAAGAAAAGAATCTCCGAAAGTGTTTGCATGGTTTGAGGAAAATGGGCTGAAATCAGCTCATCATACCTTCCTACATGAAGAGATAGGTAAGGAAAGCCGATTTACCTACGACCATACCGGCAAAGGTAATTGTACCTTCTTCCTGGACTATGCTTTTACAAATACAGAAGTTAAAGACTATAAACTATATT
>ERZ1026888.1389-NODE-1389-length-10607-cov-3.401156_pt1 | contig 10607 bp, 9 predicted proteins | sample MGYA00380174_ERZ1026888 | MGnify/ENA primary metagenome ERZ1026888 (study PRJEB33269, sample SAMEA4719810) | human gut metagenome | biome: human-associated habitat; feature: organic feature; material: feces | place: Cameroon | collected 2013-10 ...
TCTGCGGTTCGCAGTCTGGAAAATACATCATCGCCAAGATACGGCGAGTATAAGTTGCTTTTAACTTCATATACATTATTATATTAATAGTTCAACATGTTTATCAGTCAACTGATTTATATTGCAAAGATATTCATCTTCGAGAATCACGTGATGCACCCATGAGTGCATCATCCTTAACTTCCATTTAGTACTTTTCAGTCATATTAAGCATCTGCGGAAAACATATCCGCTGTTTTATCAGGACGCGATGTTCGATAATTCAAGGTATGGCAGATGGAAAAGCAGACGAATGGAAGGGCGAATCGGTGGATAGCCACCGCCGCCGAAGAAATTCGCCAGATTCAGAGAAGATGGAAGTTCACTTCCATCCGTCAGTTTTCCAAATTTCTCCAGATGAATCCTCGCACCCTTTCGAAGTTGAGCCATCTCGATGGCACCTTGACTTTGGAGAGCATCGCGAATATATACAAGAGGCTCGCACTGTTGCGAAATCTGAAGTTTGCGGACAGCGAGATAATGGAAGAGGAACAACGCCTAAAAGATTCCCTATATCGCATTATGATGAGTGCTGCAACAGTGCCTCAATCCATAACCGACGATGTGGTGGATGAACTGGAACACCAGTTATAGGCATCCATGCGTGGCATTGAGCCCTATGGCGCATCTGCCGAAAGGTCATGGCTCGGTAGGCGATGCTCCTAAGGTTCATTTATCAAGAAAAAACATCAAAGACAGCAAGTTAATGTTAGACCAGAACTTTTCTGCCAAAAACTTCATGAATGTCTATGCCCAGGAGAACCGTATGGGAAGAATCCCCGTAGAGACTATGGGTGAAGACTTCAAGGCTGTCATAGCCATGATAAAGGAGACCAATTCAAAATTGCAAGAATTCAGGAGCAGAAAGAAAGCAGAAAAGACCGATGAAGTCAAGAAGAAGATTGAAGAGCTGAAGCAAGAGCAGAAAGACTTGAAAGCGGATAAGCAGAAAGCCCTCTTTGAGGAAATGCAAGACTTATCTTCAAAAGTCAATAGCAGCGCTTTCCGATTCAAGCTCGAAAAGGTGTGGATTGGCGACAAGATTGGATTCAAGATTGATTCCAAAGATCATGCCCAACTATTTGCCATGAAGCAACTGCAAGTCAACTTGCAGAAGACATTCAAGGTAAAGCAAGCTAATCGTCACCTCATAATGACGAACATCAAACTCTTGTTGAAGACCAAACGACCATTCTACATCATCCGTACCGACATTTCCTCCTTCTTCGAGTCAATACCACAAGAAGAACTCAAACACATAGTCATGGACAATACTCTATTGTCATATAAGTCAAAGGTCTTTGTGAATGCGATTCTCAAAGAATACGAGGTAGAGAAAGCAAAGTTGACAGACGATGAGTGCGAAGGCATGAAGGAAGGTTGTGGTGTGCCACGAGGCATAGGCATTAGTTCTTTGCTTTCAGAAATCTATATGCGAGACTTGGACAACAGTATCAAGAAACGCCAAGAGGTCATCTTCTATGTGCGATATGTTGATGATATATTCATGCTGTTGGCAAACTTGCCACAAGGCAAGGATGTCAAATCGTATTATGGAGATTTGGAGAATAACTTCAAAAAGAAAGGTTTTAATTTGAAATCTCCAAACGATGACAAATGCTCTATCATAGATTGCACAAAGCGTAATGATACAGCTTTCAACGTAACCTATCTTGGTTACAGATTGAACATCTTTGGGAAAATGTCCGAGCCAGAAGACAAGAAAGATAAGCCAAAGTGGAAATATATGGATGTGGTTTTCAGCATGTCAGACAACAAGAAAGAGCGTATTACAATGCGAATAGACAATGCTATCAAGCATTTCGATGCGACAAACAAATACGATATTCACCAAGCACGCAAGGATTTGGTTGATTCTCTGAAGTTGATAACAGGCAACGTGAGACTGCACAAGTCGAAGTCTGGTATCAAGACAGGTCTCTACTACAATAGCGACTTGTTGGATGACAAAAACGACTTAGAAGCTCTCAACACCTATTTATATAGTAAGAAGGTAAATCTTCATAAGTATCTGTTCCACAAAGAGAATGAAAAGAAAGCCTATCTTACAGCACTATACAGCAGAATCAGAAAGTTTAATTTCGTGACCGCTTGGGAAACAAGGAAGATGTATGACTTGAAAGACAGCCGTATGAAAGAAATTATGGGATGGTTGAACAATGAAAAGAAAGAGGATAAAACTGCGCTATAAAAAAGAGAGGGTTGTATTCTCTGATGTGCTACCATACGAACTGCCCATCACCTTCACCAACCGTTTCTTCTATCGCTTCTTGGTCAAGAACGAGGTGGAATACATCATCGAACCGCTTGATCATAAGAAAAACAAGCTGAAATGGAAAGACGGCATGAGTATAGCAGCACGCCAAGTGCTTGCTATCTTGTTTGGTATAGACAGTAAAAAGGTAATGAATGAAAAGAAAAACGTTGCAAATGTAGGTAACGAGTCTTCCAGCCCTTTCGCCTATCGCATCATGCATAAGCGAGGCAAGTACCGTGAGTTGGCTGTGATACATCCTGCCGACCAAATCAAAATGGTCAGTTTCTACGAGAAGTACAAGAGTTTGATACTCTACTACTGTCAGCAGAGCCGATTCTCCTTGCGTCATCCTCATGCAGTAGCTTGTTACTTCTATTATCGTGACCGCTTACACCATACCTTATTGGGCAAACGTTCTGATGATTTGGAACTTTACTTCAATGAGTATGAGAACTTGAAGACTTACTTCAGTTACAAGCGTTACACCCAGATATACCGCTTCTATGAGGATTATCGCTATCAACGTGCCGAGAAGAAGTTTGCCCATTTACAGAAGTTTGACATACAGGCTTGCTTCAACAGCATCTATAGCCACTCAATCGCTTGGGCTACCAATGGAGGTAAGGCAATTTACAAGCGATTCTTCAAAGGTGGTGAGGATGGAACGTTTGGAGCTGTTTGGGACAGCTTGATGCAAAAGATGAACTACAATGAGACCAATGGCATTATCATCGGTCCAGAGTTCTCCCGACTCTTTGCAGAAGTAATCCTGCAATACATAGACAAATGTGTAGAGAACGACCTTTATGAGAAAGGCTACAAATGGAATATAGATTACGAGTGCTACCGCTATGTGGATGACCATTTCTTCTTTTACAACAACAAAGAAGTCTTGGAAGCTGCCCGACAAAGCTACGCCTATCATCTAAATGAATACAAGATGACCATCAGCAACGAGAAAACGGAAGACATCGACCGCCCTTTTATCACCCCTATCTCACGAGCCAAGCTTGCCATTGACAAACTGATACATGATACTATCACAATCAATGTAGATGATGACCTTCTCAAAAAGGACGAATCTGAGGACGATGCCAAAGACATCGCAAAGGAATCTGCCGAAGATGAAGAAGATGAGCCAATTGACAAGGAACGTATAGAGAAAGCTCTTGCCAAGAAACATACGTTCTATTTCCGTTCTTCATTCTTCAGTTCTGTCTTCCAAGACATCTTGAAGACAAATACTGTGGAGGCAAAGGATGTCCTGAACTATACCATTGCTCGTATGGGAAACAGGTGCGAACGTATGCTAAAGAAGTTTGACCGACTTTATAAGCCCTTATGTATGGCAGAAAATATTACAGACATAACGCCTGATATGAAAGAGCAAGCAGAACACCGAAAGAGTATCATGGAACATGAGCTATCCCTGTTCCTCTTCAATCTACTTGACTCTACTTTCTTCATCTATTCCTTCAACAAGCAGTTGAACAGTACCTTAAAATTGGTCAACCTCTTGAACACGATAATCGTGTACCTTGACACTGACTGTTTTACGGATGATATACGTGCCAACGTATTCAAGAAGATACAAGACGAAATCAACGTGGCTTTCCAATGCTGCCGATATAGCGAGGACACCCAATTGGAGACTCTTTACTTCCTCATTACCTTGCGCAGTATGAGAAGCAAGTATCATCTATCCGTGGCATCAATAGAAAACTATATAGGAGTCAAGACGGATAAGGATGGCAACAAAGAACTTCCCGACATGAATGCCATTTCCATCACCTTGTTTCTCTACTACTTTGCAGACAAGAAGGAATTTGACGAGCTAAGAACGCTTATCGTAAACAAGGCTTGTGAGCGAATCAAGAGCGTTCCTATGGAACTTCACAAAAAGACTTCCGAATTTGTCATCCTGTTGTTAGACCTCATGGCTTGTCCTTACTTGTCAGCAGAAAACAAGACTAAAGTTGGTGAAGCATTTGGTTTGACTAAGAAAGAGATAAAGAACCTGTTGAGGTACTTCAAAAAAGGTCGATATATGTTCACCAACTGGAAGAAACTCAATGTAACAAAGGAATTAAATGCGAAGATTTCGCAGGAAGTTTATGCCTGAGTGCGCTCAGGCATAAATAGAGGGCAGACCACAATACCCAATATAAATCCACAAACATAGGTCTGTTCTGGCGGATACGAGCCACAAGAGGGACTTTGGGTATTGAGTCCCTTCTATTACGATTACGGCAATCACATACAGTCAACCGATAAAATATATAGGTTATGTGGAAAGATACTGAAACAGCAGAAGATTTGTTAGGTTATCGTTTTCATGCAAAACTATTGAAAGATATAGTATTGGATGAAAAGATGCTTCCTACTTCCATTGGCATTTTTGGTAATTGGGGATATGGCAAAAGTAGCTTGATGCTCTTGATGCAAAAAGAGATTGACCAAGAAATTGCTATACAAAAAGGAGAAGGCAAGGATTTCCGTGTCCTTCAAGTTCGTTTTAATGGATGGCAATATGAAAGCTATGAATCGACAAAGTATTCACTCATACAAGTGCTTTTGGATTCTGTGGAATCTTATTTGTCTGAACACAGGGATATTTTCGATAAGCAGGATGCTCTTTTGCATCGTATTAATTTGTTGAAGGTTGGTGTATTGTTGTTTAAAAAATATGTCTGGGCACAGATACCTAAAGAAATCAAGGACAATCTTCCAACATCAGAGGAACTGAAAGCATGTATAGACGTTGATAGTATAGATAAATTCAAAGCAGAGTTCGAAAAAGATAGAACTTCGCTATTCGTTACTTCTTTCAGAAAACTATTTGAAAGCGTAGTAAAGGATGCGCAGTTCAAGGCGATCATTGTGTACATTGACGATTTGGACAGGTGCTCTGGCGAAAGGATGATTGAGTGTATTGAGGCCATCAAGCTATTCCTTAATGTTGACCATACAGCTTTTGTATTGGGGGCAGATGAGAGAATGGTGGAATTGGCCATAAAAGAACACTATCCTGTTCAAGACAGAGACAAATCTGTAATCTATAGCCCATTTTCCGATTATTTGGAAAAACTGATACAAATTCCGTATCGCTTGCCAAGATTATCTTTCAACGAACAGGCTACGTATATTATGTTCTTGCTTCTCAAAAGCAAATATCCCAATTATTTTGATACTGTTCTGAAAAAGTTTTATGAGCAAAAGGACAAAGAACCATTTAAGGTTTATACACTTGCTCATTTGAAACAAGATTTGAATGGACAGAAAATCCCAGATGTCGAGAAATTGCTTGAGATTGTTCCAATGATGAACAGATTCCTTAACGGAACGCCTCGACAACTAAAACGTTTTCTCAATACTTTTGATTTACGTTTGAGAATGGTAAAAGTGGCTGATATGAGAGAGATTGATAGCATCATCCTTGCAAAGTTAATGTTGCTTGAATATAATTTCAAATATCAGAAATTGTTTGAGGCACTATATGGGATGCAGCAATTGAATCAAGGAACGATAAAAGATATAGATAAAGTTGAAGAAAATGCAAGCAAAGATAAAAACTTGGAAGACCCTCGATGGAAGGAGTGGGCAGATGACGATTTGGTCAGAGCATGGTTGAATGTAAAACCAAGTTTGTCTGGGGTCAATTTGGAACCATATTTTTGGATAGCAAGGGATTCTCTCAAGAATTCGGTTCCTATAGAGAACTTGGTATCTAACTCAGTTCGTATTTTGTTTCAAGACATTCTTCACAAGCAGAGTGTGCCGTCCACAAAGAAACTAATAGATGACGAACTGGGAAAATATGATGAAAAAGAGAGACAAATGCTTATTCTGTTGCTTAACCAAGAATTGGTGAAGAATTCCAATCACCCAAAAGTCTTGCAAACTATTCAAGCAGATGAATCTCATCTTATTGTTCAAACCAACGAGGATTGCAATCTGCTGTTCAGCAACATCAATACGATGGAATTAGAACCAGCATGGGGAGCGTTGCTTCATAGATACAAGTCTGTTGATGCTTGGAAAACTTTTGTCGATACAAAACCATTTAGCAATCAGGTAAAACAACAAATTTAATAATTGATTTATATGGGAACATCTCAATCATTAAATCTAAAAACTACACCAAATTGGGCATCTGCCAAAAGATCTATGTCTGCAATAGTAAGGCATCGTAATGCTGTGTCACAACAGCAAGTTAATAGCTTGTTGCGGAATGTGTCAAGAGCCATTGTTCATGACTCCAATCGAAGTTATGGACGGTCAGGAGGACGTGTTGCCAAGAACTTTATACAGTTTATCTCTTTTGTTCGTAGCAATGGTATAGGTGCCTTCGTTGAACAACTTAATCCAGGTGTTAATTTTGCGGATTTGAGTGTTAGGGATGTGCTCATGTTAATAAAAAAGCAGATTTCTAATCAAAACCCTGATGAAGACCATTCCACATTAGACGATTTGGCAGCAAGAACCGCTTTTGAAAAGCTACTAAGTCTTATTTTCTCAAAGGTTGAAACTGTTGCTGATTTGGAAGTTCTTCTTAGAGATGCAACAGAAGATCAGCTTAATGCATGGATGATTGAATTTCAAGTAGAATACATCATGGAGCTTAATGGGATTTTATTTGATGCGCAAATATTCTCAAAGGGCGCAGAGCCAGATCAAATCGCATCGCAGATTCGTGGTTTTGTTCGGACAAAAATCAATGAAGTCTATATTATTGAGAGTCATCTGCTTAACTTACTCACTCCCGAAGGAGAAACATTCGTAGAAAGTTTAACACAGCAAATTTTGAATATATGGGCGCAAGAGTAAACGTAATTTTTGATCCTTTAGGTGAGGCTCATAGTAAAAACTTGGGCAATTTCAGCTTGCATAGTACAGATATGGATGGTAATCCCATAGAGGCAAACTTGAATTTTGACTTTTATCCCTTGTGGGAATTTTCACAAGATACGTCTTCTGTATATTTTGATGTCTTGCTGTTAGGACAGATAGTTTATTCTACAGATAGAATACTCAATCGACTTATTTTCTCAGATGATGGTTGGTGTCGTAATATAGAATTGTTGGATGTTCCTGTGGTAAATACCGAATTGTTCAATCAACATCGAGATGAGTTTAATACAGCATTGAGTTATTTGACGGGAGATAATTGGAATGTGTCATTTGTCCATTTACCCCAGATAGAATATACGCCAGAAATAGAACATCATTACGATGCCGATGAATATAAATATGTTTCCTTGTTTTCGGGTGGATTAGATTCATTGGTAGGTTTCATTGATAAGGCTTCTGAATTGCAAGCAGACAAGAAGGTTTTGTTGGTTTCTCATTATGATATGGGAAAGGAAAGCATGGATCAAGAAAGGATACTCAATGCTTGTGCAACAAATGGATTCTTTCAAGGAAAGTATATTTCAGTCAAGGCAAAGGTCGGGATGAAAAGTTGCATGAAAGATAGAAGCCTAAAATATGAGAACACTTTTAGATCTCGTTCCTTTCTGTTCTTTGCCATGGGATTGTATTGCGCACAAAAAATCTCGGAAACTCAAGAAGTAATAGTTCCAGAGAATGGTACAATATCTATCAATATTCCTCTTTGCAAATCCAGAAGAAGTTCATGCAGCACAAGAACGACTCATCCTGTTTCCATGAGATTAATCATGCGTGCATTGGAAAGTGTTGGAATTCACAACCCATTGGTAAATCCGTACCGTTTTAAGTCAAAGGCAGATATGATGATTGATTGTGCGCGAGATGATTACAAGAAACATATTTTGGAGGTATTGAGTCCTTTGTCTTGTTCTTGTGCAAAACGTTCACACAATCGTTGGTGGGATAAGGAGGGTGCATATATTCACGAACACCATATTCATCATTGTGGAATGTGCATGCCTTGCATTTATCGTAGAGTTGCGATGAATGCAATAGGTTTGGATAATCCTACAGAATTAGGTACAGATATATTCCATGGCACCCGACATTTCAACATAAATGATTTGTCAAAAAAGACGAGTTTGGATGTTAATTTGCTCTTACGGTTTGTGCGTAAAATGAATCGTCAAGATGTTGAAGACGAATTATTGGCAGAGGGAATTGCCAATGATGAGATTGACCTATATATAGACTTGATTATGCATTCATATCAGCAGATAAGGGATTGGATAGCTGTTAAAGGTGATGATAATATACGACGAAAGGCTGGAATTTTATGATAGACACTCATTGTCATTTTGATATGATGCCCAATCCAGAGGCATATATTCGAGAAAGAGAAAGACAGGGTGATATTGTTATAGGTATGACGAATGCACCAAGCCATTTTCAGATTGGCTACCAACATGTTAAGCATTTCAAACATATTCGCTTGGCATTAGGTTTTCATCCATTATTGGCACATGAACTTCAAGAGGAGTTGCCTTTGTTTGAGCAATTAATAGACAAAACATCTTATATAGGAGAGATTGGACTTGATTTTTCTCGTGAAGGCATGGCGACCAAAGAAATACAAATCAATAGTCTGGAACGGATATTGTCGATGTTGTCTGGCAAGAACAAAATTATTAGCGTTCATTCACGCAAGGCAGAATCAATGCTACTCTCTCTCTTGAAAGCATATCATATCAAAAATGTAATTTTTCATTGGTATACAGGCGATTTGTCTTTGATTTCAAAGATTCTGGATGCGAGCTATTTTTTCTCTATTAACGAGGCGATGGTTACTACTGCAAAAGGCAAGAATATAATAGATATTCTACCAAATAATAGAATTTTGACGGAAACAGATAGTCCTTTTAACAGGAAGAATAATTTGAATAAAGTTTATTCATATCTTAGTGGAATTGGATGCAATGAGCAAATTATTGATAATAATTTCAAAGGGTTAATTGAAAAATTATGATTATTCCAAAAGAAGAAATAAAATTTGTATTTAACGAACCGATAATGCAACCAGGCGATATTTTACTGATGAATACTTACGAGAGTCAGCGAAGACTGATGCCTGGATGCCAGTATGATCATGCTGCCATTTATTTGGGTGATGCATTTTTGATGGAAGCAGATGGAACAGGAGTGGTGATGAATCATGTTTACTCATATGCTTTTAAAGAAAAGGATCATGGATGTATTCTGCGTCTCAAAAAATCCTCGCCAAGAATTATTGACGATGCATTATTTTGGATACGTAGTCGTATGGCTATGGAGTTTGGTACGCAACAGGCAAGAATGGTAAATGCTCTCAAGGATACCAATCAGATGGAACATAGTAACCGAACTTTTTGTTCACGACTTGTTGCACAAGCATATCATCAAGGAGGTATTGACATAGTTAAAAATCCTGATTATTGTTCGCCAGATGACTTTCTATCGTCAGATTGTTTAGAAAGGATAGACTCTTCTCTCCTATCTTTTACAGAAGAAATGTCATTGACCGTGATGAATAGTCAGAAGGAAAGAAATAACTCCGAGTGGAACACCTGTTTGGCTGAAATGTTTCAAGAATTCAGTACATTCTATGGGGATGACATTCAAACAATGGATCAATTTCTTGTATCAGCAGTACACCATACGGATAAAGATGCCACTGCTATTGATTTGTTGAAAAAGCAGAAATGGATGACTCCACCCAAAGAACAAACGAAAACTATTTGGCCTTGGTTCCATGATGATGAAGAGTTTTTCAAACATTTTTCTACAACCCAAGATGTCCTTTTCTTTTTGGATAATCAGTTCTTACATTACGACAAAACCTATCTTCCAATATTTCGAGAGAATGCGATGAATGTGTGGATTTTTTCAAAGTTCAGAAAGGACTCGCAGGTTGTTCAAGTGATAGCACAACATATGAAAGATATATTAGATGAAGCTATTGCAGTAAGAAAACGACTTGAAGATTTATATTTAGATACATTTACTAAAGACGAAAAGGGATTTCTTGAATTTTGTAAGAAATATGGTCATTATAGTCAATATGAGTATAAGGAAGGAGTGATAGATATATCTCGTACTCTTAGCGCCTTATTGAAATATGGCCCTGCAAACATAGGAGATTACCTAAAAGAATAGAATACAACCATAATATATATGTCAATTCAAACATCAGATAATAACAAGAGAATAGCAAAGAATGCTTTGCTACTTTACTTCAGAATGCTCTTTATGATGGTGGTATCATTATATACGAGCCGAGTCATATTGAATGCGTTAGGAGTAGAAGACTTTGGTATATATAATGTCTGTCTCTTATACACATCTGACGCTGCCGACGACTCCT
>ERZ1026888.1395-NODE-1395-length-10580-cov-3.384228_pt1 | contig 10580 bp, 6 predicted proteins | sample MGYA00380174_ERZ1026888 | MGnify/ENA primary metagenome ERZ1026888 (study PRJEB33269, sample SAMEA4719810) | human gut metagenome | biome: human-associated habitat; feature: organic feature; material: feces | place: Cameroon | collected 2013-10 ...
GAATATACAAAAATATTCTATCAGAAAGATTTCCAGCTTCCTGTTGGGAATATCATTTCTTCAATCATGTAGTGCAGGCACAACAGGCTCGACTATAATTCCAGAATCTGGCTCCGAGTCTGAAGTAGAGTATAAGCAGCATAAACTGATATCGTATAACATAAGATACAGTCTGGCAGCAGAACAAGATGGCAGAAATTGTTGGGACAACCGGAAAGAGGCATCTGTAAAGATGATTAGAGATCAGCAGCCTCTGGTCTTCGGTCTGCAGGAGGCATGTGCAGACCAACTCGAATACCTTGATGCTTATTTGTCTGAATATAAGCATATAGGCGTAGGCAGAGACAACGGCAAAGAGGCAGGAGAAACTATGGCCATCTATTACGACACAACAAAACTTACACTCGTCAACAGCGGAACTTTCTGGTTGTCGGCAACGCCTGAAAAACCATCGCTCGGATGGGATGGAGGATGCAACCGCACTTGCACATGGGGAATTTTTGAGATAAAGGACACGAAGAAGCAGTTTGCATATTTCAATACTCATCTCGACCATGCCGGTAAGCAAGCGCGCAAAAACTCAATACCGCTCATCATTGAAAAGATGAAAGAGCTGGCGCCGAAGGGTAGGCCGGTGTTCCTTTCGGGCGATTTCAACAGCACCATCGGCGATGACATCTTCACGCCACTCAAGCTTGAATTGCGTAATGCCAGAACGGATAGTCCTAAGTCTGACTTTTCAGCTACTTATAATGGCTTTGGAACCGTAAAACCAGACCAGTCAGAATGGATCATTGATCATATCTTCTTCAAAGGGGCTGCTGCCGTGAAGCTTGAACTGATAACCAAGGATTATGGTGTGCCGTTCATTTCTGACCACTATCCGGTGGCTTTTTCTTTCATAATGAACTGACACGAAAAAACAGGAGGTCAATGCTAAGCATTTGCCTCCTGTTTTTTCTATTAGCTTCATCCATAGCAGGTGAAATGAAGCATTGTCATCCTTTAAGACTGCAAAAATCCCATCATGATAGAGGGAACTACAGCATTGTAGCCATAGCTCCCCCTGCATGATGGGAAAACAAACTATTAACTTTTATGAAACGATGCCTATAGTTTAGCTTGTGTCTTTTATTTTGATATTATGGCTGCATAGCCACCACCACGCGCAAGGTCGATGCTCAGCACTGAAGAGCAGGTGGTCATTGTCAGCGCCACATAATCTTTTGCCTGACGGGCTGCGTTCTTGCCATCTGCATGGCAGAGGATTTGCTTCGCGCCATTGCCCATGAAACTGATGTCAAGGTCGAGGTGTATCGGAGCGTCTGTTCCGTTGATGGCACCGACATACCACTTATCTCCACTTCTACGTGCAACGGCTACATAGTCGCCCAACTTTCCTGCAAGCGGAACAGTTTCGTCCCATACGGTAGGAATCTGCTTGATGAAATCGCGGCTGGCGGGGTTCTGGTCGTAGTGTATTGGCGAGTCGCACATGGTCTGCAGAGGACTCTCGTAAACGACATACAACGCGACCTGATGACTACGGGTGCCCTGCACCATCGGTTCGTCATGAATTGCTGCAAAGCGTTCTATATGTGAGTTCAGCATTGCACCAGGAGTATAGTCCATTGGTCCAGAATACTGACGTATGTAGGCAAGCATGACATCATGCTTTGGTGTGACAAGTTTGCTCCATTTATTATTCTCAAGACCGTAGACACCTTCGCGGGTCATGATGTTAGGATACTGTCGGCGCATGCCGTCAGGTGGATAGCATCCATGGAAGTTAACCATCATCTTACGCTTAGCACATTCGCTGGCAGTGCGTTCGAAGAAGTTTACCATCTCAGCATCGTTTCTATCCATGAAGTCAACCTTGATTCCCTTCACGCCCCACTCCTGCATCATATCAAGAGCTTCTGTCATCTGACGATCCAGATTCACCCACTTTGTCCAAAGCAGTATGCCTACACCCTTATCATTTGCATGACGACAGATGGTTGGCATATCAACATTTTCTGCTTGTGTGAGCAAATCGAAAGGAGCTGACCAACCTTCATCCATGAGAAGATACTCAACACCATGACGGGCTGCATAATCTATGAGATAGAGATAAGTTTCAGTATTGATGCCTGCCTTAAAGTCTGTACCATAAACATTCCAGCAGTTCCACCAGTCCCAAAGTACTTTTCCAGGACGCACCCAAGAAAAGTCTGCATCAGCCTTCTCTTCTTTGCCGAGAAGCCATACAAGTTCTGAGGCGAGAAGGTCTTTCTCTTCATCGTAGGTTGCAACAATACGCCAAGGGAAAGAGCGCTTGCCCACTTTACTGGTCATATAGTCTTCTCGAGTTGCAACATATCGCTTATTGCCTTTATCCTCTGAACGGTGTGAAGCTGGGAAATACGCAAATTCACCTTTCAGGCTCTGAGAATTCTTTTGCAGATAGATGCCTGGATAGTTGTAAACATCTGCTTCGGCAAGAATCACCTTACAACCATCTACGTCAGCAAGCACAGGGAGAATTAGCAGGCTATCAGTAGGAAGTGAAGAGTAGGCACGCTCTGTGTAGTTATACTCAAACCATTGCTGCATGCGATTGGTAATCTGGGAGTATGTCATTGGATCGCCTGCAAGATTGATTGTCACGTTCTCACCCTTTACCTTGTCTGCTTTCAATGTGTTGCTGACAAAACGGTATGCTACTCCTTCATCGTAAGCTCGGAACTCGATGCTATAGTCTTTGTAGTTTAAGGTGACAGCATTATACGATTCTACAACATTTGTTGCACGTCTAGCCACAGGGACATTGCGTTGACCATTGACTGAATAGCGTTTTACTGAACTATATTTCTTTGCTTTTCCCCATTCATTGCCGTCAACATTGAGACTTAGAGGACTATCTACTACGATAGGTTTATTGTCACGATGCAGAGAGAATCGTACCTGGCCATCGCTTTCTATCGATACACTATTTCTTGCATTTGGCGAACGAAGTTCAATCACTTTCGCCATTGTTGGCATTGATAGTATCATGCCCAAAAGTACTATGCTTAATTTTTTCATTGTTATGCTCCTGCTAATGTTACAAGTGAGAGACCTGAGATGAATAACACAAACATAAGGGTTAGCAACCTATTGGTTGTAGCATTGCTACCCTTAAACTCCTTCCAGATGAAAATTCCCCAAAGGGCTGCAATCATTGGTGCACCCTGACCAAGAGCATACGAGATTGCTGCACCTGCTTTGCCAGCTGCGATATAACTAAGTGCAGTACCTAAGCCCCAGACACATCCTCCAAAAACACCTACGAGGTGTGTACCAAAAGATCCTTTGAAATAATCCGAATAACTTACTGGTGTTCCAACAAAAGGACGGCGCATTGCAAGTGTATTGAAGACAAAGTTACTCAACAGCACTCCACATGAAAAGATAAAGAAGGCTGTGTAAGGGGTTGCCATGCCTGGAGTTGGCGATGAGAAATTATCCAAATCCATAGCAGCTGCAACAAACCTATAGAATGAGGACATCAACACACCTGCAATAACAGCTAAGATAATACCCTTACGAGAATTACCCTGAGCGGCATCAACCTTACGACTTGCAGCCATACCGTTGACAATGATTGCCAAAGCCACTAAAGCTACTCCAATGAAAAGCAATGCCACATCGCCCTTAGGGTTGCCAATATAATTGATTATAACACCAAGCACCAGGGCAAGGCCTACTCCAAGCGGAAAGGCAACCGTCATTCCTGCTATTGACACGGCGGCTGCAAGCAGGATGTTTGAAGCATTGAAAATGGCTCCACCGATGAGGGCGCTAACCATCTTGTCGGTTTCAAGCTGCATGAGGTCGGGCAAGAAACTGCGACCTTCATCGCCATAACTTCCAAGGGTAAAACACAACAACACTGAAAACAAGAGAATGCCAATGGCATAGTCCCAATAGAACAACTCATAACGCCAACTCTTTGCGGCGAGTTTCTGGGTGTTACCCCAACTGCCCCAACATATCATAGTGATAATACAGAGCATAACGGCAAGGCCGTAACTGTTTACAATAAACATAGATGTATATATTTTCTTTAGTCTTTATTTGTTATTCTTTTTGAAATCAGGTCTTCCAGACCGTCGGCTGTCAGTGTCACAAAACGGCAACGTCCGTTGTCATCGACAGTGAAGCGGGTGCAACAAGCAGAGTCGAATGTGATGAATCCATTCTCAGACTCATGAAGGAAACCGTTGGTTGGTTCAACGAGATTAACGATAGGAATAAGATCCCAGCAAGGACGGTTGTAAGGCATCTTCAGGAAGTTCTCATATCCTACACGCAGCGGATGGCGCTGGTCAAACCCGCGCGTGACATCATCTGCGTGGAATTTCACTTTATTGCCAGTCTCAAATCCGCTGGCAACCATCAGCGTCGGCCATGACTCAAGAACAAAACGGGCGGCCGTGCTGTCTTGAAGCAGATTCCATTCGGGTTCATGAATTGAAGAGAAATTGCCGCCCATGAAGTCAAGACGCTTCACTTTCTGCTTTACCAGTTCCATGCCGGTCAGCGGACTGATAGAATCGGCCTTACTCGAGAGAAGACGTGCGAGATTTGTCATCGGGCCTACTGCAATGATATTCATTGAAGCATCAGCACTCTGTGTAAGAAGTTTTCGCATCATAACGTACGACTCTTGGTCGTTAACTTCAACAGAATCTGCCGATCCGGCCAATGAAGCATAAGCGTTTCTCAAAAAGTTGCCCTCGTCAGGATTAGGCCCATCATACACATAGCCAAATTCCGGACGGCCTTTACCATATTTATTATAAAAGGTCTTTGTGAATAGCATAGCTAGTGGATTGGCTTTTGAGACGCTTATGCCCTTAATATCCAATTTATTTGCCTGCTCATAGTTTATCAGCATCTGCAAGGCAAGCAGGTCGTCGATGTCGTTGCCCAAATCAGTATCGAAGATTACCTGAAGCGGAGCTGAGACTTGTTGCTCTTTGTTTGAAACGCATGAAGCTAAACCTAGGGACAGAACAAACAGAATACGGAATGTTTTAATAATACTGCGATACATTATAATTACAATTTTCTTGCATGAATTTCGTTGTTTCCTCTATCGTCGGAATAGATGGCTGAGCTCCTCGTCGAGTTACTGACAATGCAGCTGCTGCTGATGCAAACTGCAAGCTTGCAACATCTAAAGTGTGATGTTTGGCATACGCCACTGCCAACGCTCCACAGAATGTGTCACCTGCACCGACCGTATCAACGGCATTTACCTTGTACGATGAGATACGCTCAACATCCCCATTGCTGCTATAATAACATGCGCCTTTAGAACCAAGGGTGATTACTACATTTTTAACACCTCTATTTATCAATTCGCGTGCAGCCTCTACTTCGGTATCTTTAGCAGAGAGTATAGCCGCTTCAGTCTGATTGAGAATAAGAACATCAACCATAGACATCAGTTCTGCGTCAATGTCGCATACAGGAGCCGGATTGAATATTACTGATACTCCGGCATCTTTGGCCTTGCGGGCCACTTGTTTTATTGTTATATAGGATATTTCTGCTTGCATAAGAAGCACATCTGCATCATTAATGCTGTCGTCTATGGCACTCAGTCGCTCTGGAGTCAACATGGCGTTAGCCCCAGGATTGACCGTGATACAGTTCTCGCCATGCTCATCAATCATGATAAGAGCAATACCAGTATTTACATCTTCAGCACAATATATTCCACTACAATCAATAGACGCTTTTTGGAAATTACATATTTGTTCTCGTCCAAAGCTATCATTACCAACAGCCGTGATAAATTTAACATCGCCTCCAAGACGAGCTGCAGCAACAGCCTGGTTAGCCCCTTTGCCACCACTTGCCTGCATGAACTTACCGCCACCTATTGTTTCACCAGGACGTGGCAGTCGAGCTACATGCGAGCAGAAATCCACATTCGTACTTCCTACTACAATAATTTTAGGGTTAGTATTATTCATAAATTCTGAAAGATTTTGATTTGGGTAATTTTATTCTTACACTAATATAGGGGCCATTTTAGGCAATCTTCCTAATATGGATTGTGAATAATATCGCATATTTGCATCACCCCTTGATATTTTGCGGTACATTCAATTCATGCGTATTATATAAATAAGGTGAATCCCCAATATCATTTTAATACATGGCAATGTTGTGGATTGATGCAATAACTCATCATATTCCATCTTTCTCTTTCAGAAATTTGGTTTGTAGATTGCGCATGTTAATGCCAAAGATATTGAACAATAAAACGTATGATTAGCTGAAATTAACGTTAAATGAATCTTAACTATTAACGCAATCTTACAGCAAAATTCACTTATGTCAGAAGTATATGCTTATTTTTGTGTCTAATTCTATATGGTTCCTTGCTTTTAATAAGCACATGCCAAAAAGATAAAAAAAGAACCGGTGCAAACTATAACTTTAACAAAATCGTAGAACAAAATCTCTTCTGCACCACTTTTTGAGTTTGTATAAAAAGAAAACACCTAAGTATCAACGAGTTAGACGTTCTACAATATGATCTCGATGGGATTCAAACCCATGACCTTCAGAACTTTTTCTTTCCTGATATCAGCTACAAAAAACTCCCAATAGTATCTTGCAATACTTTGGGAGAATAATAGTGACCCCGATGGGATTCAAACCCATGACCTTCAGAACCGGAATCTGACACTCTATTCAGCTAAGCTACGGGGCCATAATAAATAAGATGGATGCAAAAGTAAACAAATAATCTGAATAAACAAAATGTGGGACTAAGGTTTTTAAGACAAATATTATAGTGAGTTATCATAAAACGCGCATAATATTTCCCAAATTGTCACAAACAGAAAGAATTAACTATCATTTTGCAAAATAAAACATCAAAACGCTTGCATATCAATAATAAATGATTACCTTTGCAAGCAAATTACAAACACAGACATTAAAAATATGAGCAACATTATTAAACCTAATGGTTACAGACCCCTGCTCGACAGATGTCAGACTGAGCTGGGCATAAAGAAGATAAAGGACTTTTTCCAGCAAAACTTGTCGACCGAGCTTAGACTACAACGAGTTACAGCTCCGCTGTTCGTTATGAAAGGTCTGGGTATAAACGACGACTTGAATGGCGTGGAGCGTGCGGTGACGTTTCCTATAAAAGACCTTGGCGACGCTAAGGCTGAGGTGGTACACTCGTTGGCGAAATGGAAACGACTGACTTTGGCAGAATACAAGGTTAAGCCTGGATACGGTATTTATACGGATATGAATGCTATCAGAGCTGACGAAGAATTGGACAACTTGCACTCGCTATATGTGGACCAATGGGACTGGGAGGCTGTTATCAACAAGCAGGATCGCACGATAGCTTTCTTGGAGGATGTGGTGAAGCGCATTTATGCTGCCATTCGCCGCACGGAGTATCTGACGTGCGAGACGTTTCCTGTGTTGAAGCCTTTCTTGCCTCGAAGCATCCATTTTATTCATGCTGAAGATTTGCTGCAGATGTATCCCGACCTTAGTCCAAAGGAGCGCGAGGATGCTATCTGCAAGAAGTATGGTGCCGTGTTCTTGGAGGGCATCGGCGGAAAGCTGTCGAATGGCGAGAAGCACGACGGTAGAGCTCCAGACTATGATGATTGGAACACAATTGCCGAGAATGGCAAGCGTGGACTGAATGGCGATATATTGATTTGGTATCCTGTGCTTGGTCGCTCGTTTGAGCTTAGCTCTATGGGTATTCGTGTAGACAAAGAGAGCTTGTTGGCTCAGCTGAAGATTGAGGGCAAGGAGGATAGAGAAAAGCTTTATTTCCACCAGCAGTTGCTGAACGATAAATTGCCATTGAGTATCGGTGGCGGTATTGGACAGAGCCGATTGTGCATGGTGATGCTGCAGAAAGCGCATATCGGTGAGATTCAGGCAAGCATCTGGCCTGAGGATATGAGAAAAGAATGCTTGGAAATGGGAATGCCGCTTATATAAACAGCCTCTCCCCCGACCCCCCCCAAAAGGGAGGGGAGTAATTACCATAAAGGGCGAAATATTCCCCACAAAGGCTATTCACTCCCCTCTCTTTTGGAGAGGGGCTGGGGGTGAGGCTGTTTTTTACCCCATTTCCAGATGTAGGGATTCGATGAGGCGCTTGACGCCTGCGTTTGTTTTGATGAGTTCGGCAAGGACTTCGCGCTTGCTTAGTATGGCTTTCACCTCTTCTGCTTTGGCCAAACGGATGGTAAGGGTGAGGTTGCCATTGCCGAGTTCTTTGGCTAAGGTGGCACGGATGCGACCTTTTATCTGTTGCACATCGCTTAGCAACACCTCGTTTTCTACAACCACTTCCACATTTGGGAAGTCGAGGAGTTTTGGTTGTATGTTTTTCATTCTGCTTGCTAACGCCCTCATTTGCTGAGGCATGCGGTTGCACATCATCATCCATTGCAACTGCAAATCATCTTCAGAGAATTGCCTGTTTGCCGTGGTGTCGGTGATGATTTCCTCCTCCTTCGCCACAGTCTGTTTCTTTCCCATATTGCGGAGAGTGGAGAATGTGATGCCGAGAGAGCTGAGCTTGAGCTTTGGCTGCGATGCCAGAGGTTGGGCTGCAGAAGATGGCTGAGACTGAGCTGCATTGGCAATAGAGGGTTGCTGTTGGGTCGTAGAACGTCGCGACACAACAGTATTATCGGCGGCAGCCACCTGCGAAGCTGCTTGTTGCCGATTGGCCATTATTTTCTTGAACAGGGTTTTTAGTCGCTTAGGGCTACGCCCCGAGCTGGCACCTTCGTCGGCAGGCTGAGTGAGCTGGCAGACCTCTATGAGTGTCAACTCAACGAGCAGTCGCTTGTTTGAGCTCTGCTTATAGTTGACGTCGCATTGGTTGAGAATCTTTAGCGCATTATAGAGGAAAGGAGTGTTGCATTTTTGTGCCTGCTGCTCAAATTTCTGTCGCTGGGTGTCGCTTGTTTCGAGGAGCTTGAGGGTTTCGGGATTCTTTGCCATGAGCACATTTCGGATATGGCTTGCAAGTCCCGAAACGAGGTTGGCAGCGTCGAATCCTTTTGCCAACACGCTATCCAAGAGTAACATCACCTCCGACACCTTGTTTTCCAAGGCATAGTCGACGATATTGAAATAGTTGTCGGCATCGAGCACGTTGAGGTCTTCGATGACCTTCTGATAGGTGATATTGCCCTGACAGAAGCTTGCTGCCTGGTCGAAGATGGAGAGAGCATCGCGCATACCTCCGTCTGCCTTTTCGGCTATCAGCGCCAACGCCTGTTCTTCATAGGTGATGCCTTCTTTTTCAGCCACCATCTTCAGGTGGTTGATGGTGCCCTGCACGGTCATACGCTCGAAGTCGTAGATTTGGCAACGCGAGAGGATGGTTGGCAATATCTTGTGTTTCTCGGTAGTGGCAAGGATAAAGATGACATGAGCTGGTGGCTCCTCAAGAGTTTTGAGGAACGAATTGAATGCCGCCTGCGAGAGCATGTGGACCTCGTCGATGATAAACACCTTGTATTTACCCACCTGTGGCGGGATGCGAGTTTGCTCCATGAGGGTTTTGATCTGCTCCACGCCATTGTTGCTGGCAGCATCGAGCTCGAAGATGTTGTAAGAGCGCTGTTCATTGAAAGCCTTGCAGCTTTCGCACTCGCCACAAGCATCGCCATCAGGAGTAGGATGCATGCAGTTGATGACTTTAGCAAAGATTCGGGCGCAGGTGGTTTTGCCCACACCTCGTGGTCCGCAGAACAAATAGGCGTGTGCCAATTTGCCACTAAGCACAGCATTCTTCAATGTTGTGGTCAGCGTCTTTTGTCCCACCACGGAGTCGAAGGACATCGGACGGTATTTGCGTGCCGAGACTATATAGTCGTTCATATTTTAAAAGAGGATGAATTATTTTAGTTCAAAGAAGATGTTTTCTTTTCAAGTGCAAACTTACACAAAAAAATCCATTTATCCTTAGCTTTGAGCAAAAAGCTACTGATTTTTTGAAGGGAAGGACGAAAGGAGAAGGGAAAGGAGAAGCGAAAGCGAGAAAGGAGAAAGGAGAAGCGAAAGCGATGCAGCCGAGCTGCACCGAACCCAACCCTCGGGGGACAAAAGGCAAAAAGCAGGAAGGATGGGAAAAGGAGAAGGAGAAAAGGAAAGGAGGGGAAAGAGGGAAAAGGAGGAAAAAGGGAAGAAGGAGAAAAGGAGAAAAGGAAAGAAAAAGGGAAAGCCTCGCCCAAGATTATTGGACGAGGCTATGGTTTAGCTTCGGCTGTGTTTAGCTTCGGCTATGGTTTAGCTTTGGCTATTGATTACCCTCAAAAAAAACGATTGGCATCAAGACAATCGGAGAATTACCAATTTTCGGCTCTTACCTCGAAGTAGCTCTGTGGATGGTCGCATACTGGGCAAACCTCAGGAGCCTTCTTGCCTACTACGATGTGGCCACAGTTGCGGCACTTCCAGATGGTGTCGCCCTCGCGAGAGAATACGATGCCATCTTCGATGTTCTTGAGCAACTTAAGGTAGCGCTC
>ERZ1026888.1403-NODE-1403-length-10506-cov-35.261410_pt1 | contig 10506 bp, 8 predicted proteins | sample MGYA00380174_ERZ1026888 | MGnify/ENA primary metagenome ERZ1026888 (study PRJEB33269, sample SAMEA4719810) | human gut metagenome | biome: human-associated habitat; feature: organic feature; material: feces | place: Cameroon | collected 2013-10 ...
TCTTCAAGCAGTTGAAGCCTTGGACTCCATGCAAGGAATGCCAGAAGTAAATGATACAGAAATCATGATATTAAAAAAAGCTCAGAGCTATTTGCCCTGAGCTTTCTTTTTATACTTACATCGGATAACGCTGTTCTGTTTCCGAAACAGAGAACATCCGGTTAGAGCACCAGTTTATATGTCTTGCTTTGCATACCGGTTTCTACCCGCAACAGATATACGCCTTGTCTGATACCCTGTAAAGAGAGGCTGACTGGTTTTCCGTCAGCACCAGGTGCCTGTCTGAGCAAGTTTCCTACCACATTATATAATTTTATTTTTCTCACATCCTTGCCCGAAACCAGGAGATATTGTCCCTCGCGACTGATATCGGCTTCAACATCAGAGGTGGTGGCATTTTCTATTCCTGTAGCTGTATCCTGATAGAGGATTAGGATATCGCCCTTTCGCTTGAGATAATAAGAAGGTTCCTGCGGATTCTTCAGCTCCACTTTCTTTCCTCCTATCTCGCCCATCACTCTGAACAGGTAGGTATGACCATCGGCCCAAGGCAGATTACTCTTGCGCAGCCAGTAGCTGTAAAGCGGCACATCGAAAGATGATGAGATGCTTACCTCATCGCTGATTCCCTTAACCTCTATTTCTTCCTTTGTATCTACATCTTCTGAGATGAGAGAAACACGGCCCTCGTAACTGAGGTTTTCTGATGTGCGCAGCGAAACACCCATCTTGAAGAGAGATACCTTCGATACATCGATACTTCTGCCTTCTATCTTCTCGTGTGAATCATCAGCCAGAAAGACTTCGGCTTTTGCCATCAGCGGTTTCTCCTCGCCCTTTACCACCTCTATATAGGCTGCATCCTGATCGTGGATATCGTTGACCGGACAATCCTGGGTTTCGGCTTCATCCGAAGTAATCTCCAGTTTCACCTGATAATATCCCGGAGCAAGCTGGGCTGGAACCGAAAGGAGAATCGGAATTTCTGTCTCGCTGAAACCATCTATTTCGGTCAGCTGGTCCACACGTGTACTCAACACTACCGCCTGATTCTCATCCAGCAGTTTCACTCTCAGGTAACAGTCGCGCGGCACGCCATTGAGGTTCTTGATCGTGAAGAAGGCACGTACCTTGCTGCCCTGTTCAGCTTTTCCGTCAAGTCTTGGCTGCCCCATCAGCTGGAAACGAGCATCTTCCGAACAGATTTCAGAGATGCGGCCGGCACCGGCTTTCAGTTCCACCCCGATAACAGGTGCCTTCTTCATCGGCAGGAAATCATCCCATGAACCATCATCCTTCCGGGCTGCACATATAGCGATGATACGGTAATAGCCGTTTTCAAGTCCGGCAAGACTGAGACTGATTTTCTGAGCCTGATTGATGAGATAATCTGTTCCCATCCATCCCTCCTGCTCACCGCCATAAAGTCGTTCTGTAAAGCCTCCCTGCTGATGATCATCAGAATAAACCACTTGTTTGAGATTCCCCGCTTCATCATAAACGGCAACACCGATATCCCCCCTGAAAGGCTTACCTCTGTTGACGAAGGAATTCATCTCGACAGTTACCGGCAGTGAAGGGTCGAATAACTTTCCTGACGCCTCTTTCAGGCTGAGAGAACCGCCCTCGTTGAACATCAGCTGCGGCGAAGTTTCCAGCAGTCCGCGCTCTATTTCTGGATATTTCCCGTTGTTGGGATGAGCCAAGATGGCGGTAATGGCACGATTAAAGGCAAGCGGTTTGCCCTGAAACTCACTTCCGGTCTGCGAAACATTGAGATTGGTGAGCGAATAATAGGCATCGCCCTGTCCCTCCCAACCGAAGTTCATGTGGAAGAGGCCGTTTTCATCGAAACCATCCGTTACCCAGGCATGACCGGAAGCCGAACCGGCTGGTCTGCCTTCCAGATAAACCGGACATCCGTTGAGCAGTTCCTGTCTCAGAATTTCGGCAAACCGTCCCGGTCCTTCTACTGCTTTCGTGACGTAGGCTGCCGAATAATCGAAATGCTTCTGCAGCGCCTGATAGGCGAAGACACCCTGGGTTCCACTTGCGCTAGGCGTATATTGCATGAAAGAAGCTACGCCCACATCGCTCATCAATAAGGCTACGGCATCATTCTGCACGGCGGTAGCCTGAACCGGATAGCGGTAGTCGGGCAACATGTTGGTCCAGTCGTAGTGCGACTGACTGAAATCCGCGCTCTTCTTAGCCTGGTAGTAGGTTACTACATATTCGTTTTTTCCCTGTCCCTGAGCCGGCCACTGATGATAATACATCATCTGAGCCACAGCCGTAGCCACACAGCCGCTGTAATCATATCCCGTTTTAGCATTAAACGGATACGACTGTCCCCATTTGCTTTTCAGCATCGGCGCTACGGTTTTAGAATAAAGTCCGGTGCGGTTATTGCGTTGAACCTTCACCTTTCCTTCTTTCAGCACCTCGAAAGTCTGTCGGTATCCCGAAAGCAGCAGTTTTACGCAGGGATTGGCATTCAGCGTATCGAGACTACCTTCTCTGCTGTATCCCAGCACTTCTCCCATCTGGTCATCACCAGATACGATAACGAATCCCTGTCCCCGCGCATCATTATATATATAATAAGGTATAGCAGCCTTATTTTTCCTGCCCTTCTCCTTTGCTTTCATACCTTCATCTTGCGGCAGAGTGACATATCTCTTAGCTATCTCCGCCGCTTTCTGCCAGTTGATTTCCTCTGCACGAACCGAATGAGAACTGGCTATCATCAGGGCAACGAATCCCATCAACAGGTACCTCGTTTTCAAGCCCTTCCATTTTTTTCTTTCTTTTTTCTGTTTCATATTTTCAGGTCTTTATATTTGACGTTGAGTTAATTACGCCACCTTCCAGGTATTTCAGATTAGCTATACTTTGCCATCATCCAGAAAGTTTTCTGCAAATATACAACTTTTCTTTGAGAAATACAGAGTTTTACCCAAATATTCGTGTGTTTATAAAATAAAAGTTTCTTCCAATTTTCTTGCTTATTACGAATAAAAGTCTTAACTTTGCAGCAGACTTAGGAGAAAGCCGAATATCTCGGAACATATAAGTGATAATATGGTATAGCGTATGAAACAGGTAGAAGAAAGATATATCAGCTTGCTGACCGATTTCGGTTTCAAGCGAATTTTTGGAACAGCAATGAACAAGGATTTGCTCATTTGCTTCCTCAACAGCTTGTTTAATGGCAGACAGGTTGTGAAGGACGTATCGTATCTGAATCCAGAGCATGTGGGAGATGTCTATACCGACCGCAGAGCCATCTTTGATGTATATTGCGAGGGCGAAAACGGCGAGAAGTTCATCGTAGAAATGCAGAACGCCTACCAGACGTATTTCAAGGATCGCGCCCTTTTCTACTCCACTTTCCCTATCCGCGAGCAGGCACCCAAGGGGAGTGACTGGGATTTCAAACTCAATCATGTCTATACCATAGCGCTGCTCAACTTTAATATGAACGAGGATGCCTTCGACAAGGAGAAAATCCGCCATCATGTACAGTTGTGCGATACCGCTACCCACAAGATTTTCTACAATAAGTTGGAATTTATCTATGTAGAGATAGCCAAGTTCAACAAGCCCCTGGAAGAACTGGATACGCTCTACGAGAAGTGGCTCTATGCCCTGAAGAATCTCTATAAGCTCACACAACGCCCTAAGGAACTGTGCGACAGGGTCTTCGATCGCCTCTTTGAGGAAGCAGAAATAGCCAAGTTCACTCCGCAGGAGATGAGGGAGTATGAAGCAAGCAAGAAGGCATACCGCGATATCAAAAACTCTATTGATACGGCAAAGCAAGAAGGTCTTGCGGAGGGTATTGAAATTGGTAAGGCTGAAGGCAAACATGAGGCCAACTCTGAAACGGCACAACGTTTGCTGGCAATGGGACTTTCTGCCGAACGAGTTGCCCAGGCAACCCAGTTACCTTTGAATTTTGTCGAGAATTTGGGTAACTCACAAAACTAATGGCATATGAAACAGGAAATGAGGGAGTATGAAGCTAGTAAAAAGGCATAACGCGATATGAGCCAGAAAGCCCTGGAGATAGCTAAGAATATGCTGGCTATAAATATTGATGAAGCAACCATCCTAAACGATGCTGAGCCTGGATGAATTCAGACTGCTGAAATCTTAGGATTTCAATAAAGATAGAATCTCCCTATAAGCTAGATACAAACTCCGACTAGCTTATAGGGAGTTTTCGGGTGTGTATATATGCTGGAGGTATGAATGCCTATGATTCATTGAAAATGATGAAAACAGGTTATTTAGCTTTGCTTATCTATATCCTATCATTATGAGTATAGGGAAAATCCTATGCTATATTAGGGTTTATTCTATCCATATATCACAAAAAACATTTAATTTTGCAGCATAAATGATAATATATAAAAATATGGAAAAAACAAAGAGATGCCCTTATTGTGGCGAAGAAATTCTCGCAATTGCGAAAAAATGCAAACATTGCGGGGAATGGTTAGATGAAACTCATCCCTTAAAGGAAACAAAAAACTGTCCTGCCTGTGGAGAATCTATTGCTGCAGATGCAAAGGTATGTCCTATATGCAATGAACCTACATATGCTTTGGATGAAACAGAAACTCTTTCAGATACTTCTGATTCAAAAGGACCAACTGTAGTTAATGACGGACACATTCTTTACTGTAAAACATGCAAGGAAAAGATCAGTTCAAGCGCTCAGATATGTCCTAATTGTGGGGATACTGATCCTTTTTATTTTGACGACATAACCAACAAACGCAAGAAAGTAGGTCTTGGATGTGCTACCATAGTTATTTTAGCCATTGTCATGACATTTATATTCAGAGCTTTTGGGTCTAAACATGGAATATTAACTTGGAGTTCTGCCGAATTTTGGATCTTTGTATTCGTTATATTGGGCATTTTGGCTTTACAAAAATACTTCTCATATGCCAATATGAAAGAACATAGAGATGAAATGGATAAGATTTTCAAATCGAAGAATGACTCCCAGGCTCTTGAAATATGGAAGAAGGAATTAGAGGAGAAAAACAATAATTAAACTTATAAAAAAAATTATATGAAAAGAATTATTTTGTGTATATCAATGTTGTTCATGGTAATGGTATTTACTCATGCACAAGAGAAAGCTAACGTATTGGTTGAGAAGTTTACTGCAGAAGGCGGTTATACTGACAGTGATATACAAACTTTAAGAGAAAATGTTATTAGAGCATTAGTCAAGACTATGCGAGTTAACGTTTTAGATGCAGAAAACTGCAAAGCCACTGACAAGCAGTATACTTTGCTTAAAGGTCATCTTCAAAAACCAGCCGTATCCAGCCAAACTGTAGAAGATAAAGGAGAAAGATTTACGCTGACAGAAGTAAACCTAAACTATGTAATTACCATGATTAAGCCGAATTCAAAGGAATCTTCTACTTCGTTTATGTTCACAACCAAAGGTAATAGCATGAGTGGCGAGGCTGATGCAATTGCTGATGCATGTAAGATGGTAAAGTTAAGTATGACCAAGATGATGGAAAAAGTGTTTCCTGTGGTTGGAAAGATCGTATTAATTGACAATGGTAAAGATGGTAAAGCTTTGACCGTCTATATTGACTTGGGAGCATCAAACGGAATAAAAAAGGGGCAGAAGTTTGATGTTGCCATCATGAAAGACGTAGTTGGAGAGCAAGTAGCCAAAAATATTGGAACATTGACCGCAATAGAAGTTTCTGATACAAAAACTCTTTGTAAAGTCAATAGTGGCGAGGTTGACATTTTCTCATCTGTAAATTCCAGTGTAGATATGGTTGTCAAAACCCGTGAGAAAAAGGGACTTTTAAAAGGATTAGGCGATGTTATGGGAAATGTATATGGTGGTAGCGGATTCATTGCAGACTCTGGTATGCAAGTGGAAAAATCTACAGAGAATACAATTTCGGCTACTTCAGTAACTGGTAATGTTGGAACTGCAGCATCAAGTCAAAAGCCCGGTTCAACAAGTAAGTTCAGCTACTATGATTTTATTTCCGGACCTAATGGGCATAAATACATCGAACCAATTCTTGATTGGTCTGCAAACAAAGCTACTATCACAGCTTATATGAAGGAAGCAGGCTATGTGAAGAGCGATGAAGACATGTTGGCTTTTGCCAGCGATGATGATGATGACCCTCATAGTCCATCCATCATGTATATGATAATGAATGGTCAGTACTTTAGTGCTACATCTATGCTTATGCAAGTTAAAAAAGAAAGCGTTTTAACATGGATGAAGCAGCATTACATCTATAAGGGGAAAAACAATGGAGGCCTTGCCGATTTGCATAATTTTATTTCTAAAGATAAAAAAACAAGTATTATGGTCAGTTTTATAAATCTGAATGAATCAGAGTATTCAACTGTCACCATAGCATACCAAAAAGAATTCTAATTAATTGAGCTGAAGATAGTGCCGATAGGGTTTATCCTGTTCGGCACTTTATTTTTATAAAAAGAAACAGAATATTTTGCCAGTATCCTTGCGTAATAAAAATAACTTTTCTTTACTGCTATAAATATGCAAGATATAGCCCCAAAAAACAGCATAAAAATTTGGACAAACCAATCTTTCCGGCCTTGTAGTTTCGGGCGAAGCCCAGGGCTAGGAGCTTCTGCCCTTTTAGGGCGTGTGGGGCTTACATGCGAAACTTGAGTTTTTTACGAATTGCTCAGATTCTTAATGATTTCCAAAGGTAGCTAGGTAGCTGTATCACACTTCTGTCAAGCAACTCAAGTAGTTCAGTCATGCAACTCAAGTGGTTCAGTAAGACAATTCAAGTAGTTCTGTAAGCGAGTTCAGACGTCTCAGTTAGCTGATGCAGACGTCTCGATAAGCTTACAGATACGTCTCCGTTAGCTTACGCAGTAATATCTGTAACCCGATGCAGTAATATCTGTAACCCGATGCAGTAATATCCGTAACCCGATGCAGTAATATCCGTAACCCGATGCAGTAATATCTGTAATCCGATGCAGCCATATAAGTAACCCAGCACAGCCTTCATATGAACAAATTTTATGTAATTATCTATCTGACTTTTGTGTGTGACAGGAAAGGGAGAAACGCAAGATTCCTAGCAAAAAAAGCTGCACCCATTCTTCGCGAACAGGTGCAGCTTACTAACTAACATTAACCTTAAATCAACTATTCTTTAAACCTATAATCTTATTTTGCTATGTATAACCAATAGGGGAAGCGGGGTTAACGGGTGTATTCCTCAGGAATCTGAGGCATCGCACCGTTCTGTGTACAAACGTAGGCACTTACCTTAACGGCAAGTTCATGTGCCTCCTGGATACTCTTGCCCTTCAGGATGCTGGCACAGAATGTACCAGTGAAGCTATCGCCAGCACCTACGGTATCAGCCACCTCTACCTTTGGAGTCTCCTGGAACGACTTCACACCCGGTGCGAAGACATAACTGCCGTTGACACCGCAGGTCAGCACGAGCATATCGAGATTATACTTGCCGAGAATCAGCCAGCACTTGTTCTCGATATCCAAACCTGGATAACCGAAGAGACGGCCGATGGTAATCAACTCCTCATCGTTAATCTTCAAAACATTGCAGCGCTTCAAGCTCTCGGTAATCACCTCAGGAGTATAGAAGTTCTGACGGAGATTGATATCGAAGATCTTCAGGCAATCCTCTGGGGTATGGTCGAGGAACTGATAGATGCTCTTGCGGCTTACCTCGCTGCGCTGAGCCAGAGAGCCCCAGCATACAGCACCGGCATTGGCGGCAATCTCCTTGATATCATCGGTGAATGGGATGTTATCCCAAGCCACACCCTGCTTGATATCGTAAGTAGGAACACCCTCCTTATCGAGCTGCACCTGGACAGTACCAGTAGGATAATCAACCACTGGCATCACATACTTCAACTTCTTCTCGTCGAGAATGCGAAGGGCTGTATCGCCCAGAGCATCCTTACCAATGGCACTGACGGCTACAGAATGCAGACCATGCTGACCGGCATGATAAGCGAAGTTGGCAGGAGCACCGCCGAGTTGAGAACCACTAGGGAGAACATCAAAGAGAATCTCGCCCAAACCTACACAATATTTTGTATTCAAATTCTTTGTTTCCATAATTACACCTTATTAATGCTTGTTTACTGAACTTTCGCATGTGGGGAAGTTAAGGGAAGTTAGAGAAGTTAGAGGGAAGTTAAGGGACAAATGTCCTACGTTTTACGGCAAAAGACTATTGTCTCTTAACTTCCCGAACGACCGTAGGGAGTGATAACTTCTTTAACTTCAATTAATTCTCTCACTTGCGAAACTTGTTGTTTATTATAACTTGCGGATATAAGTGAAGAGATAAACCACACCTACTGCCATGACAGCTACAGCACCTACCTGACCGATGGCATCGCTGGCGAATCCCATAATCAATGGGAAGACGGTACCGCCGAAGAGTCCCATAATCATCAATCCACTCACCTCGTTCTTCTTATCAGGCATAGCAAGCAGAGCCTGAGAGAAAATCATGGAGAATACGTTGGAGTTGCCATATCCCACCAGGGCGATGGCGATATAGAGCATCGTCTTGCTCTCTCCTACCCACATACCAATCATACTCAGAGCCATCATCACTACGCTGATAACAAAGAATGTGCGGGTCTTCATCATGCGGAGGAAGACTGTACCGGTGAAACATCCGATGGTACGGAAGATAAAGTAGAGCGATGTTGCAAAGGCAGCCTCATTCAGCGTCCACCCCAAGCGCTCCATCAAGATCTTAGGAGCTGTGGTGTTGGTACCTACATCGATGCCCACATGGCACATGATACCGATGAAGGAAAGCAGCACGATAGGTTTGCCGAGCAACTTGAAGCACTCGCCAAAACCGGAAGCCTTACCCTCGTTCTTCTCTTCTTCGATAGGCGTACCAGCCAGGAAGAAGGTGGCTGCGATTCCGATAACCATATAGATTGGGAAGAGAACTCTCCAGCCCAAACCGAAGGTTGGAATGCTTGCCATGGCACCCCACATAGCGATGTATGGAGCCAGGAAGGAAGCGATGGCCTTAACGAACTGACCGAAGGTCAAAGTAGAAGCCAGGTTCTTACCTGATGTTACCACAGAAACCAGCGGGTTCAGGGAAGTCTGCATCAAGGCATTTCCGATGCCGAGCAAGGAGAATGACACGAGCATCATTTCGAAGTTTTCGCCGAAAATGGGCAAAAGGAGGGAGATAACGGTAACGAGCAAAGACAGGAGTACTGTCTTCTTTCTACCTATCTTATTCATCAGGATTCCCGTAGGAACCGAGAAGATGAGAAACCAGAAGAATACCAGGGATGGAAACAGATTGGCTGTTGCATCATTGAGGTTGAGATCTTCCTTTACGTAGTTGGAGGCGATACCTACCAAATCTACAAATCCCATGGCGAAGAAACAGAGCATCACCGGGATGATTGATAACTTTGATGATTTATTCATAATTGTTAGCGTTATTGTTTCTGAATTTCTGCTGCAAAGGTAGCGACAAACGGTATATTATATCATAAAATATCGTTCATCGCCTACCATTTTTGTTGCATTGTTACATCAGTAACACACTTAGAAACAATCGTGTTATAGATTCAGTTTCTTTTTATAGCATTACTTGATGTTATACACCTGATACTTGCCACCCTTCACAGTAACCTTGTTGTAAGGCTTGGTAGGGAACACGAGATTGGTCATTGCCATCTTACCTTCGGCATCGAAAGCCTCAATACTGCTCTTGTCGATGAAGATGCGGAGCTGGCTGATCTTGCCGTAGGTTGGAGCCTTTGTAGTAGCAGCAAAGTCATTGCTGAAATCCACCTTACCGCTCTTGGTTCTATCCATAGAGAAGGTTTCAGCCTTGGCATCGTAAAGCATCACCACCTTCTCGCCCTTGTCGTTGCTCAAGGTAATGGTGGCATTTCCCTTCAGATTGACTACCATCTCGCAAGATTCAGAGAGAGATTTGGTTGCCTTCTTGCTTCTTGCCGCTGTCATTTCAGGAGATGGAACCACGCTGCAATAAGTTTCGCCCTTATACTCGAAGAGACCTAAGTCGCGAGGAATGGAGTTACCCGAACGATACTGCAGGGTTGGAACCTGGTTGGCATACTGCCAGTTGCTCATCCAGGCGATAGCCACGCGACGGCCGTCAGGAGCGTTATCAAAGGTAACAGTGGCGTAATGGTCCTTGCCATAATCCATCCACTTGGTAACCTCAGGTTTGCTTTCGCAAGTGAACTTATGTCCGTCGAAATCGCCAATGAAATACTGGGTAGCAGAACCGCCGAACGGACCACCAGGGTTAATGTTGCAGATGAGCATCCACTTCTCCTTATCGGTGCCACGAACCTTCATCTTCATCAAGTCAGGGCACTCCCAAACACCGCCATGGTTGCCATATTCTTCACCGAAGGAACTTTCAAGTTTCCAGTCCTTCAAGTTATCAGAAG
>ERZ1026888.1404-NODE-1404-length-10504-cov-43.952149_pt1 | contig 10504 bp, 15 predicted proteins | sample MGYA00380174_ERZ1026888 | MGnify/ENA primary metagenome ERZ1026888 (study PRJEB33269, sample SAMEA4719810) | human gut metagenome | biome: human-associated habitat; feature: organic feature; material: feces | place: Cameroon | collected 2013-10 ...
TAGCCCACACCGCACAGATAACCAGGGCGGTTTTCCGCCCTACCTTAGAGCCGCCATTGTGCCAGGGCGAGGGCGGGCGGCTTTGCCGTGGGACCCGCCCTCGCCCTGGCTCTATGGCGGCGGTTATCATTTGGGGAGATGGAAGCAAGCTCTAAGCAGTAGGGGTAATGTTCACGGAAGCAAGCTCTAAGGGGTTAAGGGATGGCAGCAAGGCGGAGGGCTTTAGCCCACACCGCACAGATAACCAGGGCGGTTTTCCGCCCTACCTTAGAGCCGCCTAGTGCGGCGGTGTTGGGGTGGTGGTCGGGGTAGGCGCTAGGGCGGGGTCGGGGCTTTCGGGCTTGCCCGGAGAAGCCACGGACCCGTCCTAGCGCCGAGAGCGGCGGCAATCTGTCAGCTAGTTATCTATCTGTAGGCTATCTGTTGTTTGTTTCTAGCTATCGTAATCTATATGTTGTATAACATCTTTTAGAGTGGTTTTCCAACTTTATCTTTTTGTCCTATAGTATTACTTTTGGGGTATCACTTTTGCGCATACCCTTAAATTGGGGGTTACAAGCTGAATATCACATATTTACAGAAATATTAGTTGGCACTCCAACGGCGGTGCTACTGCACCGCCGAGAGCGCATTCTGATTACAACTCCCTACATCTGCCATTTAGTCATCTCTGCATTTCATAACTTAGGTTTATCTCGTTGAGTAACGAAGCATGTGCCATATCATCAATGTTTGCAACCCCAAAAAGGCTGACACATCACGTGCCAGCCTATCGAAGTAGTTTTCGCTATTTGATTCTAAGAACTTTTTATGACTTAACTCATTAATTTATCATATTTTGCTTGTATCTCTTTAGAATGGGTCGGCAAAAATGTTGTGAAGTTCGTTCACATCTTTGTCGGTCCTTATCTGATTTCTTTCTATTCTACTCTTCAACTTTTCAATTTCATCCTCATATCTTTGTATCTGTTTCTTTATCTCGTCATTGACCTTATTTCTGATGTCAACATACCGATGAATATTCTTTTTAGAAAAGCTTTCTGTAATTTCTGACTGTCTTTCTGCCCATTTTCGGAAATCTTCAACTGTGTGTGGATGGTCTTCTTTATATTCTGCTCTTCTCTTTTGCTCAATATCTCGGCAGGTAAGTTTCCCATAATCTTCTGCATCTGGGAGCCACCATTCACCATGCTCTTTTGAGAGATTTCGTGCGACCTGGTGACAAGCTTCTCTATATGCTTCAGAAAGATTTTTGTCTTTACTCTTTTGGATAAGTCGATACATCATTATCTTTTCAGTTCGGCTAGGATCCTCCATTTCTGTTTGTCTTTGTGGTTTATAGTGGGAGTGCAAGAACTTAGTATTGAAGAGTTGCAATTTCTTGCATCTGTTTGTCCTTTCCTTCAATCTTGTTGCACCTTTTGTTATCCATTTGGCATAGATGAAATCGAAAAGCCATTCAGAGCAAGTGAAGAAAGTAGCAGCAAGACTATCCAAATTATCAAAGGCATTGAGTGATAAATCTACTATATGATTATCTCCTAGGTCTATCCATTTTCTGCCTTCACTATTCATCGAAAACTCAACTCTCCACACATCAATCTTCTTTGCTTCTTCTATCGGGATTTCTTGATTAATGGCAGTGCCAGGAACTACCGAAATTTGCTTTGAGCGGATTTCAATCTCTTTCGTTTTTGGATTCCGGTATTCATATCTGACCTTTTGTAAGTCACACAATCCTGCCTTCACCCAAGCGTCTTTGATATAGAACTTTCCGGTGTTGGTTTCTAATTCTAGTGTCTTATTGTATAATTTGGTGCTGAGAGCTGATTTTGGGCTACCCCATTTAAGGGAGTTCCAGGTTCGCCCGGTCTTTGTCTCTCGACCGTGGGCGCCCAAGTGAATGGGGATTCGCCAGGTATCATCACCATCTGATGAGTGTGCATCTATTTTTGACTGATGCACTTTCCAAATTTTATCCTTCATATACTTGTTTGCCAAATCTTGGGGCTTCATTCCATTATCGAATATGGTAAGGTCGCAACAAACATCTACTCGGGATATTCCTTTATACTCATAGCCATATTTGACGATGAAGTTAGTCAACTGTTGCACAGGGTTTGGCTGATAAAGGGTTCTGTTAGCTAGTCTAATATGGCAGGATTCGGGCTCGAAGATTCCGCCATTTTGTTTGAGAGAGTAGGGGTTTCTCTCTATTTCCAAGAAAGGGTGCGTGCCATTCATAAGCGTGAATTTTTCTCGGTATTGTGGTGTTCCATATTCTCGCTCTTCAACACTCCATCCTAGTTTTTTGTAGTATGCAGCATTCATAACAACCCCCTTTGGCTCCAGGCAATATACCGAGAGCCAGTCCAAGTTGATGCACTTGATTTTGTTGGGTGATGTTATGAGTTGCTGCATAAATTATTCTTTATTATCTATAGACTTATCGTCTTATTTAGTTTATCGTTGAGATATACATCTATCTTTTTATCGATTGTGTCTCCAACAATTTTTATACGATTACCATTGCTATGTTTTATGTGATATATAGCAAGTTGTGAGATTTCATTAAATTCGTAGTCCTGCAATTTATATCCATCTTGAATATAGCTTTTAGCCGTTGCATTCGTTATGCGCTCAATTTTATTCTCTATCATATCTATTCCTTAAAATGGCAAATCTCCGTTTTTATTAGTTGGGGGTGGTGGTGTATTTGTAGGGGTTTGGGCAGTATTCGCATTGTTTTGCTCCTGCTCTTGATGACCTCCACATAACTCTACTTCTCGCACGAACAAATTAATACCCGTCTCCATCTTATGAGTTTTTGGGGATGAGTAAACAACGAAACCAGGAGTGCCCCTTACATATACTTTTGTTCCTCTTTTGAGGAATGGTGTAAGTCCCTTGCCATCTCCGTTAAGGGAACAACTAACCCAAGTCGTTTGAGTGCTGATGACTCCAGTCTGTTGATCAACCCATTTGTCAGTATGGGCTACACGGAAAGAGACGAATTTGTTTCCGTTGTACTGCTTAATCTCGGCATCTGCGCCAAGATTGCCAATGATTTCCAATTTAATCATAATCTATATGTTTTAAACGTTACTACTATTTTGTTTATCCCTGGGATATTTGCCAAGGCTTTGATGAAGCGATGTATTATAACGCTATACATTTCTGCTATACACATTCATTATCACGTTATAATCGAATTTGATTGTTTGCTTAATGATGTATCCTTGAGATACCATCCAATCTAGCAATCTTCTTGCTTTATCTCTGTTTATTCTTAATTTTGTGGCCACGTCCTTAACACTTATCTGAGGATTTCTTCTCAGCATTGTTAAGATGAGGTTTGCACTTGATTCTTTCTGTTGTCTATCCATAGGCTATTCTCATTTGTCCTGCTCTAAATAATTTAAGCGTTCAATAATTCTATGATATGCTTCAGTTCTCGAAATGCCTAATATTCTAGGCACTGATTCTATTATTTTAAGTGCACTTCCAACTGCTTCTTTTAGGAGATTTTGTTGGTTCTCAAAGAGGAATTTCACGAAATCTAGCTTTTTGTGGATTTCGGCTACAGTTGCTCCACTTTTGCAGAGAAACGCTCTATAATTCTCAAACATAATGCTATAGCCGTTTTCACTACAACAATACATCAATACTGAATTATTTTTGATTGTCTCATCTAACGCTGCCATATCAGCAGTAAGACCATCAATATAAACCACACCTTCATCAGATATGTTAATATTGACTTTAAGTACTTCTTCTTCCATGTAGATTTTCTTTTTTGTTTATATCATATTTTCGAAAGATAACTGCATCTAGGCGCCAGGGAGGACAACATACACCAACGATTTCTGCATTGCAGGAATTGTGGGTTTTGAAATAACATCCTCGGCACCCTTGTACTGCCTTAACGACAATCAACCGAATGCCGTTGTATTTGATAACTTTTCCAATATCATTTTCTTTTAGTTCCACGTTTTCAAGTTTTATAAGTTCTGTTACTCTGACTTAGGTTTACTTCGTGGGAAACGAAGCATGTACCGTATCATTTCAGTTTGTACACACATATATCAGCATTGCCGATATACTTGAACTTTTCGCAAGTCAATACTCCCTTGCATACCATTTTATTCATCAATCGCCTTACTGCTTGCTTGTTGGTGGTGAATAATCTGCTTGCTACGTCTGTAACTCTGACGCTTTCGTTTTTTGCGATGACCTTGCGGATGTTAGTTGTTGTTACTCTGTTCATAGGCCTTTTCTTTTCTATTTATCATATTGAGGATAACTACATCTAGCGATAGTTTATAAGGGACGTTATAATAAACAGAGCCATTTTGCTTTATAAACAAAAAAGCACCGTGGAGAGGTTTAAATCGCCCACGGTGCTCATGCTATCGTTTACCCTAAGCCGTTCGGATGGTCGCTCCTCAGCGTTGCCCCTATGCTCTTAAGGTTGATGCAAAGATAGAGATTTCTTCGCTTTGCGCCAAGCTTTTTTGATGTTATTTTTGTGCTCCAACAAATATTTAACTAAAAAACCGAATATGATTATTATTATTGAACTAATGAGCCAATTCCGATTCGGTGATTTAACACTTTCTTTGGCTCTTTCTTTCGTTTTGGCTTTCTCTTTCTGTTTACTCTTTACCGTTTTTTTGGCTTTGGTCTGTTGAGTGGAGGAAGAGAAATGCTTTGAAATGGTTATTTTAAGCTTACCTTTTTTGGGTGGTTTGTCGTATGATGGTAGGACTGGCTTTAACCATTTCGGGATTTCAGAGGTATCCGTGATTCCGGAAGCTTCTTGGCCATCAAAGAACCATTCTATCTGTAAATCCTCAGTCATATCTCTTTTTTGAGCTGCTGAGTCGATAATAATATCTGTTGTTGTTGTGCTTGAACTCATTTGTTTTTTAGTAGCGCAAGATGTAACAAGCATTATTATCATTATGAGTGAATTAACAATTTTATACATTAGGCCTTAAAATTAAAATTGTAATGATGTCGTGGGGTTTTAGTCATATCCCACTGAACGTGCAACCATTGAGCGGTTTTTGCGTGCTCGAATAGAACGGTGTCCACTGATGGCAGTTTTTGCAGATTGGCAAATAGAATTTTTGCTTGTTCGGCTGATTCTATGTGTATGTCTGCTGCATTGCCTTTGAGGTGCCAGGAGTTGGACACACCTCCAACTAGCTTGTTTAACTGCTCGCATCTGTAGCCCGAGTTGATTCTGATTGGCTGACCATATAATCGGCGAAGAGGATCCAGGACCATATTTACACCGTATTGCAAATTATCTATGATAGCTTTGGTCGGTGTATTATCTATCTTGTGTCTAGCTGCCGTTTCACTTCTAGTTAGTTCTGCCAGGGTGAAATACTCACTCTTTATCTCCGTGTTTGTTGTCGTTGTCTGTTTGCCCATAAGAACCGAGTTTATAGTTAAGATGAAAAACTGAAGCCGCGAAAATTAATAATTGTGCGACAAAAATCAGAACCCCCGCGGCTATATCGTGATGCTCTGATACTACTATAGAACAGATTCCGATTGCGATGGCCGAAGCCACGCAACAGATACCGGAACTATATTCTACCTTGTCTTTCGTGTCCCTGCCCATTTCTGTAAGTTACAAAAAAGGGATGGCAATATATGCCATCCCGATTATTTATATTGATGCACTCTACAGAACTAGAAGTTGACGTAACCGTCATCACCTCCTGGCAGAGTACCGGAACCAGTGTTACCGCTGCCACCTTCATTGGTCTGACCACTGACAACCACGTTAAACGAAATTGATGTAGCAGAAGTGGTATCTGTTGCAGCAACGTTAATCGTGATAACGGCGGTACCATTACCAACCGCAGTAACTTGACCAGAGGTAGAGTTAACAGTTGCAATACTCTTGTTATTGCTTACATATGTAACAGTAGCAGTTTCCGGAGCACCGGTCAACTTAGGTGCAGCTGCCGTGCCACCCTTTTCTGTGATGCTAACACTATCAGAAGCCAAAGACAAAGCAGGGATAGGCAATGTTTCAACGGTTGGCTGGTTAGTCATATCGCCACCATTCAGAATTAATTCTGATTCGATAGGATATGTTCCCAACTGATTGCCTACGGTGACGCCCTCATAGATTGACTTATTACCTGCCATTACTGCATCAGAGCGCAACCAAGTGCCGTTACTCTGTCGGCTAAGGATAACTGCTCCAATGTTTGCGATAGTAGATGACAACTTGAGTACATCACCCTGCTTGCTGATATTAATATCCAGGTCATCGTGATTACTCTCGAAGCTGAAAGCATCGTGAGGGGTTGCGATAGCACCAGTCTTATCAGCCTTGAGACGCACGATATTCAATCGGTTAGGTGTGTACTTGAAAATTCCACCAACCAAAGAAGAAGTACCGACAACCCAAACAAATGTAACCATATCGCCCTTGTTGAGTCCCATCACCTCGTACACCTTCTCAGCGGTAGAAGCATCTGTAACATTGTATGAGAGTTCAATCTGATTGGTTGCGTTGATAACGAACGGCATAGCAGGGAGACTACCTTTTGCTAAGATAAATCGCATAGGGTTGATGAGTTTGTCCTGGTATGCGTTAAAAGCATAAGCGCCTGAATTATTCAGCGATGCGTCACGGAATTTGTTCAAGTTCAAGCGCATGAACTCACTCATATTCTGCTGACCAACGGTTTTCCCCTCGAAAGAGTGGTCGGCGATAGCCTTAAGATAGGAGTAAGCGGCGCCGATAGTTGCCATCAGCATGCGCTGTCTCATCTGACTGATAGTGCGAGGGTTCTTGACCTTGCTCACACGTTCCTTTGTAATCTGCTCTCCGTGGAGTTCAGAGAACGTGAAATTCTTTGTGGATCCAGTGCGGATACCAAAGAAGCCTTTTGATTTTGCCATAACTCAAAGATATATGTGGGTGCCTATGGATGCCGTTGCCTGCCGGGGGTACCCGTACCCAGGAGGGCGGATTTCAACGTCGGCAAAGGTACGAAATAGTTTTGATTCGGTGGTAGATGCGACTTAGTACGGAATTACCTGCCATTTCATAGCGATTATTTATTAATCTTTTACAATTTAACACAATTACTTTAACTTTCATTAATGGGGGTTAACTTATTTAAAATATTTAAATCGCCCCGTATAGGGGCGGTGGTCGGGGGTGTGGTGGTCCGAGGTGTGGCGGCGATAGCCGCCACCCGAAGGGCACCACCACCCCCAAAGATGAAAAAACCGCCATCCCTATAGGGGTGGCAGTTGGGGTTGTGGCGGTCCAAAAGATGGCGGCGGTAGCCGCCACCCTTATATCCAATGATTATCTAGATACTCTTTGACCGCAAGATTTATAAGTCGGTTGCGCTTCATCTCGGCTCGTTCGCAATAAAGTTCCATTTCGTAGAATAGTTCTACATCAACTTTTGCCGATATTGCTTTCTGATTTATTTGTTTCATACACTGATATATTTAAAAATTATGGTAACTATACTCATTATTATAATGTATATGATGAGTTCTGTTCTATTGGGTGCCCGAAAGTCGTACATTTTAGAAATCAAAAAGGATTCTCGGGAGCCCACCGAAAATAATAACATTCTCGTGCCAATTTATATCTACCCAATCAAAATTAGCTATTTCATCTTCAGTTTTTGGGTAATCTCCCTGCCAATCTTTAATAAAGTAAGCGTTTCCACTTATCCAATACACAAAGGAGGTTTTGCAAAACTTTGATGAAGCAAAAACAAGATATGCACCATCTTCGCTTAACTCTTCTACTTCGTTAATTGTATATTCAATATTTTCTCCCGAGCAATTAATTTCTGCTTGCTCAATGAGTTTCTTTAATATTTTCTTATCTAACATATTATCGGCTTATCCGTGATGCCATAGGGCTTATATTTAACTAAATGCTTTATCTCGGAAATATCTTAGATGTTCCTCTTTGAGGATCATCCAATATTCTTTTTCTGCTATTCCCAGATGCAAGAGATGTAGGTCTCCTGCTATATTGTATTTGAGCCAATTCCCAGGTGCCAGGAGGTTATTACAAAAGCTTGCACCCGATGGGGTTCTGATATGCTTTTTCAACCACTCCACCATCTCGCCCTCTACCTGGGGATAGTTGCCTATGCCCTTAATATCTATGCGAGTGCAAGCTAATAATTTAAGGAGGTTCTTTTCTAGCTTTATGAGATGACAAAAGGTTTGCTTACTGATATGATTCACACCGTACATCAGTACACCACCAGGGTGGAGGTAAGCAACCCGATTAAGGGTTGCTTTCAACGCATTCATAAGTTTCAAATTCATCCTAGCCATACGTCATATACCATTTAATCATTAAAGCGATGATTACCCAATAGAAAGCGTGGGTGAAAAACAAATTGAGGAAACGGAAAAACCATTCATCCTCATGGCAGGTTTCTTTTTTCATAAAACGATAGCATTTTAGTGAGGGGTGGTTAGCCCCTCGTGACCTTTTAATTAATAACTCTATTATATTCTGACTGCATAACTGCATTGCTAGTATGCAAATATATCTGCGTTGTTGCGATTGAGGTATGCCCGAGAATTTCTCTTAATACATCTAATCTCATTCCCTCGTTGATGGCTCTAGTTGCAAAAGAGTGTCTCAACTGGTGGGGGCTGGCTTCTACTCCGATACGCTTAAAGGCGGAATAAATGGCATATCGAAAACCTCTATCATCCCATTTTTCAAAGATGGCTCCCTGCTTTTTACCTGTAGCTTTTAGCATTTCGATTATGTAAGAAGGGAAATAGATACATCTTTCTTTTCTGCCCTTACCCATTATAATCGCCTGGGCGGTGCTTAGATTGATATCCTCGTATCTGAGATTTCTTGTTTCGGAAACTCGAAGCCCCATAGATGCCATCATCATTATAGCCAATTTCACATCATTATCTTTTTCGGCTTCTACCGCTTTAGCTATATCCAGAGCATTAATAGTATGAGGGATTGTTTTATCCTTTTTAGGGGATTCTAGAAACTTGGCTGGATTGACTTCTAGATGATAGTTTATCATCATCCAATTATAAAGCCCTCGGATAGCTGATATATTAGCTATGATAGTGTTATTACTTGCCCCTGCTGCCTTTTTATTGGCGAGATAGATAACTATATCATCAGCTTTAATTTCTGACCATCTACGACCGCCATTTGCTTTAGCAAATGAGCGTAAAGATGTCTCGTATTGTCTAGCGGTATTTATAGAATACCCTTTGGTATATACTAGATAGTTGATATATTCGGTAATCATAAACGATAGCTTTTAGAGGTAAGAGATAACTATTATCTCCTTTTCTCTACTGCAAAGATACGACTTTTTCCCGATTTCACCAAGATTTTTAAGTTAAAAGTATATACTTTTAGTTAACACTTATGTTAAAAAGTGTATACTTTAATCTCTCAACCTTGATAAGAAAAAATTCAAAAAATGACCCATCCGCTTTACCTCCAAATTTTTTCTTATCAAATTCACATCGCCTTAAACCTTTTCTCTCAATTTATGATGCAGCGGTTCCAGGGCTGTAAGCCCTGGGTTCGGTGCATCAAAAATTGAGATAATTGTATGCACCCAGTTATAGCCGCCACCCCCAACCACCTTTAGATTTTTCTTTTATATAAAAAAGAAATCCACCCCTTTAGGGGTGGGGGGCGGGCTGGCAGGGGCAATGGCGGCTCCGTCCGCCATTGCTCCTGCCTTGGTGCTCCCGAGCAGGATGGGAGATTGCAGGGGGCTATAATCGGCAGGGCATTTGTTGATTGCAGCCCTTTTGGTTGGGAGCCCGCCCCCTGGGGGGAGGGCGCACGGGATGGGTGCGGGCGGCAGCCCCTGCGGGATGGCAAGGGCGGGCGGCTTTGCCGCGGGACCCGCCCTTGCCATCCCGCAGGGGCTACCGACTGCGCCCAATATGGGTGGGGCAGAGGGGGGACAATGCGCCAAAAAGGCATTTGTGCCCCCGAATTACGGGGGCGAAGGGGGTTAACCTGCGATATGCGTGATTATCGCTCGCGATAATCATAAACGCATATCGCAAACTTTTGGCAAGCTATGATCAGCAGGGCATTTGTCGTATGCGCCAATCTTTAGGGAGCCCGCCCCCTTTGGGGGAGGGCGCACGGGATGGGTGCGGGCGGCAACCCCTGCGGGGTGGCTAGGCGGGGCGGCGCTTGCGCCGTGGGACCCAGCCTAGCCACCCCGCAGGGGCTACCGACCGCGCCCATTATGGGTGGGGCAGAGGGGGATTTGCAGGGGGCTATAATTGGCAGGGCATTTATTGATAACCGCCACCCCTTGGGGTGGGGGGCGGGCTTGCAGGGGCGATGGCGGCACCGTCCGCCATTGCTCCTGCATTGGAAATTTAGGATTTTAGGGGGATATGGGGAGGATGGACACCTGGCGGAGGGCTTTAGCCCACACCGCACAGATAACCAGGGCGGTTTTCCGCCCTA
>ERZ1026888.1405-NODE-1405-length-10504-cov-19.793856_pt1 | contig 10504 bp, 17 predicted proteins | sample MGYA00380174_ERZ1026888 | MGnify/ENA primary metagenome ERZ1026888 (study PRJEB33269, sample SAMEA4719810) | human gut metagenome | biome: human-associated habitat; feature: organic feature; material: feces | place: Cameroon | collected 2013-10 ...
CGCCCACCCACCCCAAGGGTAGGCGTTTTTTTTATGCAATAGTAGTTAAGCCCTAATAATAAAAGTTAAAAGTGAATTGTTAAAATGTAAACAAAAACTAATAATTCGCTAAATAATGGCAGGTAATTCCGAAGTAAGTCGCTATTACCTCCGATTCAAAACTATTTCGTACCTTTGCGACGTTGAAAAGCGCCCTGCAGGGGATGGGGTACCTCCAGCAGGCCAGCGCATCAAAGGGTGCCCACAAATTTTTGAGTTATTATGGCTAAATCTAAAGGCTTTTTCGGAATCCGTACGGGTTCCACCAAGAACTTCACTTTCTCCGAGCTGCACGGAGAGCAGATTACTAAAGAGCGTGTCAGCAAAGTTAAGAACCCGCGCACAATTTCACAGATGCGCCAGCGCATGTTGATGGCAACAATCGGTGCTGCTTACTCCTATCTCAAGGCTATTGCCGACCACTCTTTCGAGGGGAAGACCGTAGGACAGCAGAATATGTCTGAATTTATGCGTCTCAACCTCAACAAATTCCGTGACGCTGCGCAGGATAGCAACGCTGCTTATGCAATGAACGCTTACGGAGACAAACTTATCAACCCTATGCGCTATATCTTAGCAAAGGGTAGTCTTCCAGCTTTGCCTTACGTTGCAAACACAAGCAATCAGATTGAACTTTCTTACAATGTCGAGGATGTTTCAACAGCTGAAAAGGTTTACGATGGAATGGGCATCAAGAAAGGTGATATGCTGACTTTCTGCTGGGTTATCGGCAATTCGTCACTTGTTGCAGGAGTTTTCAAGTACACTCCTATCCAGTTTAATATCGTACGCTTGAAGGCTGATAAGTCGGGTGCAGTAGCAACCCCTCACGATGCGTTCTCTTTCGAGAGCAATCACACAGACCTTGACATCAATATCGTTTTCAGCGAAAAGGTACTCAAGTTAACTACTTCGTTGGCAAACTTCGGTGCTGTTATTCAGAGCCGTCAGAATGCTGGTGCATGGTTACGTTCTAACGCTACAATGGTCGGTAATAAGTCTATCATTGCAGGTGTTTCTGTAGGCAATCAGTTGGCTACATACCCTATCGATTCAGAACTTATTCTGAATGGTGGAGAGATGGCAAATGTACCATCTGTGGGCACATTGCCTACTCCTCAGCTTTCGCTCTCTGCTTATGCCGTCAAAATCGACACTAAGGGAGGTAAGGTAGCTGCCCCTACTCTCACGGGTGCACCTGAAAGCGCAGCAGTAAGTTACGAATCAGATAACACTACAATCGCCAGCGTTAATTCATCGACAGGCGAGGTTACAGCCGTAGGTAATGGTACCGCAAATATCTACGTACATGTTGCAGCTACGGCAACTACTGCCGCTACATCAATATCATTTAACGCTGTTATTACCGGACAGAACAATGATGGTACCAGCGGTGGCTCTGGTTCCGGCACTCTTCCAGGTGGAGGCAGTGACAGCGGCGATGGCATCGAGTAGTCTCAAAGAATATATAAGATAAATCCAATCTAAGGGAGTTTGGTCTTATGGCCTAACTCCCTTATTTTATATATAAGACAATGGACAGAAATACTAAAGACCATGTGGAATACTCCTCAGCAATAATTTGTATCATGGCGGCAATCTCTATCGGTATAGCTAGCATAGTCGTATCAGAGACCCATGATATTGCAGCAGGTGTATTAATATTTGTAGCCCAGCTACTTTTATTTTCAGCTAGCGTATTTCACTTAAATTATAAACTCGGACAATATGGAGAAACAAAAAATAAATCAGCTGAAGAGTGAATTCTTCACTCTCGATGAACTCATCAAGTCATCAACAGCAAAGCGATTGAAAATTGACAACACACCGAACGCAGAAGTATTGAAAAATCTGCAATATGGTGTTGACATGGTTCTTGATCCTCTGAGGAGGATAATTCAGAAACCAATTGTTATCACAAGCGGTTTCCGATGTGAAAAGCTAAATAAAGCTGTAGGCGGTGTGGCCAACTCATGGCACCAGCAAGGAAACGCAGCAGACATACACATCACAGATGAAGAAAATGCTCGAGAGATTTTCGAAATCTTGAAAACATTACCTTCAGTAGATACTATATTGTTCGAGCACTCGAGCAACTCTCAATGGATACACGTTCAATGGAACATGGCCAAGACACCCCGACATCATTACAACTTCAACTTCAAAGCACCATGAAACAGATAATCATCATACTTATAGTTTTGGCTTTCTCTTCTTGCTCTTCGAGCAGATCAGTACAAACAGATAAAGAGAAGGTGAAAATCGCAATCGATAGTACTTTCAACCACACCTTGACAAACAAAACTATCGAAATCGAGTGGATATTGTCAGATGATAAAATTGCCATACCACTGGCCCCAAAAACAAATAATCCGGATACAATAAAAAATCCGGAAAAAACTCCGAAGAAAATTCCAAGATACGGAAAAATTAAAATCAGAATAACACAAGACACCATCAGGAGCCAAGGAAAAGTAAATGTAACAAAAAAGAAAATCACCAAAACGAAGAAGAAAAAGCAAAATCAAGTGTTAAAACCAAAGAAAACAAAAAGCCACTTTAATTTTCTATACGGAATCATTTTCGCTTTTTGTGTTAAATATTTGTGGAATCACAGAAAAATCTTCAAAAAGATTTGGAACTTAATCAAATAAAATTGTACATTTGCAGCACCAAAGGAGCATAAGGGCAACGCTGAGGAGCGACCCCCAACGGCCTTTGGTCACGATAGCAAGAGCCGAGCAGTCGAAGAAAACCTTCGCTGCTCGGCTTAACTTTTTCCTATAGGTATCTATTGACTATAATACCGGTTAGGAACATCGTGATACCGAATTATACCATTTTATAACTAACAAAATTGCAAACCTATGAATAGAAATGCAAAGGAGTATTATTCAGACAGAATAATAGCATTGATTAATCGAAGAGGACCAGTTAGGGTATCAGAAGTTGCATCTTGGGCATACCTTAACAAGGCAAGAGTAAGAAGATTGCTTGATTGGATGGTATCTGCTGGGTACATCAACAAGAAAACAATCAAGTATGCTGGTAACGCAAATATGAATGTTTACTCTAAAAAATAGCTCGGTTCTTGCTTCGTTGCAATCGAAGAAAACCTAAGTTATAATTTAAAAACTTATAAGTCCAAAAAACATGGTAATAAAAGTATATGATATAGGCAAAGTCGTAAAATACAATGGTGTACGCCTTCAAGTGGTAAAAGCTGTGCAAGGTTGCCGAGGTTGTTACTTCAAAACGCAGGAGGCTTGTCATTCAGAAATTGTAGGAGCCTGTTGCAAACCTTGGCGATGTCAAAATGTAATTTTCAGAAAATACGATGAAAATAAAAAAGAAAATTTGCATGGAAGAACAAAGCAAAATAATCATAAGAATAACAGATGAAGGCATCATAATTGGTGACTACCTAGTGATGGGATACGATGAACTCCTCCATCTGATAGTACAGGAAGAATGCAAAATTATCTTCGATAGTGAGGACGCATTCCAAAATCTGAAAAATGGAATAGAGCCATACATTGAGGAAATTTATTGTATCCAGCTGGCTACAGAGATAGAAAAATTTATCGCGGAGCAATATGCCCTGCAAGTATCAACTAATAGTTTATAGTAATATGATTAAAGTAGAAATTATTGGCAACTTAGGCGCAGACGCTCAGTTGCTGGAGAAGAACGGAAACAAGTTTGTAGCATTCCGAGTAGCAAACACAGATAAGTGGGTTGATAAATCAACCGGACAAGTCATCGAGAGCACGCAATGGATTTCGTGCACGCTCAATGGTAACGGAGGAGCACTCTTGCCATATCTTAAAAGGGGTACGAAGGTATTTGTGCGTGGCAACGCCCAATTTGTTATCTTTTCCAGCGCAAAAACCCGACAGATGGAAGTCGGTGTAAATCTCTTCGTACGAGAAATCGAACTTTGCGACGGTCAAAAGGAGAATCAGCAGACAGCGCAACAGCCACAGCAGCCACCACAGCAGCCAACACAACAGCCAGCCTATCCTCCGCAGCAGCCATTGCACTCTCCCAGTAAAGGAAAGAAAAAGTGAAAATATAAAAGAAAAAAACTCTAAAAAAGATAAAATGGCAGCATTTTGTTTTTGTGATATTTGTGATTATAAGGATGATTGCGACTGCTATCGAAAAGTAGTTGTTTGTCCTTATATGAAAACAGATTAAAAGATATGAATTAAAAAGAATGTGATATGAAATTAAATGAAATCACATTGAGCCAATATATCACTTATGCGGGGAACCTCTTCAAATGTATCTTCAAGCGCACCGCCATACTACAGAAGAAAGTTGAAGGCTTTAGCGGTATTTCCACTATCGCCAAACAGAAAATAATCGATAGTATGCAGGAAGTTCTAGAAGATTCTCAAACTCTTGAACTAGAGACTGAAATGCACTATGAAGAAGGTTTCCCTCATACCACCTATTGGGAAGAGTTAAAAATATACATTGATAAATATAAAACCCAGCCATGGAATCTATATGCAGACATGAAGAATCGAAGAATAAACGGACTTTATTCTTCGTTCCTCTACTACTACGCAAAAGGATTAGTAGACGATATAATTCTACTAGAGGGCTGGGCAAGTGAAGTAAGAATCTAATAATAAACAATAAAACAAAAAAAGATATGAAGAAAGTTTTGAATCTAGTAGTAACCAAAAAATGGTTCAATATGATAGTATCAGGCGCAAAAAACGAAGAGTATAGAGAAATAAAAACGTATTGGATAAAAAGACTAACAACTAATTGCGAAGTAATTCACGATGTGGTGGAAGAAACACGATGCGGAAAAGTTCTTTATCGTCCATACACTCACGTCCTCTTCTCCGCAGGCTATGGCAAGGATAGACCAAGTATTGAGAAAGAAATTGAGAATATCACCATCGGTCAGCCAAAGAAGGGTTTATGCCCCGATAAATGGTTAATCCAGGCATTTTTCATCATCAAATTCAAATAAAAAAAATGGAGGCGAAAATTCATCATATAGCATTTGTTTCTGCAAAAGAATACGTAAAGGACGGATATCACGTTGAAGATTTCGGCTTTGATGAGAAGAAAGCAGAATCTAGATACAATCTGATACACAAGAACGGAAACAGACTGTCTATTGTGTCAGTTGAAGAAGACAACTCCGTCTATATATATAAAAACGGAAAATTAAACAAAACCATTAAATTATAAAAGATATGAAACCAGCTATCAAATGCGTCAATCTTGATTGGCTCGAGGTCTTTTGCCTAGAGCCAGCTGATATGCCAGCCCAATACTTTCAGAATTTAGGTTGGCAAGTGAATGTACGTGAATATGGAACTCCTTTATATCGAGAGATGTTCACACTCTTGACAGAACACGGCAAACCATTCCTTGAAATAAGAAGAAATCCGTACTCGCTTAAGGAAAATGGAGGAATCTTCGAAAGAGGTGCTTGCCATATAAGACTCTCAAACAGAACCTTATACCAATACAACCCTATACAATTACTACAGGGTTTTCTAGATAAATACGGCTACCAACTGAAAGGTATTACGCGCATCGATGTTGCGTGCGACCAATTGGTATTTGATAACGGCATGGATCCTCAACAGCTGATATCTGACTACATGTCAGGAGCAATCCTAAAAAATCGCAACTCAAGAATAAATGTCCACGGAACAGAAAAGGCAGACGGCCGAAATTGGAACTCCATTAAGTGGGGTTCGGCATCTTCCCCACTCTCAACCAAGATTTACGACAAGACGCTAGAACTGAAGGAATCAAGCGACAAGTTATACATCAAAGATAGCTGGGTTAAGGCCAGACTATGCGACTTACAGAAAGTAGTGTACACCTACAAAGACAAGAAGACCGGTATCGAGGAGAAACGAAGTAAAATGGTAATAGTGAAGGCTGGAACCAAGACAGAAGAAGAGCGACCAATCGAAGAGGTTAAAGAGGTGAAGATATGGCGAGTTGAGTTCTCCATCAAGTCGGAGGCTCGTCACTGGATTACCATTGACAACCAACACACACTATCAATCAGCTTGACAAAATTCCAAACAAGAGAACGATGCTTGCTGATGTTCCTTCTTCTGAGTAAGTGGTGTATGAACTTCGTGAAGGCAGAATATAACGAAGATGATATCCTCATTAGAAAGGACAGATGCACCCCAATTATCCTATACTCAGAAAAGAACCTTGAACAGACATTCAAGCCACACAGAGTGACAGAGAATGAAGACCCCACTCGAACAGAAAAGATGATATACAACAGACTAGTCAGAATGTCACAAGATAAAAGTTACAGAATTCCCGATGATGTTAGAACAATGTGTCTGAAACTCGCTACCAGCTTATCACAAAGTCACGGCAACTACTACATCACAGATGAGCAGATGAAACGAGCTGAAAAACTGAGTGACGAAATGAAAGAGATAAACGATGCAGAACTCCTGGCTCTTGACACTTTCGAGGGCTTAGATTGGATTGAGAAATGGCAGAACAAGACACTATCAGAAAAGGAAAGAGTATACATTCAGAGACACAAGAAAGAGTATATTGCAATCTTCATCAAACGAGCAAAAACCAACTTTCAGAAAGCGCAAACAGAATTGCAGCGTGCTAGAGCGGAAATCAATTTTTGGAGCGGCAAAACCATGTCACCAATAGAAAAGGAAATCCTTTACGAATTGCCATTCTAGAGCGCAAGCAAAGCTTGCCCTCTCTGCAAACAACACCCTTGTAGGTCAGCATCAAAAGTGTTGACCTAAAGATGTATACATCAAACACTTACAACATATAACTAAAGTTAAAATGAAACCAAAAACAAACAGAAAAAGTAACAGATTATTACAGACACACGCTAAAAGAAACTACGAAAAACAAACGAAAAGCAAATATCACTAATAGAATATAAGAAAATGATAAGAGACTGATGCCAAGAAATCAACAGAATGCGCCTTTTAGGCGATACAGTAGTATCGCCGTGCGAATGCCAAAATAGCCCAAAAATATGTTATACAACATAAAATAGAAGAAAAGCTAACAAAATGGTCACGCAGGCTCCGGCTACCGCCTCCGCCTGCTTTCAGCTCGCTCCGCTCGCTCAAAAAAAGCGGTGTCTAGGCACTGCTCCGCAGAGCCTAGGCGTTTTAGTGCGGTGTCGGCTACGCCGTCCGCTTTGGTGCCAGCCAACTGAATGGTCACGCAGGCTCCGGCTACCGCCTCCGCCTGCTCCCAGCTCGCTCCGCTCGCTCGAAATACGCAGGCTCCGGCTACCGCCTCCGCCTGCTTTCAGCTCGCTCCGCTCGCTCAGAAAAAGCGGTGTCTAGGCACTGATCTGCAGAGCCTAGGCGTTTTAGTGCGGTGTCGGCTACGCCGTCCGCTTTGGTGCCAGCCAACTGAATGGTCACGCAGGCTCCGGCTACCGCCTCCGCCTGCTCCCAGCTCGCTCCGCTCGCTCGAAATACGCAGGCTCCGGCTACCGCCTCCACCTGCTTTCAGCTCGCTCCGCTCGCTCAGAAAAAGCGGTATCTAGGCACTGCTCCGCAGAGCCTAGGCGTTTTAGTGCGGTGTCGGCTGCGCCGTCCGCTTTGGTGCCAGCTAACTGAATGGTTACGCAGACGGCTAACGCCGCTTGCTTTCAGCTCGGTCGGGAGCGCTGCCGTTCGTTCAGCATCGCTACGCATGGCGGAACTACGCTCCGGAGGGTGGATGCGGTGGACTTCGCTACGCTCAGACCACCGCATCCACGCTCCTACGCTTCGCATCCGCCATCCTCCGCTCAGCTTCACTCTCTCTGCGCCCCCTCGGTCGCTCGAAAAAGCGGTATCTAGGCACTGCTCCGCAGAGCCTAGGCGTTTTAGTGCGGTGTCGGCTGCGCCGTCCGCTTTGGTGCCAGCTAACTGAATGGTTACGCAGACGGCTAACGCCGCTTGCTTTCAGCTCGGTCGGGAGCGCTGCCGTTCGTTCAGCATCGCTACGCATGGCGGAACTACGCTCCGGAGGGTGGATGCGGTGGACTTCGCTACGCTCAGACCACCGCATCCACGCTCCTACGCTTCGCATCCGCCATCCTCCGCTCAGCTTCACTCTCTCTGCGCCCCCTCGGTCGCTCGAAAAAGCGGTATCTAGGCACTGCTCCGCAGAGCCTAGGCGTTTTAGTGCGGTGTCGGCTGCGCCGTCCGCTTTGGTGCCAACTCCCTGCATGATGATCACCGCTTCACGCTGACGCCCTGCAACAAGGCTATTGCTCAGTCGGGGACGCTTGTCGCTCGTTTCCTCGCTCTGCCGCTTTCCCCCTCCTTCGCTTCTCCCCCTCCCTCGCTCCGCTCGGGCACCTCCCCCGCTGGGGGATTAATATGTCTTCTTGCTGCTGTGCGCGCCGCCACTCCGGCATGCCTTCGGCTCTGCCTACGCATCGGCGCGCACAAAAAGCGGTTGGGTCCGTTTTTAGTGCGGTGTCGGCTACGCCGTCCGCTGGGCGCTACGGGAACTTTAAATTATAAATATGAGAGTGGGGACCCCCAGCCCCTTCCCTCATATTTATAATTTAAAAACCCCTTCGCTCTGCGCCTAGCGGAGTGTGTAATTTAATTGAAAAAAATCGAAAAGTCTTTCGATTTTTTTACGCGGCCGCTAATATGTAACTCGCTGCGCTCAGACATTTGCGAGAGCTTGACCTCTTATTTTAATTAGTCTTTTTGTTTGAGCAAACTGGGGTCCAGCCTATCGAAAACGCCCGTCAGCCGCTGCCCCCTAAGGGGGGCGCGTCTTCCGGTCGGGCGCTTGAACGTGATTATCGCGCGCTCCTCGCTTCGCTCGCTTCCGTCGGGCTCTCTCGTCCGCTCGCCTTCGGCGGTGCTCCTCGGTTCGCCCTCCTCCCCCCCTGGTCGGCTGCGCCGCCCAGCCCCTCAAGGGGGCTCGCTCGTTCGGGCGTACCGCCCTCGCGGCTCGGGAGAGCGGTAGGGCTATCGCCCTGCTTTTTAATGCGGTGTCGGCTACGCCGTCCGCTTTTACGTCGGCTGGCGGCGGCGGGATGCAAACAAGGTTGGGCGATAGGAGCGGGCATGAACCTTGCCCTTGCAGGGCAAGAACCATACCCGCCCCTCTCGCCCTGAATGCAGCCCTCATACTATAAAAAGGCTAATGCGGTAAGTATATACTTTTTAACTATAGTGTTAAAGAAAAGTATATACTTTTAACGTAAAAAACTTGGTTATCTCCCGAAAAAGTCGTATCTTTGCAATAGATATAAGGGGAGAATAGTTCAACCCAATCTTAAAAATGCTATCGTATGAAATATGTTGATTTATTTAAATTAGAGGATTGCTTATCAAGCAATTTGGCTGAAACAATGCATGTTGAAGTAGAAGAAGAAACTACTTATGAAAAGGCATTCAATGTGACTGGCGCATTCAAGAATAATAAGGCAAAAGGCTTATATATAATAGTCTTTTGTGAAGATGAAGCAGAAGCCATTTATTTATGGAATTGCATCAATCATGCTTTGATAGAATTTAAATCAGACAATTCAATGTTGCAGACCGTAGGCGAAAATGGTGACTACAGATTGATTATTGAAGTAAATGAACATTAAAGGTAACGAGGGGCTAACCACCCCTCATAAAAAAGCTATCGTGAAATGAAAAAGAACATTTATGAAAACGAAGACTGGTTCATCAAGTTTCTCAGAATCTTTATGGTGCATGCATCATATTGGGTAATCATTACATTACTAATCAGATACATTAATACTCATGGATAAATTGACATTAAAACAGCGCAACGCATTAAAAGCAACCCTCATGAGGGTTGCTGCGTTACACCCAGCAGGTGTTTTGATGTGCGGATTTGATGCCATCAATGAGCGGGCATTTTGCAAGCTAATAAATCTAAGCTGCAATCTAGATAGGCTACTATCATGCACTCGCATAGATATTAGAGGTGTCGGATATTATCCAAAGGTAGAACGCAAGTTCGTAGAATGGCTAAAAAGCCATATACGAACTCCTTCAATTCCGCAATTTTGCAACAATTTGCTGACGCCAGCAAATTGGCTAAAATATAATATAGCACCCGACCTATATTGTTTGCATATAGGAATTGCAAAAGTAGATTATTTCTTGATCCTCAAGGATGAACATCTAAGATATTATAGGGATAAAGCGTATAATCATAAAAAATATGCCGAACTTTCTTTTTAACAAGGAGGGCACAAAATATATTTTGCTACTCCTCATCATCGAAATATTAATTTTTAAAATCATAGAATTATGGCTAAACAAGTAAATCAGAAAGCAATTTCTGCGAAAATCAATCTAGACATTTTCGCCCTCATGGAACTTTATTGCGACAAGTGCAACATCAAAAGAAACGCACTCATCAATCAGGCAATAAACGACTACCTCAAATTTCACCCTCTATAATAGAGATGGCGGCTACCGCCGCCACC
>ERZ1026888.1407-NODE-1407-length-10499-cov-6.323918_pt1 | contig 10499 bp, 6 predicted proteins | sample MGYA00380174_ERZ1026888 | MGnify/ENA primary metagenome ERZ1026888 (study PRJEB33269, sample SAMEA4719810) | human gut metagenome | biome: human-associated habitat; feature: organic feature; material: feces | place: Cameroon | collected 2013-10 ...
CAGACGCGCCGTCGGCGTCGGAAAGCTGCACGTTGGAGCCGTTGCCCGACCCAGACACGGCGAGGGCCTTCGAGGGGTCGGACTTACATTTCACAAAATAGACACCATCATCTATAGATTTGGAGGAAACAACCACAGGAGACCTGTCGTAAAGATAGAACCTCTGCGCCGCGGACCCGTTCGCCCCGTACAGCTGCACGTCGGTGCCGTTGGCGGACGACGCCCACTTCACGTCCAGGACCTTGGAGTCGTCGAGGGCGGAGCACACCCGGTAGCCGTCGCCGTCGGCGACGACCGACCAGCGCTGGGCCATGGTGCCGTTGGACGAGTACTGCTGCACGCGGGTGCCGTCCGCGCTCGATCCGCCAGCCGCGTCGAGGACCTTGCCGGATCCGACGTTGGCGATCTCGTAGTAGCCGGTCTCCTCATCGAACGTGAACCTGAACGCCTGGGCGTTGGTCATGTTCGACTCGTAGATCTGGATCCGGGCGGAGTCGGACACCGATCCGCCGGAGACGTCGAGGACCTTGCCGCGGTCGAGGCCGGTAGAGACGACGTAGGTCCCGTCAGGCACCGTGCGCTGCCCGGAGGCGGGCTCGAGAGAGAACGACTGGGATCGGTCCGCAGAGAGAGTCCACGCCTGGGCGTTGGAGCCGGAGGCCGTCCCGTCGAGGTCGAGGGCGAGGCCGTTCGCCTTGCAAACCAGGGAATAGGACCCGTCGCCGTTGTCGCGGACCGCCCATTTCTGGGCGTCACCGCCCCAGCCCGACCACTGCTGCACGTTCGAGCCCGGCAGCACGCTGCCGTCGGCGACGTCGAGGACCTTGCCGGACCTCAGGTTGGTGACGGTGTAGAACCCGTCGGCGCCGAGCTCGAAGCGGAACCTCTGGGCAGACGCGCCGTCGGCGTCGGAAAGCTGCACGTTGGAGCCGTTGCCCGACCCAGATACGGCGAGGGCCTTCGAGGGGTCGGACTTAGCGAGTATCGAGTAGACGCCATCATCAACAGTGCGACCACCTTGAATATCGGGTGACGCAGTATATACTGCCCACTTTTGCGCTGCAGTGCCGTTTTTCACGTAAAGCGCAACCCGTGTACCCTCCGAAGAAGATCCGCCAGAAACATCTAAGCAGTAATTTGCATTCAAAGCGGCGCAGATGACCACATTGTTATCGGCGCCCTTTTCTATCAGCCATAATTGAGCCTTGTCATCAGCAGAATACGCTTTCGCAGACACATTCGGGCTCATCTTTGACCCCGAAACGTTTAGAGACAGGTAATTTGAGCTCCCCACCGATCTGATTCGCATTAACCCAGTTGTCGGATCTTTTTCGAAAGAAAATGTTTGGTCTTTACCCATGTCGGATCGATTTATGGAAAGCGCAGAACTTGAAGCCGACCCTGATCCATTGAGTTGAAGGGCATTCCTGCTGCCAAGGGCAGACGCAATGACGAATTCGCCCTCGTCCATACCCGCAGAAGCATTGGGTAGCTTCTCAGATACATCGATTGTAAATACATTGGACGATAGGTAACCCAAGCAGTCAGCTTTTTCGCTCTTGTACCGATTCTGCCAACCGGTCCAGTAGATGGATTGCTTGGGATAGCGCTTCGCAACGTTATTGACGACATAGTCGCAGAGAGTAGTTACAAAAACTTCATCCGACATAGAGTCATTGATGCCGGAATTCTTGAAGAACCAATTTGCACCATAATAATTACCATTGTTGATATATGAGGCACCGCCTCCTGCACCAAACAGGTTGACCATGCCCCAACAAAGGCCCTTAACGCAATCGGGGCGATTGTCCAAGTTGATTCCAAATGCTTTAAGGCAACCACGAGCACCTAACGACCCGTTGTAGGAATCAATGTATGCCCAGCCATTCTGCAGGTTTGAAAACTCAGTGGGGTTCGCCTTGTATGCAGCATGCCACGCGGTATTGAGATCGTTACCCAATTGGGTGAATGCGCCGTTGGAGCGGGTTGCGCCCGTCACATCCCACCCATAGCGATCGCCAATAACCTTTAAAGCACTATAAGTTGAAGGGTTGTAGTTATACGCAGCTTTCAGGAAGCTACCCAGGCCATACCTGTTGTCGAACTGAAAATAGCCCATGGCGTGATAGCCATCGCCCGAGCTAAGGCCTTGGTCGTAATTACAGCTACTCTCATATTTGCAGAAGTACAGCATTTCAGAGCTGAAGCTCATTGGCTGAAGGTTAGAGCCGTTAGCGTATGCTTCAATTTCGTTAGTGTCAGGCGGGTAAACATCCGTGACATCGGAAGGATCATCAAGGCCATCAGCCCAAATTGCCAGCTTGCCATCACTATAATCAGGGGCAGACAATTCCTGTTCGTCGGCGAATTCGTCATCGGTGCCAAACTCAGGATCTTCCCCGCCAGAGACAGAACCATTGGAATCCATTCCACCCTCGGAATCGCTTGGATCCGGCTTTGAGGCAACCCCGCCATCCGCGAATTCGGGCTCATTGGAAGTCGATGCATCGGAGCTAGACTTGGTTGAATCCGAGCTCGAATCCAAAGGGTCCGCAAATGCCGAATAAGGAAGAAGACCCATAACTAGAGTGAAGGAGAAAAATACACTTATCAGCTTTTTTCCGACAGCCATACGAATTGCCTTTCGTTAAACACACATTTTAAACATCATACAGAAGATTCACAAAACCTCGAGCCTGCGGCGTCAAACGAAACATTATTTAAGTCAACCGTCCGAATGCGAGGCAGCCACAAGCATGAGAAGTAAAGCGGGAATAGCTGTGGCCCGCTGACCTCGAAAGCTCCAGACCGCAATGAGAGGCGCGTCCAATCCGCTTCAGGCAGAATCATTGGGTCCCAAATCTTATAATGCACTCATAATGAGACGCTCCATCAGCTTATCAACGGGACATTCTCGCCGAAAGCAGCCAAGGCAAACAGAGAGATCCAGCCCAGGGTCGAAGCTCGGCGCTTACATCTCGTTTGCTCCGAGCCTCTCTTTAACTTCTGTGGTGGATATACCTTGAGTACGATCAAGGTATACAACATCGCATAAATCCTTTAAGCTCTCGAACCGGACATCCCCCGCCCAATCGCTGCCCATACAAACCGTATCAACATGGTATTCGGCAATATCAGAGGGCTTCTGAGCCCAATCGTTTTCGGGGATAACCAGGTCAACGTAGCGAATCGCTTCAAGCATTTCTTTACGCGTCTCATAAGGGTAAAAGCTTTTCTTGCCTTTGACCGCATTAAATTCATCAGTAGACAGGGCAACGATAAGATAATCGCCCAACTGCGAAGCGCGCTGCAGCAAACGAATATGGCCGTAGTGCAAGAGGTCAAATGTGCCATATGTCAAAACGCGTTTAAGTCCAGGTTTGCGCTGGCCCAATTCACCAACCGGCTCTATCGTCACCATGGCTTCACGTGTATTTTGATTACTCATCTCGCCAATCCCCTCTGCTTCACTCCACTAATCAGACGCTTTGACAAGCAGCTCCTTGTCAAGATCGTTGAATCTGGATCTATCGCCCACGAAACGCAATTTCTTTTTGTTGCCACCAACGTAAGTGATGCCATGAGCAACGCTATCGAGGTTCTGCGGATCTTCCAGCAAAACAAGAGATCCGTTCTTCGCCGCAAAGGGGCCAACCGCAAGCGCGTCTTCTGGATGCCAAATGGAAACAACGAGAAACGAGTCGGCATCAACATTTCGCTCAATCCAGTTATTGATCAACTCATTTGCATCGTATTGGTCCTTACCCACAAAACGATGCACGGCTGCGGGGCTGCCGGCAATTGGAGCGATGCCCTCATCGGGGAACGATTTGAAACCGCCGATAATAAGCGTCTCTTCTTTCTGCGATGCCATTTCGCACATCTTCGGCGAAACTGCCTCTTCACCGAGCTTAACCAGAACGGGGCACTTTTTCGAATACAGATAGGGGGAAAGAGATGCCAAATCGCCCAAACAGCCATCGTAGGTCAAGGCGATACTTGCATCCCAAAGAGCATTCGCTTCGCCGTATTCGTAAACCTCCCAGGACAAGCTACAAGCATCTTTTCCTTCAAACGCGGTAATTGCAACCAATGGCAAAGCCACCTTTACCTCTTCGCAAACAGCATCCACATCCAGCGTACTGCCATTCAGCACGTACACCGTCTGAGGATTGAGCCTGGTCAGCTCCTGCGCCGTAATATCGGGCACGCTTTCGTTCTGTGTAAGGAGGATCGGTGCGTCCAATGCCCCCGCAAGGCCATTCGCAATCAGCGGCGCCATTTCGTGCTCGCCCGAAGCTAGGATCACAGTTTTGGCGCCGTCGGGATAGCAGCGGCTTGAAAGCTTCGCCGCAATGCCGTAGCGCGTGTCCGCTTCGATGGATTCGATGCCGCTCATGTCAGGCCTCTTCGGGTCCTGCAGGGTTTCGAACACAATCTGTTCCGATTCCTTGCTACCCACATGGCCACCCAGCACACGATACGTCTGGCACACTTCCTTCGCCGTACCCGCCATACGCAGGTGGCCCTTTTCGATCCATACCGCCTTGTTGCACAGGCGCTCAATCTGGTCGTTGTTGTGCGAAACAATAAGCACCGTCACGCCGTGCTCTTTGATCAACTTCGTGATGCGGTCTTCGCACTTCTTCTGGAACATGAAGTCGCCCACAGAAAGCACTTCGTCAACGATCAGGATCTCGGGCACGATAACCGTAGCAATTGCAAAGGCGATGCGCGCCACCATGCCGGAAGAGTAGTTCTTCATGGGCATGTCCAGGAACTTTTCTACCTCGGCAAATTCAACGATGTCGTCGAAGTTTTCTTCAATGAACTGCTTCGAATAGCCCAGAAGCGCACCGTTCAGGTAGATGTTTTCGCGCGCGGTAAGCTCCATATCAAAGCCCGCACCGAGTTCGATGAGCGGAGCGATGTTGCCATTAACCGTGCATAAACCTTTGCTGGGCTCCAACACGCCGGCGATAATCTTCAGAATAGTGGATTTACCGGAACCATTCGTGCCCAGAATGCCGAACACATCGCCCTGCTTCACTTCAAAGGAAACGTCATCGAGCGCGCGGAATTCTTTGAAGCGCAGCTCGCGCTTGGCGGCGGCAATCACGTATTCCTTGATGCTGTTCAGCTGCTCGCTTGCCATGTTGAAGATCATGGACACATGGTCCACCTTGATCATGGTTTTCTTCGACGAGTCGTCGGCGAGCTCAGATTCGATTTCCAGAACGCTGGTATTCACGTTTTCGGGCATGGTTGTTCCTTAAACGTAGAGAATGAACTTCTTTTCGGTCTTCTTGAAAATTAGCAGACCGATAGCGAATGCAGCTACCGCCATGCCAAGGCACAGGAGGTTTTCCTGCAAGCCAGGCACCGTGCCGCTCAGAATAAGGTCGCGGAAGTAGCTTACGTAGTGGTACATGGGGTTGTACTGCATGATGGGCGCCGCCCAATCGGGCAGGATTTCTACGGGGTAGAACAGCGGCGTGGCATACGTCCATGCGGTGATAACGACACCCCACAGGTGGCACACGTCGCGGAAGAACACCGAAAGGGCGGAAAGCGCCATGCCCACGCCCGCGCTGAACAGCACCACGTATAGGAGCAGCAGCGGCAGGGCAAGCAGGCTAACGTGCGGCATAACCTGGAAGAAGATCATTACCGCAGCTACCGCGATGAGCGAAATGCAGAAGTTCACCAGCTGGAACAGCACTTTTTCCAACGGGAAGATGAGCTTTTCGATGCGGATCTTCTTGATAAGCGAAGAAGATTCGATGATGGAATTCATGGCGCCCGAAGTGGAATCGGCCATAAGGGTGAACATAACGTTGCCAAGAATTACGTACAGCGGGTAGTTTTCGATGCTGAACTTGAAGAAAGTGCTGAACACAACAGAAAGCACGATCATCATGAGCAGGGGGTTCAGAACCGACCACAGAACGCCCAGGGCGCTGCGACGGTACTTCAGCTTGAAATCCCTGGATACAAGGGACGTTATGGTGAACCAATTCCTTCTGGCATTAGCGCTTGAAAGCATATTTGGCATTAATGCAGTTCCTTATCGTTTAGCGGTTGTGCAAGGGGGCGCCGTCTTTGCAGCTGGTGCTCAACGCAACCTAAATATTCACAATGGTTCATTGTAAAGGGTATTGGCGCACGCTAACCAGCCTGCACGGTTTTTACGGAAAATGGGAATATAGGGACAGGTGCCTACCGGAAAGTTCTCTTTTTCTTTCCAAACAGCAAAAAGAGCACCAATACATACATCGGAATCAAGAACTGCAAAGCAGCACCGTACCTCGGCCAGTAGTAAATCGGAGACGCTATTGCCAACGTAGCCACAAGAATAATTGATGGAATTAAAGCGAACGCCCATCTCCCTTTGCCTGCAGCGAGCAAGCAAATGGAAAGGTACAGCACCGTCCAAAACAGCCAGCTGATCGGAACAGACCAAGAGTCCATAGGAAGCATCTCATTCCAGCTTTCGTCGAGCGCTGCAGGATTTGACTCGATTCCATACGGGACAAGCTGATCGACATAGGCGGCGTTAGCGTTCCGGGGAACACCTCCATTTATGTTCCACGACCAAAGGTGATCGCTATTGCCTGGATTTACCGCCCAAAATCCATACGTTTGCAATTCCCAAGCCTGAAAGTATGCATTTGGGTTTCTGACAAGCATAGAGGCCCAATGCCCCCATAACCCTTCTTTGAGCGCAGAATTATTAAAACCAGGTGCCCATTTTAAATTGTCGGTGCAGCAGGGAGTATAGGTCGACTTGTATTCTTCCAGTGGATAAATTGAATTCATATATTCACGATCAGACTCAGACATATCACCATCCAGCGCAACAACACGCGCCATCTGATTCAGCGGAATACCGACGCTCTCCGATGCTTCCGATGGCGTTACGCCACCAAAAGAATAAATAGGCCCGGTTACGATTCCGAAAGCAAGCAAGACAGCCGCCATGCACCCAACCACACGGCAAGATCCTTTCGCATACCGCAAGCGAGACTTGGCAATCAAGTAAATCACCAACAGAGCAAGCGCCCCAAACAGAATATAGATGCCGTTATTCCGGAAGAAGACCATGACCAGCGATGAAGTAAGCAAAAGAGCAATCCAGCTCTTTTTTTTGGTAATCTCGCCCTTGGACCAAACATAGTCGGCGAGGCACATCGAAAGAACGACCACCGCCGAGCTAAAAAGAGGATCTTTCCAAAGAGCAATGCCATAGGTCGCAATATACGGCGTCATGGAGAAAACAAGAGCGATCGCAATGCCCGCAACTGGACGGATGCTGCCGCGGACCACCACCCAACGCGCAAGCAAGCCAAAACCCAGGGACATCAAAACGGACTGGAATATCGATGACAAGCCCACGCCAACAGTGCTATCCAACCCTAAAACGCCAGCAAATTTCAGCCAGCACTTCAGGTAGATCGTGTAAGCAACCGGATGATGGTTGCTCAGTGCAGTCCATCCCATAGCCTGGCTAAGAGATGAAAGAGAATCGCCAAAAATGAAACCAGGCCAGTAGATCACCATGTAGGGGATCCAACCTAGAAAAACAATGGCGGAAAGCAGCAACACCCATCGCACGCCCAAACGGTCCATGCACGGCTCAAGAATACCGTTACGCTGAGATTCGCGCCTTGCCTGCAAGAGCTGGACAGGAGCCGCAAACAGCGCAAAAAGGCCGGGGAGAGTCATCACGAAAAGAGCGAGATCGCGAAGGTGGTAGGGTGCGATACAGCTCTCATCAGCATGAGCGCCGTAACCCCCACTGGCAGGCACCACAATATGATCTCCGAGGATCATGCTAACCGCGAAGGCAAAGGCGAACAGGAGCAACGCACATAATAATGGTTTCTTTGCCGCTAGCTTTTTTAGCCTCAGCCTGCTTAAAGCGATATATTCAAGAGCGAACAGGCAGACCCAGACTACGACCTCTGCATCCACGTTCAAGCAACGAGCGCAGGCCCAACTCGAAACTCCGGCAAGAAGGACTTTGCATACCGTCCTCCAAGTAGACCTATCGCTGAGACCGTCAACTATTTCCGACATTCGTCCCTCTTTCTGAAACAAGTTCAGCTCCGATCAGCAAATATGCCTATTTTACACTCGAAACGAAAACCATGCGTATTTGGGGACGGCAAGCCCCGACTGAGAAACAATTAATCCGAATGGATCATGCTGGCCCTTCCGCAATCTTCTCCAGGGCAACAGCAACACGATGCAGATCGCTTTTAGGTACACGGATCCTACAAATGAATAATAATCCAAAGTAAAATAATCAGTCTTTTTGAGCCAAAACCGAAAAATAGATTTCTTTCTATAGGTTATTTTCACTTGATCGCTCATATCAGCAAAAGATGACATTGAGCCAGCCAGGATCACCGTGCTTCTTGAAGCACCGGGAACAAGCATAGGAATTCCCTTCTTCAAAAAGCTCTTGGTGTCTATGTAGTTGCGGAATTCGTTTCCGACAAAAGAGTAGTTAAAGTCGGAAAACACTATGTCTTTTGCGGCACTTTTTCCCGAGTTCGATACAACAAGTCTCAGACATTCATGATCCCTATCATGCTCAAGAAACACAGCCACATAAGGTTTCCCAGAGTCTCGATAGACGCAGTAAGCCACAATGAAAGATGCAACTACCGCTACCGAAGAAACTATCCCGGATATCGACGAAAGAAAATCAACCACTCCCATGTCTTTCACTTCCTGCGAGCTATTGCCATGTCACACTTTTCCTTAATGAGAAGACGCACCCAGCGTCAGCTCCCGTAGAATGAAGAGGAAGAGCGCTCCGATTCGCACGACAAGCTCCCTACCCCATCTTCTGCAAATTCAACGAGTAGAACCTTTGCCTGCCCTTGTGCGTTTCCCGCAAAAACCCTAGCTCTTTAATTAGCTTGCGCTTCTTGGCCATTGTGGGCTCGGACATCTCGGCTGCCGTACACAGCTCTTCAGTAGTTGCGCCGTTTTCCGAAAACAGCTCTGCCTGAGCAAGAATGAACGCAACTCGCCAAAGGCCAGCGTCCTCTTCCTTGGTAACGATTGCGCGATTTACCGCTCCAACCGCATCAGCCAAATCGCTCTGCTTCGCCTGCAGCGAATCCAGCATGCTTTCGATCGCATCAACCACCAGCTCCGAAAAGGAAATCACAAAAGGAGTTATATCTCCCTTATTCAGCGGATGCTCGCAAATCGAAAACCCCTTGTAATATTTTTTGATACGCTCTTTCACGGAATACGAAAGCCGATACCCGACTATAGGGCTAAAGCTGCGAGAAAGAACATAGCTGCTGATGAACCTGTTGGTCCGCCCATTGCCATCGTAAAACGGATGAATATAGGCGAACAGAAAATGGAACACCGACACCCGCACAAGCGCGGGAATGGCCTCATCAGCAAGGACCATCAATGCCTGATTCATCAGTTCAATGATCTTTGATTCGGGTTCAACGCCCTGGTGTATCGGCTTATGCGAGGCATCCAGAACGCTTACTGGCCCTTTGCGGAAGAACTGACCATCAGGCACATGAGACGGATCATCGGCTCTTACTTCATCGAGAACCAGCTCGTCATACAAAGCACGCACATCAGCGCAAGTAGCGATAGGAATCGTTTTGCGCACTCTTAGCGCATGATATTTTTCAACAATGCCTAAAAACCTGCCTGTCTTGTCCTTTTCGGCGAGCATTTCAAGGGCATCGTCGATTTCCCTGCGCGTCGAGTGAACTCCTTCGATTCCGTTAGTAAGCACGATTTCGTCAATAAGACATCTGTCCATGTATTGCTCAATGGCCCTCTGCGGCAACATCCCCATGGCGCGGTCGATGTCTCTATCAAGCTGCATCGCCTTGATAATCAGCTCGTAAATCGCAGAGTCCATTACGTAGAATGCCTGATTCCCGCTTATCTGAAAGTTGAGACGCACGACACCTTGGAATTGAAGCGCTGCTCGTACACGAGCCTGGCGTCATTTTCTGAGATATGAAATAGGGTTCTTAGGTCCCGATATTTTGACGACATACGACACCATCCCGAATAGACAAAAAATTAGCCTATTTTTTGGTCTATTGGGGATGCGGACGAAAAGTTGGACCTTGGAGGGTCCGGATTGGAGTTCGCATGTACAGCAAGGAGTCCGTCGAGCTGTTTCTGCTCGCCATCGACGAGGGGATGCTGGTGCCGGACGCCGCCGACTTCGCGGGCGTGAAGAGGAGGGCGGCGAAGAACTGGGCCGCTGGCAACCTCCCGCACAGCTACACGGGGAAACCGCGTAGAATGTCGGCGACGGGAAAGTCGAGAAGGGAGGTCGACCCCATGCCGACGAAGGGGATCTACGACCCGCCTGAGAGCGGCCCGCTCGCCGGCCTGAGCCCAGACCAGATAGAGAACCTGCTGCTCAGGGCGGTGTTGGCCGACCTAAAAGCGGGCGGGTGGGACCCGGCTTCGATCTCGAACAGGAGCAAGTG
>ERZ1026888.1410-NODE-1410-length-10486-cov-4.435241_pt1 | contig 10486 bp, 17 predicted proteins | sample MGYA00380174_ERZ1026888 | MGnify/ENA primary metagenome ERZ1026888 (study PRJEB33269, sample SAMEA4719810) | human gut metagenome | biome: human-associated habitat; feature: organic feature; material: feces | place: Cameroon | collected 2013-10 ...
CATCTCTGTTTGTCTCGATTCCATCTGAATCCGTGTTCTTTTGCTTCTGGTCTGATCGCATATGTCTTTCCAGATATACTCTTTACATTATCCCAGTTAATTCCAAATGTTTTCCCGTTGAACCATCCGTGTTTGAGATAATATGTGAGGTGCTGTACACGATTTGTTTTATGGTATTTTTCTCTTTCGTCTGGGGTTGCATATACAAATTCCACTTCTCCATTTCCTCTGTCTCTTGCTTCAAGGACGGTATCATTATAGCTACCCATCCAAGGTCTTCTAGCATCTTCTGTATATGTTGATTTTATTTCTTGCTCTTTCGCGTCCAAATCAAATACGCTTTTCTTATTTGCCCCCGCTCCAGAACTCATGCCGCTCGATCCACCACGTCCGCCCATATTTTCTCCTTTAGAATCATAGATGTAGACTTTACTATGCTATCTATTTCTATGATATCACATTATACGGGCATAAGCGAATGATTTTTGCATTTACCCGGCGGCTGATCCGCTTCGCCGTGGACATGCTGATGTTCATCCGCTCCGCACACGTCTCCAAAGGGACTCCCTGGCTTCGATACTCAAAGAGTGCCCTTTCATCTGCCGTGAAATTTGCCAAATGTCGGAACCGTTCAAGCTCCGGCACCGTGAATTGATAAATTTTCAAGACAATTCCCCTTATTTGTCCGTCAATGCCTGGATAAGTTCGTCCCGTGTTTTTTTTAAACCCTCAATGTTGTTGCCGGTGATCTTGTTCTCGATCAGATTAAACATGCTTCTCATGAGGAGCTGTGTGTCTTCCCGGTTCTGGTTGATGGAGTCATAGTCGTTGTTGAGCTTGTTCTTGATGTCCTTAATGTCCGTCTCAATCGCACCTACACGGTCCTCGATGTCCTTCTGCGGCTGTTTTGCCTGCTTGTACGCCTTAAAAATAACGCTGCCTGCCGCGCCTATCACCGTGATCGCACTGCATATCGAAAGCAGTTCCTTGATAAATTCCAGTTCATTCAATGTTCCCGTCCTCCATCTCAAAGTATTCACATCCGCGGCATTCGTCCTCGCCAGGGGATTCTCGCAGGTGATCGCTGCGCTCATCACAGCAGATCTGATTATACATGTTGTTGCATCCCTGTGGATCAGCAATGGACAGGATCACTTTCCCGTCCTTTTCATCCACCCACTTACTCATGTTTGATCCCCTTTCGCGTTCTGGTATCGTCTCGCCGCTCCTCGCGCCTCTGCCGCCTGTTCTCTGCCCCATCGTGCGATCTGTAGCCGGTCCGCCAGAGGTCTTAGCTCATTCGCCTTGCAGAAGTCGTTGTATGCCTTGTTCTGGCGTTGGAGAAGGAACGATTTTCTATCAAGCTGCATTTGCAATTCGGCTTTCGCCTGCGGATCCTCGCACGCTTCTACCGCCGTCTGCATCCCGGCAACGATGCGCTTTGTCTTGCGGATCCGGCGTTCTAATGCACGTTGACGCTGTTCCAGGCTCTCGATTTTCTCGTTGTTGGCTGTCTGGATGTCCTTGTATGGATTGTTCACGCCGTCACCAGATCCGAAGCTGTGGCGGCAATTCCAGCCACACAAGCCCTCGCCTGTGCCATAGCCTGTAGAGGGGAAGAACGGAGGGAACCGCTTATCCTGCCCGGTGCGGGAGTAAAACTGTCCCTGCCACCAGAGATGGTTTCCGGGATTCTGCCCGCCGTCCCCGGTTCGTGCGCCGAGGTGAGCAGAAACAAGAATTGTGTCCCATCCCATCTCTTCCATGCGTTTCAAGACGATCGAGCCCGTTGCCTGTCCAATGCCGGTTCGAACAGCCCTCGCTGTGGCTGTCTCAATGGTATCCTTGTGGACTCGCCCGGTCTCCTCGTCCGTGTAACTGACATAGACACCGCCGGATACCACCTCATCAACCGCCTCTCTGACCGCCTGTGTGTACGATACAGCGCCGCTTGTGACTTTGTGGTAAGCGGTATCGCACGAGTTGATAAAAAGCCGCTGTGCCGCGTCTGCGGTCGTGCGGGTGTAATTGTCCCACTCACCCAAGGTTGCGTCATAGTTGCGCTGCATGAGCCGGATCAGCTGCGGTGACTCCAGAAGTGGCACCGGTGAGAGGCCGGCGGCTGCGTAGATTTTATCATCCTGCTCCACAGCCTTTATTCCGGCCTCTTCCATCGCCGCCTTGATTTCCTTCTGCTCTCGCTTGGTGTACTTGGCGATCTCCGGGATGATATCCTCCAGTAATGCGCCGGAGTCCTGCATGATCTCTATCTGCCAGCGATCCGCCGATGTGAAGAGGTACTCTTCCCCGCGACCGATGCGGATCATCATGCGATCTACGATGCGGCGGATGATATAGCTGTGAAGCTCTGAGGAGATTTCTTCCGCCCCCTCTGCGATGTGCTGTAAGTATCGCGGATCAAGCATCTCATCACCTCATTACTCTTCCCCGAACAGTTTGTTATCTTCCTTCGGTGTAGCTTCTTCCACCATCGCCTTAGCGTCTTCCTCAGACATGCCCTCGAACTTCTGGAAGTACATCCATGCCGGGACCTTGCCCTGTGTCACATACTGCCACCATCTCGCACGGTCCTCCTCTCGGTTGTAAGTGATGTCACCGAAGTCATAGGTAGTTTCATAGGCTCCGTATGGTGCAAGCCCGTAGAGGTCCGCGTAGACGCTCAGAGCGTATATTGCGCCGTCCAGTGCATTCTCCAGTTTGTCTCGCACATCCTTGATAAGCTGAATGGTCCGGCGGTCATCCGCTTCCACCTGCGTTGCCGTCACCATGCCAGTTTTCTCGTTAAATACAAAATAGCCGTTGCTGTATCCGCACTTGTAGCCGGTCTGAGACAGCAGTGCATTGATTCCCGCCAACCTTGTTTCTGTGTTGAGCTTCGGGTTGATCTCCTCATAAAATTCTTTTGAGTCAGCCCCGAATACATTCTTTACATATCGGGGGAGTCCCATCTCTTCGCGCTTTGCTCTTACTGTCCCCGGCGTGCGCCCGGTGATCTTCGTTCCGTCCGGCATCAGCAAGCGATCATCCGCGAGTATAATCTTCTGGCTGTCCCAGATCTCCCCGGCGTTCCGGCTGTATGCTACATCAAGATCTTTCAGCTCCTCGATTGCATCGGAGTATATCGGCAACCCTAACGGAGAATCAATGTCCACGTTGTTCGCGTGTGGCATCCGCAGCATACCGAACATCGGGCCGTCAATCTTCTCCCCGCTTGCCTTGAGAATCGGCGGCGTGTCCTCCATCATCCCCGCCCACTTCGTTTTCGCCATCTCAATCTTGTCTCCGATACTGTCCGCGGATTTCGAGACGTATGTGCGGTTGCTGATGTAGTACGGGTATGTGGTTACACCGTCCGCGGTAGTCTCCACAAAGCGGTGGTACTCCAGGCGCGTATAAAATTTGTCTCCTTGTGTGTAAGTGTCCTTGAAGATAATCCCCTTCACGCCCAGGTTGTCGTAATCCACGAGAAGGATATTATTCGGGGTAAACAGATCTAAACTATCTCCGTTCGGTTTGAGGAATACAGTACCATACGCGCAGCTGAACTCCACCCAGTCACGCAGATGGAAGTATATCGCATCAATCTGTTTCTGTAGCCACTCCGCCCTTGCAGATCCCTCTATCTGGATCCCAATCGCCAGCGTTGCAAGCCGCGCCGTCTCGGAGCTAACCGCCTTTGCAAAATTGATCGTGCGTATATCGTCATCGGCACTCAGCCACGGCGGAGCGCCTGCATAGATGTTCGCGCATCGCCGAAGGATCACTTCCATCTCCGGGGATACAACGGATTTAACGTCAAAATCGTCCTCTGCCTGCTGTTTAAATATCATATCAAGCCACCTCTTAATTGATGATAAAAGTCCCATTTACTCATCCTCATATAGAAATTCCACACTCTTAAGAGGAGCATCTATGTGTGTGTTTATTAAAAATGCATCCTCTTTGCTCTTTACTACATTGAATCCGATTATTCCATCTTCCATTTCAAACTTTAAAACATCTTTTATCGAGTACGTTTCGCCTGCAATGCAGAAACCTTTTAACTTCCCTTTGCGTATTCCTTTTATCAGTTCTTTGCCGGCTATCCTCTTTCCGCACATAGGGCAGTACTTGATATCATACGGGCGAGCTGTCAAACTCCCCGGCTTATCTTTTCGGCACGTATATAGCTGAGTTCCATATATGCATTTTTCATCATTTAATTTTCTTATTTCATCGCAAAAATCACACATTATGCACTGTTCCCCCTTCTCTCCCATAGCGATTCTGTGGCGTATCGGGCCGCGTCTATGAGGTGATTGTCTTTGTCCGGGTATCCGCTGATAATGTTCCCATCCTTGTCACGCTCATACTCGTATTTTTTAAATTCCTCGCATGAGTTTGGAGTTCGCGCTGGGTCCATAACAATCTTTTTCCCTTGCCACCATTTCATCGAGTATTCAATACTTCCAGGTCCTTTTTTCGCCGGTCTGGCTGGCAATCCAAAATCCCTATAGTCATTTACAGATTTCGGTTCCGCACTATCGCAGGTGATCGTATAGTCTCTATACCCCCGGCGAATGATTTCTTCCGCTGTCCAGCTGTTGGGGCGCTTGTTCTCGTATATTTCATCGATGAAATATATGGTCTCTCTGGCGGCATCGTAATGCAAGCGTACAAACGCGTACTTGTCCGGGTACCATCCCCAGTCCACACCTTGGTAGATGCGGTCCATCTGGCTGATCTCCTCGTCGGTGATGGTTCGCTCCTCGATATACTCGAAGACATTGCCACCATTGCCGTTAGCTACACCCATGTACTCGTTCTCATAGGCATCTGGATTGACCTCTTTCAAATGCTCTGCGTCATTTAAGAACTGCTCGCCCAGCCAGTCCTTTGGTACGTCCTTATATGTGCTGTGCACCACAACAGCGGCATCATCCTTAAACTCTGCTTCTTCCGTGTACGCATTCGCCCAGTTGTTTTTGCTCCTCGGCGGGTTGAAGCTCTTAAACTTGTACGCCTTGTCACCGCCTCTAATCGCGGACTGCTGAATGTTTCGCACTTCTTCCGGCCCGGAGAACTGGTCCAGCTCCTCAAACCATATGATGCCGATATACCCGAACTCCGGCTTAATGGATTTGATTTTGAGCGGATCGTCCGCCCCTCGGAAATAGATCCTCTGCCCGGTCGGCTTGTATGTGATCTCGAATGGAGATGTTTTGAAGCGGAAGTCCTTGTCGAGCTTTTGCTTTGATATTGCCCATTTGAGCTGCGCATACACAGAGTCTTTGATGGTGTTGCCAACCTTACGAAGTACCAGGGCGTGCATGTCCGGGTTGTTTCTCAACAGCTCTGGAATTATGCACGAAATCCCGGAGGACTTGGTTGAGCCTCGTCCACCGGGCAAAATGTATTCCGTATGGTATCCGCGGCGCACGTCCCGGATCATTGGATGGAAGACATCGGCGATGATGTCCAGATCCATGTGGTACTCTCCGGCTCGTCTTGCCTCTTCCTCCGCCTTTTTCTGCGCTTCCTGCGCCTCTTTGATGGTGAGTGCCTTTTCCAGATCGGACATTGCCTTTAGCTGCTCGCCAAACGCCGGAGAGAAGCCGAAGGAGTCCGTCAGTACGCCGTTTGCGATCTGTGAGCGGCGCTTTTGGATATCCGCAAGGGACATGATGTCGGTGCCGTTCAGCTTGTCGATTTCGGCTTGTCGTTCGGCTATATAGGCAGCGATTTTAGGATTCTTTAGTAGCTTGCCTGCATTCGGTCCCGTAAACTTCTCAGAGTATCCCGCTTTTCTCGCCGCGTCAGTCGCATTTCCGCCATTCGCTATATAATTGTCCGCAAATGCCTTCTGCTTCGGCGTAAGCTTCACCATGCACTCACCATCCCATTATCTCTTAATACAGCTTATTCGTCTCACACAAACTTGCCATTCTGCGCTTGACCAGATCCTCAAAGAGCTTTATACTTGCCTCTGATACTCCATAACATAGATGATCTCCGAAGCACATCTCATTGCTTTTTGTCCTCCAATATCGCTCGTCTCATACGGCTGTTCGCAATGATCTGGCATCCGCAGCGTGGGCAATCGAATGCATCATGGAGCGGTGGGCGTTCCGTGCTGCTAATCCCCGCAAGCATTCCAGTGATCTTATTTTCCTCCACAGAGTATCTCCAATGTGCTATCGGGGCAAATTTCAGCCCACATACTCTGCATTCGAGCACCTTATTCTGCCCTTCTGTCTCCCTGTCTCTGGCGTTAATATCTCTCATCACAGTTCCTCCTTATTCCATTCCCGGGATTGCTCCCATATCTCCTTGAGCGTCATTACGACATCCACCTGAGAGGCGGTGCGGATAATCTCCATATCCCGCACCTTCCACCCATTTCGTGTCCTTTCGAGTGTAGGTGTGCTCACCGTCCACATCGTAATCATTCTATTTTGATCCGCGCTGTAAAACTGGCTGCTCCCGATCTTGATAATCAAACCTGTCGAGAGGATCGCACGTTGTAGCTTCTTTGCGATTCCGTTGAGATTTGGCATAGCATACCCCTCCTATCATTATTATACTCTTTTTTCTATCCGCACGTATCCCCACTTTTATTTAATCACAGGTTTTGTATAATCTGTATTGACATACTTGCACAAGTATGCTATACTTAAACCATCAAAGGAACGGAGGTTGTTACCATGACAGTACAGGATTTATTAAAAAAAATAAAAGAGGAGAGATATTCGGTCGTAGCCATTAGACACCTTTGCGAAGACGAAGATTATCGCGTTGGAGACATTTGTAGAAACAGCTTCCAATATGATCTGGAATACGATGATTCCTCTTATTACACTAATCCGGTTGAGCTTAATGGCACCTGCGGCTACTCTATTTTCGGCCCCTGTGATCTGGAGGAGGACGAAGTCGAAGAAGCAAAAGAACAGCTCATTGATGGTCTCAAGAAATCCGCTGACTATGGAGGAAAGCCAGTTATTATTGCTGGCCATCGTTATGAGTACGGGTGGGATGAGGAGGAAGTTATCATACCGTACGCAGAAGTTATTGCAACCTCTATCGAGGGGATTATGTAATGCGTCTTAAGAAATGTAAGAAATGCGGCACAGTATTTGAAGCTGACTCCAAAGGCATATACATGTGCCCTGCCTGCTCAGCTGAAATCAAACGTGAAAGTGTTGTTAGGCCGAGGACTTGTCGCGAATGCGGAGTCCAGTTCTACGGCGGACCACGCGCTTGGTATTGCCCAGAGTGTAGAGAACGAAGGCTGAAAGCGAGACGGAAAATGTATCGTTCGCAAGAATACTCAACCCGTCCACTCGGAAGTATAGATATCTGCAAAAAATGCGGTAAGGAATATATCGTGAAAGCCGGGTCGCAGGTCTATTGCCCAGAATGTGCAGAAAGCGCTGTGCGTGAAAAAGTCAATGCGCACAAACGCCAGTATATGATTGATAACAAAGACAAGTACGCCCCTCACAGAGCCGAAATGAGATCTAACGGTTGGGTTTGCGCAGTTTGTGGGAAAGTATTCGACAAAGACTCTCCGACCGTTACTTGCTCGGAAGAGTGTGCTAAAAAGCTCAAAAAAATCTGGCAGGATAAAGTAGATATTAATCGTGGAAAAAGATTACTCCCTCCCGGAGAAACGTACGAGAGCGGGCTTCCAAAATCAGGCATCGTTGGGATTACATGGCATCGTCAGCGCAGAAAATGGCAGGCAAAGCACAAGAATACATACCTTGGATTATATGCCAGTTTGGACGAGGCCAAGGAAGCTCTGGACAAATACCAGAAAGGAGCAAATATAGAATGAGTAGGACCTCTTCCGATGTTAAAAATCGTTATAACAAGAAAAACTATGACCGAATTAATCTTGTCCTCAAAAAAGGCGAAAAAGAGCGCATACAGCAAAAATCAGAAGCTCTTGGATATCCATCCGTCAATAGCTTTATCATTGCCGCATTGTCTGCGTTCGATGAAATTTGCGATTGAGAATCAACGCAGGAAGGCTAAAACATGAATCAAACATGCTTAAATTGTGGTGGCGATCTTGGGAGAAATAAATATTATTGCTCCCAAAAATGCCGCGCAGAGTATATCAGGAATCACAAAAAATGTGTTATATGCGGGAAATATTTCTATGCCTCCCCCTCGTCTGAGAAAAAGACCTGTAGCAAGGCGTGTGAAAAGATCGAGCGCGCCGCCATTGGAAAAGTTGGCAAATCCGCGCAGAATCTTATAATTGCTCAAAAAGCGGCTGTTCTGAGTCCAAATAGCGGACATTTTGAAACAAATGCCCTCGCCAAAAGTTGGGTTGTCCAGTCTCCAGACGGAACCATATATAATATCAACAACTTGTCATTATGGGCAAGCGAACACGCTGATATGCTCCCTGGAACGCCAACACAGTTTTCTTACGGGATTCGGTCCATCAAACGGACCATGCAAGGCAAAAAGAAAAGAGGCTGTTATCAGTACAAAGGCTGGACATTATTAGATTGGAGCGAGGAAAACAAAGCGAGGAAAAACGAAAAGCCCTAAAGGATTCCCTTCGGGGCTTTTCGGCTATACACTAATCTTCATCCCCACCCCAGCCGCTGAACGGGCACGTTTTGCACCGGCATTGTAACTCCCCATCATCGTCAACGTAATAATCATCCCCATATCCGCTACACTCGTAGCAATAATCATAATCGTACATCTGTATCATCTCCTTATGCAAATTTCAGTTTACGCAATCATAAAGAAAAGCTTCCAAAGAATCGGATGCCTTTTTATTTTCTCGGCCAATCGCAACGCCACTTCGGCGTTTACGTTCTCCCAATTTCCAGTATCGATGACATATCCGTTTTCAGATATTGCTATATCTTGAATAAATATCGAGAAATCGAAACCGTCAAGCCACCCTTGCTGATATGCCTTGTTAAGTATTGCTTTTCCTCGTCCTGTCATTATACCTCCTCCAAATTTCAGTAAAAATCATCTGCATCATCCAGAAAGTCTTCATAGACCTCGCATCCCGCGCAGGTCTGCTCGTTGCATTCCGGAATATAGTTACAATATGGACACCTCATAACATCCTCCAATCTTAATTATATGGTACTTTTATCCTGCGCTTACTTTGATTTTACAGTTACTTTTTAAATGATAAATTCGTAAATGTTTTCCTTTAAAACTATAACCTTTGTACTCGATAATATCTTCACATGCTTTTAAGAAAGCATACGGCATAAACATATATCCTTCTTCAAGATAACGAACTTCTTCGTCAAGTAAACTCAGTTCTGTGGGATTTTCAAGCACATCATCATAAATATTCCCCAAATCAAAAATGCTTTAAGAACAGTGCCTCTCTCCATTCTTTTTCTTTTCTCGTCTCTCGGCTTCAAGCCTCATTACAATTGATTCGATAACGTCCAGTGCATCCATAAAATCATCAAGCTCGCCATCATAATCCCCATCTACACCAATCACAATGCCTTTGCTTTTTATGTATTCAATCCATTCTGGGTAATATTCATTATTACCGAATACCTGCGTGTTATTTATGTACGTTCTATATGCCATTTAACTTTCTCCTCCAAATCTTAAAAAGTCATCTGCATTATCTAAGAAATCCTCATAGACCTTACAATCCTTGCAGGTCTGCTCGTTGCATTTCGGGATGTAGTTACAATATGGACATCTCGTAACATCCTCCAATCTTAAATTCTCCTTTACAAGCCGCAATACTGTATCAATAACTGCATTCTCAATAACTTTGTGTATGGATTCTCTGTTTTCAGCTACCAGAATCAATTCGTTCTTGATGGTACAGTCGCAAAAGTAGACTTTTCTACATATCCATTTTCCATCGCGCTGTTCCACACAATATCCTTTGCTTTTCGAGGATTCCGCTCTTCCGGTCCATCCGGCACCTGTCTTTACAAAATAGTACGGGTGGTTTACAAATGGGTTTCTATAAATTTTCATTCTGTTCTCTCCTCCATATCTTAATTTTCCACCTTAACCACTTTTATTTTCCGGCCGCACGCCGGGCAATAAATCATCTTGTTATCTTCCGGTGTTCCCTCTTCCAGATACCAGGGATTTCCACATGATGTATCATAGGCATTAAATTCTTCATCCATTAGTGTCCATTCGCACACCCACCAGGATTCTAGGATTTTATACAATTCTTTCAGCATACTTTCCCCTCCGCATCAGCAAGTTGCTTCTTGGCGAGTTTAAACGCAAGCATGTATAGATCTATTATGCCGGTATCTCTTTTCCCCAGTTCTCCGGCAAACTCCCAACTATCAGATATTAAATTCTCAAGTTTTTCTTGCCCGTCTGGAGCAATTCCGTGACCATTATCAAATCCATTCATGATTTCATCAATATCAGATTCTATTTCCTCTATGTCATATCCTGCTTCTTCTAATTCCTTTTCAAGTTCCTGCCTTGCCTCGTTTTCATCCCA
>ERZ1026888.1412-NODE-1412-length-10472-cov-2.806662_pt1 | contig 10472 bp, 10 predicted proteins | sample MGYA00380174_ERZ1026888 | MGnify/ENA primary metagenome ERZ1026888 (study PRJEB33269, sample SAMEA4719810) | human gut metagenome | biome: human-associated habitat; feature: organic feature; material: feces | place: Cameroon | collected 2013-10 ...
CACAATATACAGCACCTATACTGCTCTCAGGTCTTATCTCAGATATATATCTGTCCATTGCAAATCTGTTGCCAAGCTTGGTCAGCTGGTCTGTCATTCCCATCGTCTCAAGTTCTTTTACCAGATCGCGGCGCTTCAGTGCAGATACTATAAAATGCCCCATTATCTTGAGCATATTGGCCGAATACTCAAGTGATCTGGCCGGCGGATTATCAACACCGTAGAAGCCGATTATCTTTCCATCGTCATACAGCGGTACTACCGCCAGCGAATGAATATTCTGCGGTGCAAGCACATTGTAAAGTATACTGTTGCTGTCCTTAATATCCTCCAGATACTCTATCATTATATTCTTATCACGGCTGAAATTATTGTACCAGTTCTCACAGACATCCGGGGACAGATTCTTCAGATTCTGTATCTGTGGTTCTACTCCGCTTGCACACCACTCATATGTATTATTATCGTATCCCCTGTCATCCTTTTCAAATATATATATCCTTTCGCAATCAAGTTCTTTGCCTATGTATTCCAGAAGAACATTAATCGAATCATCCGGCATAGGTGCGCGCAGTGCAAGTCTCAGCCCTTCGTTCACAATCTCCTCAAGATTCTGATATTTCCGAATCATTCCGTTCTTCACTTCTTCTGCTGTAGCATCCATTGCCAGCTCTATTCTGTATCTCCTGCCATTATCCTGCATCATTGTATCCTTAAGCAGCAGATGCTTGTTCAGCAGCGGATTAAAATATCTCCATTCCTTGAATCTGCCTTCTTCAAGCATGGCATTATTGCATATTGTGCATGGCATTGCGCTTTTTCTGTTCAGATACACTATCTCATATGTGTCTATATCAGCAACATAGACAAACTCATCAAGATTTTCAAAAAACTTACATATTTTTTCCATACACGTAATCTCCGCAATATATAAAAGTACTCTATTTGCCCGGATATTTAATTACGGAATCCATTGAATATCCTGCAAGCTTATCTCTTCCCTTAAGGCCTTCCAGTTCCATAAGGAATGCAATTTTAACAATCTTTCCACCAAGTTGTTCTACAAGCTTTATGATAGCTTCAGTTGTTCCGCCTGTTGCAATAAGATCATCAATAATTACTACCTTCTGTCCCGGTCTGATTGAATCCTTATGCATCTCTATTGTTGCCGTACCATACTCAAGTGCATATTCCTGTGAAACGGTCTCACACGGAAGCTTTCCCTTCTTACGCACCGGAACAAATGCCTTGTGCATATTATATGCAACAGGAACTCCGAATATAAATCCTCTTGATTCCGGACCTACTACAACATCAAAATCAACACCATCAAGAATATTCTGTAATCCATCTATTGCCAGATGCAGTCCGTCCGCATCCTGAATAACACTTGTTACATCACGGAATATAATTCCTTTTTCAGGAAAATCCGGTATACTTCTTACATATTCTTCTAACTTTTTCATTACAATCTCCATTTCTTACCTGATATCCGGGTATCTTAAGTCTGTATGCAGCCATTAAACCTCTGCATATAACTTTTCCATAAATTCTCTTGTTGTCACTGCATTAGATGGAACTGTGTTCTCAAGCGTAACATGTACATATGGCTTATGCTCCTTAATCTTCTTAAGGAGAAGAGGATAGTTCATCCCGCCTGTACCTGCTGCTATAGACTTAAGTTCTCCATTCTCTATAACATAATCCTTGGCATGCACAACAGCAATGTCAGGTCCAAGCAGGTCAAATGCCTGCTCTATAATCTCATCCTGCTGCTTATAATTATCAATACTGAGCAGATTGACAGGATCAAATATTATCTGCAGGTTAGGCGAATTGATTGCATCAAGCACCTTTCTTGCACGCTCCACGTTATATACAATATGCTTGTAAACAGGTTCAATAGCAAATATAACTCCCATCTTCTCCGCATATTCAACAATCGGTCTTACGTTCTGTATAAAAAGCTCAAGTGCCTCTTCTGAATGGTTAGCAGGTTCATACTTATACTCTGTATTAACCGCACCTGTCTCCGTTCCCACGACACCGCATCCAAGCACACTTGCAAAGCGTATATGTGTCTTATACTGCTCAACAATTGCTGCATGCTGTACGCTGTCAGGATTACAAAGGTTCTTGTAGCATCCAAGCACAGCAACATCAACATCGTTCTTGCGGCATAATTCCCTGATATAACATGCAAGCCCCGGTGTCATTGTCTCAAGTGCCGGGTTGAATTCTTTTATTGATTTATTAAGCGCTATATGCATACAGTGAAAGCCCTGGTTATGTATATTAGGTATAAGCTCTGCGAGCGGTGCATATGCAACATCATGCGCACGAATTCCTATTCTCATCGTATATTAACCTCCGTACAATATTAGTCTATTACCTATTAATTATAATATAAAACAATCATAAAAAAAAGAGCAAATATATAAATATATTTACCCTTATTCTCCCGAAAGATATTTGTGCGCAAGCGTCTTTGTATTCTTTATCCAGTTCTCTTTATACAGCTTCACAGGCGAAGATTCGGGATGTCCCGCCATCCACGCAGTAAGCTGGAGCCTTCTCATCATTACGAATGTATCTATCATCCCTATGTCCATGTCAGAGAGTGTCCTCACCGCGCTATATCCGTTAAGCCATGCATCTTTGAGGTATGGCACGATTGCCCTCTCTTCCATAAAGCTTACTGATGACGCAAAATCACTTGCAAACCATCCAAACCCACAGTCATCAAAATCGATTACTCTCATTGAATTATCGTCATTTGCAATAATAATGTTGGCAAGCCGCATATCTGCATGGATAAGTCCGTAATTTGCATTATTTATGCCATAATCCGACAGTCTCAGCTTTATTATATCAGACGCTTCTGACATTACGTATGCCGAACAGCTGTCTATATCGTTTCTATCCTGCCACCTTCCCCAGTCAGCATGTTCTCCTATCATATTCTCATAGTTAAAATGCATTCTGTGAACGGATACTATATCTTTCCAGGATGCAGACTGCATATGCATCCGAGCCGTCATGTGTCCGAGTGCTTTAAAGCATTCCAATATCTTTTCATTGCTGCATTCTTCAAGACATACACCGGCAATATATTCAAACATAATGCAGTAGTATTCAACTCCGTCATCACCAATGATGCTCCGGATGCAGCTTTTGTCAAGTGACGGCAGGACTTTTGCAGGATTTATCCCATGTCCGTATCCGGCAAGCGCATCTATCCATCTTACCTCAGAAACAAGCTCAGCCAGGGTATGATACCCCGGCCTGCTTATTCTAAGTACTGCGTCCGTACTTCCCGTCATTCTGTTAATAATTGCATATGATGCATTCTCAGAGACCATTATCATCTTTGCAATGTGTGTGTGCTGCCACCCGTATAACGGAAGCACTCTTCCGGCAATTCCGTCTATAACGGTTCTATCCTCAAATGCCATTCCAAAGTGACCTCTTATAATGTAAATTTGTCAATTGAAGCCTTCAGTTCCTCTGCAATGTTATTAAGCTTCTCTGCAGCACTTGCAACATCTTCCATAGTTGTGTTAACCTGGTCTGCCGATGCAGTTACTTCCTCCGCAGCCGCAGCTGACTGCTCTGACACATTAGCTATATTCTCCATGCTGTTAACAACAGTAGTCTTGTTATCTGCCATGTTGTCGTTGAGTTCACCAATCTTGGCAAGGCCTTTAATAAGCTTACCGAGTGATTCCGAAATCTTATTGAAGAGCTGAAGTGTCGAATCAATTGTCTTACTCTGCTCTGCCTGAAGCTTATTACTCTCTTCAAGTGTATCATTAACCTCACCTGACTTAGTTGCAATCTCAGCTATGATAGCCTTAATCTCATCAGTTGATGTTCTTGACTGTTCTGCAAGCTTACGAATCTCGTCTGCAACAACTGCAAAGCCCTTGCCCGCCTCTCCGGCTCTTGCTGCCTCGATGGAAGCATTAAGCGAAAGAAGATTCGTCTGCTCTGTTATATCGGCAATCGCATCAGATATGTAGTTAACCTTCTCTATGCTCTGAAGCATCTCATTTATAATCTGGCTTGATGCCTTGGCATTCTCTACAGTCTTGTCTGACTTTTCAACAAGCTCCTTAACAACATCCATGCCCTGTGCACTAAGCTTGTCAGCCTCTTCTGACTCCTGGTTGATATTCTCAACATAAGCCTTAGTCTCTTCAAGACTTGCAGCAAGCTTATCCACTTCACTGTTGGCATCCTGTGTACTCTGAGCCTGTTCCGTAGCTCCCTGGGCAACACTCTGTATTGCCAGTGATACCTGGTTAGTTGTCTCCTTTGTATTGCTTGAAATTCCGGAAATATTCTCTGCTACTCCAAGTACGACTGTGAACTTATCATTAACTTCATTAATCAGTGCAGACACTGCCTCTACCATATCATTAAAGTTACCCTGAAGTTCTCCGAGTTCATCATTACGTGTCACGTCCATATGTACGGTAAGGTCACCCTTTGAAATCTTCTCTGTAGCGCCCTGAATCTTCTTAATAGCCTTGGCAATTGAAAATGCCACGAATATTGCAATTGCTGTTCCGATGAGTGCACCTACAACAGCCGCTATTATAACTGTATTAAGAAGTGCTTTCTGGCTTGATGCGTTCTCAACACTGCTCTGTATAAGCCCTACAAGCTTCCATCCCGTAATCTCATCCTGAAGAACTGTTACATAATAATTCTTACCATTAATCTTCTCTTCATAGCTTACAGCCTCATTATCATCTGATGCTTCTGACCAGCATTTAAGATTGGAAACACTGCCCTGAATTGCATCATTGGCATCATTATCCACAATTATATTGCCGCTGCCATCTACAAGGAGGACATAACCTGTATTCATAAGCCTGATATTCTTCACATACTCTTCAACAGTACTGAAGTCAATATCCATGCCAACTACACCGACTACATCATCATTAATCTTAATCTCCTGTGATACAGTCATAATCTTGGAGCCTGCAGGTCTGTCAGTCTGTGCCTGTGTATCTGTATAAGGCTCTGTAAAAGTAGCATATATATTAGCTCTCTTCTTGCTTCCGATACACTTTTTATACCAGTCCTTAGAAGTATTGTTAACTCCTGTCTTGACTTCCTTAGTCTGCTTAACCTTGCCCGTTCCCGGATCATTCCAAAGGTAAGCATTAAGCAGATATCCCGACTTTGTTGAATAATACGCTCTCACGGGATTATCAGTAACCTTCAGCGACGCAATAAGTGAATCCTGGATTGCACTTACATTTGTGTCAAAATCACCCTGATCCTCAAGATGTTTTACCTCCTGCTTACGGGTAAGCAGATCGATAGGAATACTGAGCGTATTCAGGTATGTCTGAAATCCGTCAAGTGCCTCATCAAGCGTCTGCTGGCTTGTAAGCTTCATGTTATCGTCAAGTATTGTCGTTACACGATTGTCTACAAGTACAGCACTAAGAGTCATCGATATAATTATAACAAGCAGGAAATATGCCACAAGTTTTACTCGTATAGACGTCCTGATGCTCCTGATGCCTGTCCCTTTACTACTGTTTTTCTTTTTCATTTTTCTCTCCGTTCCGGCATCGTCGATGCCAAATCCTTTCATATCACCAATCTATTATATTTTAGCAGAAATCCGTTGAACTTACAACCTTTCAAATGATATCCGGCTGCACTCACACTGACACGCACATTGACATGCACAATAAAACATATTGACAATATATTATCTGTTGTAATATACTTTAATAGTTGGTTTGAATATAACACATACATCACATGCTGCCGTAGCTCAGTGGTAGAGCACTTCATTGGTAATGAAGAGGTCGGGGGTCCGACTCCCCTCAGCAGCTTTTTCTTATTTTGGAGCGTATGCGCTGAAGCGCATTATCTACTGATTTGGGCTGCTTATTAAGCAGCCGTGCAATCGCAACATAATCATTACCGTCAATATAAAGATCAAGGACCTGTTTCTCATATTCACTGAGGCAGGTCCTTATTGCTTCATATATTACATCAACGCGCTCCTTGTCAATGTACATATTCTCAGGGTCCTGAGCCGAAGACGCTACAACCACGTCTATAAGATGAGTCTGCGGTTCATCATATGCCTCCTCATCAACTGCTACCGGCATATCAAGAGAAAGCGACTCATTAAGGAGCTGATACTTCTTGCGGTTGGATTTTGCTACCGCAGTACACATATTCCTGTTTATGCACATACTTGCAAATGTTGCAAATGAAGCCTCCCTGCCTGCGTCATAATCCTGCACTGCCTTATACAGACCTATCATGCCTTCCTGAATCAGATCCTCTTCATCGCCTCCGGCTATATACATTGCATGTGCCTTGCGTCTTACACAGCCCTTGTAACGCTCAAACAGCTCATCTATACTATCCCTGCTGCCATCCCTGTACATCTGTATAAGTGCTTCATCACTAAGCTTACCAGTCAAAATTCCCCCTTGTGCAAATAACATTTATAACATTCTCTGTCTTACTATCTCATAAGCAAGTACTCCCGCAGCAACAGAAGCGTTGAGCGAGTCTATATTGCCCTTCATAGGAATTGAGGCCGTAAAATCACACTTTTCACGGACAAGACGGCTTACGCCTTCACCCTCTGCACCTATTACAAGACCTATAGGACCTTTGAGATCAAGATTATACATAACCTCTCCATCCATAGCCGCGCACACAAACCACATTCCCTCTTTTTTGAGTTCCTCAATTGTCTGTGTTATATTGGTAACCTTGGCTACGGGAGTATAATTGATTGCCCCTGCACTTGTCTTTGCGACCGTAGCAGTAAGACCTACAGCTCTCCTCTTAGGAATAATTACACCATGTGCTCCCGCAAGGTTAGCTGTTCTTATTATAGCACCAAGATTATGCGGGTCTTCTATTCCGTCAAGGATAAATATAAACGGCGGTTCGCCTTTTTCCCTGGCTGCATCAAGAATATCCTGCACCTCAGCATATTCATACGCTGCGGCGTATGCAATAACACCCTGATGTTTACCTGTCTCAGATATTGAATCAAGACGCTCTTTAGATACAAAATTAATTATTGTATCATGCTTCTTAGCTTCACGTATTATTGTCCTTACAGGGCCATCCTGGCATCCGTCAAGCACAAACAGCTTATCAACCGGTCTTCCCGAGCGCAGCGCTTCCGTGACGGCATTACGTCCTTCTATTGTAAGTTCTTCATATCTCATCTGCATCCAACCTTTCAATAATACCTGCCCTGATAAGTTCAACCATTCGCACATACCTTCCCTGCAGGTAAAGATATCCCATAAGTGCTTCAAAGCCGGTTGCGCGTCTGTAATCTGCAACAGTAGCATTCTTTGCCTTTGTATAAGACTTGGCATTGCGTCCACGCTTATACACCGCATGTTCCTCCTCATCAAGCATAGGTTCTATAACAGCCATCATATCTGACTGTGCTTTGGCCTTTACCAGTCCGTCAGCCATTCTGTTAAGCTTATTAACAGGCATGTTGCCTTTGCCAAGCAGATATGTCCTTATCACAAGGTCATATGCGTCATCACCTATATACGCTAGTGTAAGCGGCGAATATGACATGACATCAACCTGCTTTACATCGAGCACCTGCCTTATTATTCCAATGAAATCCTTATTATCTTCCACAATCAGCTTCTCTTCCATCTCACGCCTTCTCTTGTATCCTCAAGCACAATGCCTTTGTCAAGGAGAAGCTGCCTTATCTCATCAGCTCTTGCAAAATTCCTGTCTTTTCTTGCCTGCTGTCTCTCCTGAATAAGATTATCTATATCTTCATCCAGAAGCTCCTTCTCACTTACGACTTCAAGTCCGAGTATCCCGCATGTTCCCGCTATCTTATCAAGGACCTCCTGTAAGAACTTCTTTGAGTCTGATGACTTGCACGACGTATTGGCGAGCTTAACCATATCAAATATTGCCGTTATTGCATCAGCTGTATTGAAATCATCATCCATTGCATTTTCAAACTGCTTAATCATGCCATCAAGCTGTGCAAGAATATTCTTTTCTTCTTCTGAGACTTCCCTGTCCTGTGCATTCTCTATCATATGGTTAAGATTGCCGGCTGCAGTCGTAATTCTCTCAAGACTGTTCTTTGCTGACTCCATAAGCTCTTCGCTGAAATTAAGCGGATTGCGGTAATGGGCACTAAGCATAAAGAATCTGAGTACCTGAAGATCATACTTAGCTGCTATATCTCTTACCGTGAAGAAATTGCCAAGTGACTTTGACATCTTTACATTATTAATCTTGAGGAATGCATTATGCATCCAGTATTTTGAGAATTGCACACCGTTAGCTGCTTCGCTCTGTGCTATCTCATTCTCATGATGAGGAAATATAAGATCCTCTCCGCCTGCATGTATATCTATGCTCTCTCCAAGATACTTCTTGGCCATTACAGAACACTCTGTATGCCATCCCGGACGTCCTTCACTCCATGGTGATTTCCAGCAAGGTTCCCCTTCCTTCTTAGGCTTCCAGAGTACAAAATCAAGCGGATCTTCCTTTTCTTCTCCGCCTGCAACCTTAATATCCCTATGTCCTGCCTCAAGGTCATCAATATTCTTCTTGGAAAGTTTGCCGTAGCCCTTGAACTTTCTTGTTCTGTAATATACAGTACCATTGACATTGTATGCATATCCTTTATCAATAAGAGTCTGTATAAGTTCAATCATTCCGTCTATCTCTTCTGTTGCAAGAGGATGCTTTGTTGCAGGCTTAACATTCATTCCTGCCATATCCTTCTTACATTCTGCGATATATCTTGTTGATATCACATCAGCTGTAACACCTTCTTCATTGGCAGCCTTAATAATCTTATCATCAACATCAGTAAAGTTAGATACATAATTAACTTCATATCCCTTATACTCAAGATATCTTCTTACAGTATCAAAAACTATCATTGGACGTGCATTGCCGATATGGATAAGATTGTATACTGTAGGCCCGCACACATACATCTTCACCCTGCCTTCTTCAAGTGGTACAAATTCTTCCTTTTTCGCCGTAAGTGTGTTATATATTTTCATGTTAGTATTCTCCTCCACTCTGCGCATTCTTGTGCGCATCTCTGCGCAATTCATTTATTTCTCTCTGAAGTCTTACATTCGCCGCCTTAAGTGACTCTATATCATTCATTACAGGGTCAGGAAGATGTATCTGGTCAAGGTCATTAACCCTTACATCATTCTGTATTACAACTCTTCCCGGCACTCCGACAACAGTTGAATTATCAGGAACATCCTTAAGTACAACCGAGCCTGCACCAATCTTAACATTGTTGCCTATTGTTACCGAACCCAGTATCTTTGCACCTGCTCCTACCATTACATTATCACCGAGCGTCGGATGTCTCTTGCCTTTTTCCTTACCCGTGCCTCCAAGTGTCACTCCCTGATAAAGTGTAACATTATTGCCAAGAATGGCTGTCTCTCCTATTACGACTCCATGTCCATGATCGATAAAAAGACCTTCCCCAATCCGTGCACCCGGATGAATCTCTATCCCCGTCTTTCTTGCACACCTCTGTGATATCCACCTTGCAAGGAAGTAATGCTTCTTAAGATAAAGCTTATGAGCCGTCTTATACTTTATTATTGCTTTAAAGCTCGGATACAGAAAAACTTCCGCCGACGTCCTTATGGCAGGATCACGGTCCTTAATTACTGCCATCTCCTGTTTTATAAATGTTATCATTCCCATGTCTACATTCCGCTCCTGATTATTGCATTAATATGATATGCATAATGCTCATTTATGTGCATTGCTCACTTATGTGCATTGCTCATTTATGTGCATTTCATATCATATTACATAGCTTTCTCTTATCGTCTTGTGCAGCCCTGACATCCTGCGCATCCGCCATCCGAACCTGTTACATAGGAATTCTCATACATATAGTTAGCTACAGAATTAATGCTTGCAACAGCCTGTGCGCTTATTCCTTCACCATTTCCCGTAAATCCCAGACCTTCTTCCGTTGTTGCCTTAATATTAACTCTGTCGGTATCTATGCCGAGTGCATCGGCAACATTCTCTCTCATCCGGTCAATATAAGGGCGCATCTTTGGTCTCTGTGCAATTATTGTTCCGTCAATATTCTCTATTATATAGTTCTTATCTGCAAGCATCTTTCCGACAACCTTAAGGAGTTCAATACTTGATGCTCCCTCATATTCAGCTGCCGTATCCGGAAAATGCTTACCTATATCTCCGAGTGCCGCCGCACCAAGAAGCGCATCCATAATTGCGTGCAGAATAACATCTGCATCTGAATGCCCCAAAAGTCCCTTTTCATATGGTATCTCAACTCCGCCCATTATAAGCTTACGTCCTTCAACGAGCTTATGGACATCGTATCCCATTCCAACGCGCATAAATTTCCTCCAAAAACAATCCATATAGAGTTTATGCTATACGTTTTC
>ERZ1026888.1413-NODE-1413-length-10464-cov-42.524930_pt1 | contig 10464 bp, 6 predicted proteins | sample MGYA00380174_ERZ1026888 | MGnify/ENA primary metagenome ERZ1026888 (study PRJEB33269, sample SAMEA4719810) | human gut metagenome | biome: human-associated habitat; feature: organic feature; material: feces | place: Cameroon | collected 2013-10 ...
GATTAATGATTAGTGATTAATGATTAGTGATTAATGATTAGTGATTAATGATTAGCGCAGTTCTAATCACTAATAACTAATAACTAATCACTAATACCAACTTCCCCTCCCTGAATGTAATCGAGGGAGTGACTCTCGCCAGAGGGGCGAGGGCCGGAGCAAGGTCAGCTTCGGCAAATTATTAACTTGGATGCAGAGACCACATCCTTGAATACCTCCTCAAAGGAAGGAGGCTGAATGACTAATTATGGCAAATTTAGTAGCAATCGTAGGTCGCCCTAACGTGGGTAAATCTACTTTATTCAATCGTTTGACTCAATCTCGCCGCGCCATCGTGAGCGATACAGCTGGTACCACCCGCGACCGCCAGTATGGCAAGTGTAGCTGGAACGGCAGAGAATTCTCTGTGGTGGATACCGGTGGTTGGGTCGTTAAATCAGATGACATTTTCGAGGATGCTATCCGCAAGCAGGTGTTGGTGGCTACAGAGGAGGCCGACCTGGTACTCTTCCTGGTAGACGTGAACACCGGTTTGACCGACTGGGATGAGGACGTAGCCCTGATCTTGCGTCGTGCCAAACTGCCTGTTATCCTTGTGGCAAACAAGGTGGACAACAGTGCTGAATACTATCAGGCTGCCGAGTTCTATAAGTTGGGCTTGGGCGACCCTCAGTGTATCAGTGCCGCAACAGGTGGCGGTACGGGTGACTTGCTCGACATCATATTAGACAAGCTTCAGGACAATCCTGAGGAAGCCATCGAGGAAGACATTCCTCGTTTCGCCGTGGTAGGTCGTCCTAACGCCGGCAAGAGCAGTATCATCAATGCCTTCATCGGTGAAGACAGAAACATCGTTACCGAGATAGCGGGTACTACCCGTGACAGTATCTATACAAGATACGATAAGTTCGGCTTCGATTTCTATCTGGTAGATACCGCCGGTATCCGCCGCAAGAACAAGGTGAGCGAAGACCTGGAGTTCTATTCCGTGATGCGTTCCATCCGTGCCATCGAGAATAGTGATGTCTGCATCCTGATGCTCGACGCTACCCGTGGTATCGAGACCCAGGATATGAACATCTTCCAGTTGATTCAGAAGAACAACAAGAGTCTGGTGGTGGTAGTGAACAAGTGGGACTTGGTAGAGGAGAAGAACCAGAAGGTGATTGATACCTTCGAGAATGCCATCCGCAACCGTATGGCTCCATTCGTGGATTTCCCTATCATCTTTGCTTCTGCATTGACCAAGCAGCGTATCTTCCGTGTGCTGGAGACTGCCAAGGAGGTTTACCAGAACCGCAAGGCTCATATCGGTACTTCCAAGCTCAATGAGGTGATGTTGCCTATCATCGAGGCTTATCCACCACAGAGCGTGAAGGGTAAGTATATCAAGATCAAGTACTGTACCCAGTTGCCAAACACCACGATTCCATCGTTCGTGTTCTATGCCAACTTGCCACAGTATGTAAAGGAGAACTATCGCCGCTTCCTGGAGAACAAGATTCGTGAGAACTGGTCGTTGCATGGTTGTCCAATCAACGTCTTCATTCGTCAGAAGTAGGGGGAAGTGAAGAGTGAAGAACGAAGAGTGAAGAATCAAAATGTATAAAGATGAAGAAACTTTTGATTTTTATGATAATAAGTATGGGGTTGGGACTTTCTTCCTGCAAGGAGGAGCGTCCTGACCCTTCTTACTTTGCGGGTATCGCCGCAAAGGGATATTACGACTTGCTCCTGGAGGGCAAGTACGAGGAGTATGTGGCCGGTTTCAACCAGCCCTACCGCATCCCGAAGGGTTATCACGAGCAGCTGCTGCTCAATGCCCAGATGTATGTGGAGCAGCAGCAGGAGGAACACAAGGGCATGGCGAAGGTAGATGTATTGAATGCCAAGGCAGATACCGCCCGCCATGTGGCCGATGTCTTCCTGCAAGTAGCCTTCGGTGACAGTACCAAGGAGCAGATAGTGGTGCCGATGGTGGAGGTGAAAGGCGAATGGAAGATGAGATAGGAGTAATAACATGATTAAAAGGAGATAGTGATATGGAACAGATGAACAGACATGATGGTATGCCTACGGCAGCCAAAAGAAAACGCATTCCTTATGGCTTGATGAATTTCAGGACTTTAAGGGAAAGAAACTGTTACTATGTGGACAAAACCCGTTTTATCGAATCTATAGAGGAAGCCAATATGTTCTTCTTCTTCATTCGCCCTCGCCGCTTCGGTAAGAGCCTTACCATCTCTATGCTCCAGAATTATTACGATATCAATAAGAAGGAGCAGTTTGATAAGCTCTTTGACGGACTGTATATCGGCGAGAATCCTACGCCTGAGCGCAACTCCTATCTGGTTCTTCCCCTCAACTTTGCCACAGTAGATGCCGGTCTTGATAACTATCGGGCCGGCCTGGACAACTGTGTAAATATCGGCATCTTGAATTTCTGCGACAGATACAAGCAGTATCTGCCCGATGATATCATCGTGAGAATGAAGGAGGAATGCCAGGGATGCGTGGATCAGTTGAAGTTCCTGGCTGCAGAATGTGAGAAAGTGAACCAGCATATCTATCTTTTTATTGATGAGTATGACCATTTCACCAACAAGATTCTTGCCGAGCCGAAGCACATGGTCAGGTATCGTGAGCAGACTCATGGCGAAGGTTATCTTCGAATGTTCTTCGATGCCGTAAAGGATGCCACATCTTCTTCGTTGACACGTGTCTTCGTAACAGGTGTGAGTCCTGTAACAATGGATGATCTGACAAGCGGTTTCAATATAGGCACCAATTATTCTTTGAGCTATGAGTTTAATGAACTGGTTGGATTTACAGAGGAAGAGGTGCGGACGCTGCTTACGGATTATGCAGCTGTTTGCCCGTTCAATCATACGGTAGAAGAGCTGATTTGTAACATGAAGCCATGGTTTGACAACTATTGTTTTTCTGTAGAGGAGTATGGCAAGACCACCATGTATAATTCTGTGATGGTTCTCAACTTCCTGGATAGGTATATTCGCTCTGGCTATCAGATACCTAAATCCATGATAGAGACCAATATCCGTATTGACTACGATAAGATTCGCATGCTGATTCGCCATGACAAGAATTTCGACCATGATGCCAGCATCATTCAGGAACTTGTAACCAGGGGCTTTGTCATGGGTAATCTCGTAGAGAATTTTCCTGCTGAGCGTATCAACGACCCGGATAATTTCCTGAGCTTACTCTTCTATTTTGGTTTGGTAACGATAGATGGCAGTTATCGGGGATACACCAGGTTCATTATTCCGAACGAGGTGGTGCGTGACCAGATATACACCTATCTTTTGGATACTTATAAGGAGAATGACTTGACATTCGAGGAATTTGATAAGGATAAGTTGGCAAGTAAAATGGCATACGAGGGTGACTTCAAGCCATACTTTACTTATATAGCAGATAGCTTGAAGAAGTTTTCTTCGCAGCGTGACAGACAAAAAGGTGAAGCCTATGTGCATGGTTTTACTTTGGCAATGACCAGCCAGTGTAAGTTCTATCGTCCTATATCCGAGTTGGACAACGAGGGTGGATATGCAGATATCTTCCTTTCGCCTCTTTGTGATATTTATGAAGATATGACTGATTCTTACATTGTAGAACTGAAATACTGTAAGTCGAACACCAGTGATGCGCAAGTACAGAAACTTTTCAAGGAAGCTGCGTCTCAAGTCTCCCGCTATGCCGATAGTGATTTGGTGAAAGAGTCGGTGAAGACCACTCGACTCCATCAACTTGTAGTTATCTATCGGGGAGTAGATATGGTGGTGTGCGAAGAATTGAAATATGAATGCCCAGATGTATGTGGAGCAGCAGGAGGAGCATAAGGGCATGGCGAATGGAAGATGAGGTAGGAGACTTTTTCGTATTATACTTAAAAAAATGGAGGAACAAGATATGTTGGACTTGAATAGAAGACGATTGCCTGTAGGCATTCAGTCGTTTAAGAAAATCAGGGAGGGTAACTTCGTGTATGTTGACAAGAGCGACTTGGTGTGGTATTTGGTGAACTATGGTGACCAGTACAACTACTTGAGTCGTCCTCGTCGATCCGGCAAATCTGTGCTTGTAGATACCCTCCAGCACTATCTCGAAGGCAATAAAGAACTCTTTGAGGGATTGAAAATCATGGAGTTGGAGAAGGAATGGAAGCATCATCCCGTAATTCGTCTTGACATGAGCAGGGGTGGGGCTACGTCAGAGACCATCCGTTCTTACCTCAATATACGATTCAAGTATTATGAGGAGAAGTATGGAATAGATGTGGATCCAACAGCCCAGCTTGCCGATCGTTTCGATGCTATCATCGTGTCGGCATATAAGCAGACCGGTCAGCCGGTGGCTGTGCTCATAGATGAGTATGATGCCCCGCTTCAGCATTCCTGGAAAACCGATGCTCATGAAGGCTGCACGGAAACCTATCGTGAGGTGTTTGCTATCTTAAAGGCAGATGATGAATATGAGCGTTTCGTGTTCATCACCGGCATCACCAAGTTTACGCAAATCTCCCTCTTCTCTGTGCTCAACAACTTAACCAACATCAGTTTTGAACCTGAATATGCCGCCATTTGTGGTATAACGGAAGAGGAAATTGCTGCCAATTTTGGATATGAAGTCACGAAAATGGCGGATGTGAATGGTTGGACGGTAGAGGAAGCGCATGCTCGCTTAAAGGAATTCTATGATGGATACCATTTCTGTAAGCGAAATTCTGTGGATATTTACAATCCATATAGTCTTGTGAATGCCTTGGGAGCACAGCAGATTCGTAATTTCTGGGCTTCTTCCGGTGCCACCTCGCTGCTTTCGAAGTTTGTAACCAACTTGGAGATGCGCTTAGACTACTTTAATGATTGCTATATCGATTCCTTCACTTTAGAGACTTCTGATGTGGTAGGCGGCGGTGCCGAGCTCTTCCTTTATCAGTCGGGTTACCTGACGATGAAGGGCTATGAGGATGGCATGTATCATCTTGGCTTTCCAAATGAGGAAGTGAAGCAGGCGTTGAATAGGATAGTGATGCCAGCGCTTACCTTGCGAAATGGAGAACAGGTGATTTCCACGCAGAATATGCTGACTCGCTATATGAATATAGGTAATGTTGATGAGGCGATGAAGTGCCTTCAGGCTTTAGTTGCTGATGTACCATATAGTAACAAGAAGATGGCTTCGATGGATATGGAGGAGCGTTATCGTCTTTTGATGAGCACGATATTCCATGCCATAGGCTTTAGCGTGGAAGTTGAGCACATGCTTGCGACTGGAAGGATTGATATTGTAGTGAAGACTTCCCGATACATTTATGTATTAGAGTTGAAGTTAAAGAGCAATGGTGGTAAGAAAGCTGCTGCCAGCCAAATCAAGAGCAATAGCTATTTGGAGCCGTTTAAGGCAGATTCCCGCCAAGTGATAGGCTTGGCTTTGGGACTCGATGATCTAGGTAAGGGTATCTTGGATTGGAAAAAGGTATGAGTATTTGCTCTTCGTCATGGCGATAAGTGATGAAAAACCGCAGTCTTTACTTGGATGAAGGCTGCGGTTCTTCTTTTCTCTTTTTTCTGATTTCGTAGTTTTGTGTTTGTTTTTGTTTGCGCAAACAACGAAAAGTTAGCGAAAAAGGCTACAATTTATTGTTAAATTTTCAACGATTTACACTTTTTAACGCTAAAAATTTTGTTGGTTTCAGAAATTTTGCCTACATTTGCAACCGAAAGAACCTAATGAGGGTATAAAACTTCTAAAAAAAGTTTGTCCTCTCGACCTAAAAAAGGAACTGTAGATTTCTAATGAAGATGCAACAAGATGTAGATGAAGATGTACTAAGAACAGAAGATAAAAACCGAAGCCGCCTCTCCTAACAGAAGAAGACCGACTCAAGACTAGAAGCTACATTTCTCTAAGAACAAATAAGTGATGAAGTCCCGGAAACGGATTCGCCATGACATTTGAGGATTCTTTCTAAGAACAGATAATAATGAACAATTTTTTTATAAACTAAAATTTACGATTATGAAAAAAGTTTTAACTTTAGTATCGGCATTGTCGATGGTTGCTGGTTCAGCGTTTGCTAATGATTATGATTGGCAGTTTGGTGTTGATGGAGTAAACAATCCTAAGACTGATGCTAATCACAATGTTCTCATTGGTGATAAAGCAATCGCTCTTAAGTATGAGAACAAGAAATTTACATTCAGTGTAAATGCTGGTGATCAGATTAAGCTTGGTGTGAATGGTGAGGACTTGCATATTGCTGTAAATGGTACACCACTTACTGCAAAGTTGGAAGGTGGATTAATCAGTTTTGATGCAACGGCTGATGGTACTGTAGAATTGACATTAAGTGGTAAGACAGCTATCACTTCTATTTATGTAGAGTCTGATAATTATCGTACAGCATTGGCCAAGATTAAGAACATTGGTAAGGCTGCTGTCAATAATGCTACTATTAAGATTGCTGATTATTCTCAGATGAAGGATGAGAAGAATATGTATAGAGATGAGCAGGGTAAGCCTCTTTCATTTATGGATTTCTTCTCAGCAATTAAGGGTGAGATTAATATTGAGGCTCAGAAAGTTGCTCAAATGGAGGCTGAGTTGGTGAAAGCTAAGCAAGAGAATACCGTTGGTGTATTGCTTGGTGAGGCTGAAGGTGAAGGTAAGCTTGTTACTCGCTTGACCGCTGTTGATAATGCAATTACACAGATTCTTAACGACGCAACTGCAGCTAAGGCTAATTATGATAATATTATCCAGGTTGTAGCTAAGGGTGTAAATGATCGCTTGGCTGAAGCAGCAAAGACCACTGTTAGCTCATATGATAATAATGCCTTGACTTATATTTGGGACTTCCAAACAGTAAATAGGAAGATTCAAAAGAAAAGCCTGAAGGCTCCTTGGGCTGAGACTGAGTTGGCTGCTATAGTAAAGGATCGCAACGAACTGATGAAGGCTGCTTGGGAGGAACTTGGTAGATTCCCTAAGCAGACTAAGGCAAAGGCTGAATGGGAGACTGATTTCAATAGCCTTAAGGATCAGGTTGACAATATGATAGCTCGTGCTATTGTTGAGCGTGGCTATAAGAGCAAGATTTCAAATTTGAAGACTAAGGTTGATAATTTGAAGAACGTTCTTGCTATTAAGGATGTTAATCAGAAGGATGTATTTACAAAGCCAGCAGGATATGATGATTGGACAAAGTCTGTAGATGAACTGAATAAGTTTATTGATGATGCAACAAATCGTCGTGACTTTACTAAGGCTGAACTTGATGCAAATCCTGTAGGAAAGTACACTACTGCAGAAACTACATTCACTTCATTGAAGGGTGAGTTCATTAATCAGGCTCATACAGCATTGACTGCACTCTCTAAGGCTGCTCAGGACAATATTGATACTTATAGCTATAAGATTTCAGCTAAATATCAGAATGAGCCTATAACTCAGGAGAAGTACGAGAAGGAGTTTGCTGTAATTCAGGCTAATCTCAATACTTGCAATAATACTATCAAGGCAAAGGATTATGCAACAATCGTAGAGGGCTTCAATACAATAGCAGAGAAGATTTCTAAGATTAATGATGAGGTTAAGGCTAAATGGGATACTACCCTTAGTGATCAGAAGTTAAAGGTTAAGGCTAATAACGCAGATGCAAAGAAGGCTATTGATGACCAGATTGATGCTGTTCGTAAGAACTACAACGATTATATCGCTAAGATTGAAGCTTGGAAGGTAGCTGATTTCGCTAATGACGATATGGTTGCAAGTTTGAATGCTAAGCAGAGAGCCCTCTTTGATATTGTTGGCGAACTTGATGCTCGAAAAGCAGAAGTTGCTTCTGTAGTAGAGAAACTTACAAAGGAGATTGATGGAGTTTCTGATGTAGAGTTTGATCCTAATGATGCTACTAAGTATCGTTTTGATGGTAAGGATAAGGACGGAAACACTTACAAGGATATTGTCAAAGAGATTGAGGGATGTATTGGTTATCAGATAGATCTTGCTGTAGCTGCTGCCAATGATAGAGCTTGGACTTACCTTAATCGTGAATGGGCTAATGGTAAGACTACTTTGACACTTAGAGATGCTGATTGGACCTACAATAGGGTTAAGGAGCAGATTGATAAGGGTCTTAGCGAGTCTAAGATGACTCAGAAGGCTCATGATAGTTTCGATAAGCGTTATCAGGGTATTCTTGATAAGAGTCTGAATGCTGGCGTTGGTGAGAATTATAGAGCAGACGCTTTGGCTAAGGCTATAGAGTATAAGGATGCTAAGACTTTGGCTGATAATATCGGTAGCATTTCTAAAGACTATTTGTCTAAGATTGAGACTGCTGTTGCTGCTGTTAATAGCGAGTTGGAGGCTTATACCGATTTGTATCAGCAGGTTGCAGAGAAGAAGGTTGCTTGGACTGTTGCAAAGAGTAAGGAAACTGTTTATCAGGAGGAGTACAAGCAGGTTGTTCCTAATGGTAAGGATGACTTTGTTAAGGAGAAACTTGAGAATATCAATACCATTCTTAAGAATTTCTCTAAGAAGTTGGAGGATAATGCTCTTACTGCATCTACTCTCAAGGATGAGGCTAAGGCTGAATTGGATAAGTTCGCTGATGGTTACTTCCAGGCTACTAACTATAAGGGTTACGTAGCAAACAAGAAGGCTAAGGAAAATGCTGCGACTTTGATTGCTGCAGTTAAGGCTGAAATTACAAATGCTAAGGCTGCTATTGCTGGCTATCGTGAGGAAGTTAAGGCTGAGGCTAATGTTGTTATCTCTGCTGCTGAGAATAATGTTGCTGCTGCTGAGAGTAGTGTTGCTGCTGACTTCGCAGCTGGCACGCTTGGCGATACCTATGCTTCTATCGAAGGTGCGTTGAATACTGTTTCTGCTAACTTGAAGAAGGCTCTTGCTGATGCAGAAAAGGCTGAGAAGGGTGGTAACCTTGACCTTGATGGTGATGGTGAAATCGGTACTAGTGATGTATTGAAGGCTGTAGGAAGTTCTGCGGATAAGACAATGGATCTTTCAACATTCACTAACTTCATTGATGCTTATCTTCAGTATATTTCTAAGTAAGTAATAATTATAGATTGGTAGGAGTCTCTATTAAGAGACTTCCCCAATCTTATATTTAAATATTAATTAAGAATTATAATTATGAAACATAATAGACTTTTTGGTATTCTCATTGCTGTGGCTATGTTGTTAGTTGCTAATATGAGTGCAATGGCTCAAGAGTATGTTCTGAAATATGTTACATTCTTGACCCCAGGAGAGAAGGGTGTAGTTGCGGTTGGTATGAACAACCCAGATCCAGTTAAGGTTTTTCAAGGTAAGATTCTTCTTCCAGAGGGATTGACATTTGTTACTTCAAGTACAAGAGAGGATCGATTTGTTATTTCGAAGTGTGAAAGATCAAGTAAATTCAGCATTGCATTGCAGAAGAAGACAGATCGTGAAGCAGCTTTCTTGGGATTTACAATGTCTGATCCAGTAAACGCTGGTAGTGGTGATATTCTCACATTTGAGGTTAATGTTGATAAAAACTTCAAGGGTACTTCTGAAATTCAGTTGATTAAGGCTGAAATTAACATGGAAGGTGTGGCTTATAAACCAGCAGATATCAAGGGTATGGTTGCTAATTCCGCTGATCAAATGTTTGCTTCTAGTGAAGAGGTAAAGGTAAAAGAAGGAGTTGCTACAACTGTAAATCTTAATCTTGATTTCCAGAAAGAATTTTTACGTGTTTTAGGATTTGATATTGAATTACCAGAAGGATTGTCTATTGTTGATAAGTCTTGGAAGGTTAATGCAGATCGTTGCCCTAACCATGTGCCAAATGTCATTAATAACTTCTTCTCAATTCTTTATGATGATATTTTTGGAACTCTTGAGTTTGCAAAGAAGGATGGTAATGTTTGTAGCTTTGAAGTTATTGCTAATGATAAGTTTGTTGATGGCTCTGAAATTATTTTGAAGAATATCAATGCTGTTGCAAAGATTGATGGCGTTAATACACCATTCTACGCTGAGGATTTGCATGTCAAGGTAACTAAGGCAGGTACTGCAACAGGTATCAACGGTATCGAGGCAGACTTCGCAGCTAAGGCTGACGGTATCTACACAATCAGTGGCTTGAAGGTTAACCAGCTCGTTAAGGGTGTTAACATCGTTGTTAAGGACGGTAAGGCAACTAAGGTTGTTAAGAAGTAATGAAACCATCTAGTAACCATTGTTCATAAGAACAGTGAGATGTGATATATAAAGTTAAACAATAAAAGGGGAGAGGCATCTTGCGATGCCTCTCTTTTTTGCTTTTTTTGAAAGAAAAACAGAATTTCTTGGTAGTTTCAATAAAAAAGTGTATCTTTGCTGAAAAATTGCGACGTGAGGTCGTACAAGTAATTGTTCTTTGAAACTTAAGAACCT
>ERZ1026888.1420-NODE-1420-length-10429-cov-4.721708_pt1 | contig 10429 bp, 8 predicted proteins | sample MGYA00380174_ERZ1026888 | MGnify/ENA primary metagenome ERZ1026888 (study PRJEB33269, sample SAMEA4719810) | human gut metagenome | biome: human-associated habitat; feature: organic feature; material: feces | place: Cameroon | collected 2013-10 ...
GGAAAATACTTTGGAACAGACGGCTTCCGTGGCGAGGCCAATGTCAATTTAACAGCAGAGCATGCATATCAGATTGGTAGATTTTTAGGCTGGTATTATGGAGAGCTCAAGAAGCAGAAGCAGCTCGACGAGCCGGCAAAGATAGTAATAGGAAAGGATACAAGACGTTCAAGCTACATGTTTGAGTATTCACTTGTATCAGGACTTACAGCATCGGGAGCAGATGCATATTTATTACACGTTACCACAACTCCATCAGTGGCATATGTAGCAAGAACAGATGATTTTGACTGTGGTATCATGATTTCAGCAAGCCACAATCCATACTATGATAACGGAATAAAGCTTATCAACGGAAATGGAGAGAAGATGGATGAGGAGACAATTCTCCTTGTCGAGGACTATATAGACGGCAAGCTCCGCCTGTTTGGTCAGGAGTGGAAGGAGCTTCCTTATGCGCATAAGGACGCTATTGGATGTACAGTGGACTATGTGGCAGGCCGTAACCGTTACATGGGATATCTCATCTCACTCGGAGTATATTCGTTCAAGGGTATGAAGGTTGGTCTTGACTGTGCCAACGGAAGCTCATGGAACATGGCAAAGTCTATTTTTGAGGCACTCGGAGCAAAGTGCTATGTCATCAACAATGAGCCAAATGGTCTAAACATCAACAATAATGCAGGCTCTACACATATCGAGGGCTTACAGAAGTACGTGGTGGACAATGGGCTTGATGTAGGCTTCGCATACGATGGAGATGCAGACAGATGTCTCTGTGTAGATGAACTGGGCAATGTAATCACAGGAGACCATATCCTCTACATCTATGGAAAGTACATGAAAGAGAGAGGAAAGCTCGATAACAATACTGTTGTCACAACTGTTATGTCAAATTTTGGACTCTACAAGGCATTTGATGAGATAGGAATCGGCTACGCAAAGACTGCAGTAGGTGATAAATATGTATATGAGTATATGCAGCAGAACGGCTGCCGCATCGGCGGAGAACAGTCAGGACATATCATCTTCTCTAAGTATGCATCAACAGGTGATGGTATCCTTACCAGCCTTAAGATGATGGAGGTCATGATGGCGAGAAAACAGAAGATGAGCCAGCTCTGTGAGGGACTTAGTATCTACCCACAGGTACTTCAGAATGTGCGTGTGGCTGACAAGGCTGAGGCACTTGCCAACCCTGATGTTCAGGCAGCCATCGAACAGGTTACTGCAGAGCTAGGTGATACGGGACGTATACTTGTGCGTGAGTCAGGTACAGAGCCTGTTATCCGTGTCATGGTTGAGGCTGAGAGCGAGGAAATCTGTCAGAAATATGTGGATATGGTTGTTGCAAAATTAAAATAAAGGTTAATGCCAAAGATAATACATGTAATATACAAAAGCTGTGTGAGAATATCATGCAGCTTTTGCTGTTATCAGGGTTAATAAATGAGTGAATTAAGATGAATTAAGTGGATATAATTTAATCTGTAGAGAGAATAGTCATTTAATTCTGTCGGAGGAAATAGTCTATGCCTGAAATCTTAATTATTTTTATATTATGTGCCGGTATTATTGTAATTGGCATAATATTGTGTATAATTATTAAAGTGAGTCATATGTCTGATGACGAACAGAAAAAGGACGATGAACGACAGCTGGAGTTCATTCGTGCCTACAAGGAGCATAAAAAAGGACATTGAGTTTAAAGGATTATATAATAAGAGACATACAGGAAAAGTTCAAATATCTTCCGTCAGCGGTATATCTGGCTTTAATCTGCATAGCGATGTATATTTTTGTGTGTCTGCTGCGATATCTTTTCACAATGAGAGAGGTATCACAGGCAGATGAGAGAAGAAAAAAGATAGTGGGCAAAATCTGGCATATGCTGTTTTGCGGCACCTTTGTGGCCTATATGTATACGCTTATAATGATAGTGTATTATTCAAGGGAGCCGGGAAGCAGAACCGGCGTCGCTGATATGGTGCTGTGGAGCAATTGGGGCATGACACTTCAGATGCATGCTTATTTTATAGAAAATATAGTATTGTTTATACCATTTGGGTTTTTGTTTCCACTGGTTTTTAAAAATTGGATGAGATGGTTTACAATACCTGTTGGTGCTTTTATAAGCGCAGCAATTGAGTACACGCAGCTGGTTACCGGCAGGGGATATTGTCAGCTTGATGATTTTGTGACAAATACGGCAGGAGCAGCAATCGGATTTTTTATTTATTTGATATTATATGCAGGGTGGCTTATATGGAAAAAAATAAGATAAGCATTGTGGTACCATGCTTTAACGAGAAAGAGGCTCTGCCTCTTTTTTATAATAAAATAACTCAGGTGTTTAATCAGATGAGTCAAGAGAGTGAGACAGCGGGATTGTCCTATGAACTGATTATAGTGGATGACGGCTCTATGGACGGGACGCTCGATGTCGCAAAGGAGCTTGCCGTAAATGATTCCGGTGTGAAATACATATCATTTTCGCGTAATTTTGGCAAGGAGGCAGCCATGTATGCAGGCTTGCAGCATGCGGTGGGGGAATATGTGGCGATAATGGATGCAGATCTTCAAGATCCACCGGATATGCTGCCTGAGATGTACAAGGCTCTTATGGAAGAAGGTTATGATGCTGTCGGTACAAGGCGAGTGACAAGAAGGGGTGAGCCACCGATCAGGTCTTTTTTCGCCAGAAAATTTTACAGGCTCATGAGCAGAATATCAAAGGCCAATATGGTTGATGGGGCACGTGACTACAGGCTGATGAACAGGAAATATGTGGATGCTCTTTTATCGCTAAAAGAGTACAATAGGTTTTCAAAAGGATTATTTGGCTGGGTAGGCTTTAAGGTGAAGTGGCTTGAGTTTGAGAATGTAAACAGGGTGGCAGGTGAGACAAAATGGTCATTCTGGCAGCTCTTTTTGTATAGCCTTGACGGAATAGTGGCATTTTCCAACGCGCCGCTATACATCGCATCCATAGCAGGAGTGTTTAGCTTTATTGTTGCGATAGCAGCTATGCTTTTTATCATAATAAGAAGACTTGTGTTTGGTGATCCGGTAGCAGGCTGGGCATCAACGGTGGTCATCATTCTTTTTATCGGTGGTATACAGCTTCTTAGCATAGGGATACTTGGACTGTATCTGTCAAAGCTTTATCTCGAGGCAAAGGACAGACCGATATATTTAATAGGAGAATCAAATATAGAAAAACCTACAGAAAAAAATTAAGGCTTTCTTAAGAATTCTTAATTCGATAGCATATGACATTTTTTTCGGATGTTATGTGCTATAATTTTTTTCGGCAACGTTTATTAATGCATGAAAGAGGACTAAGATGAAAAACGTACTGGAGTGGCTTGAGGCCACAGTAGAAAAATACCCTGATAAGCCTGCATTTTCAGATACTGAATGCAGCATTACGTTTGCGCAGGTGTATGATATAGCAAGAAATACAGGAGCATATCTGATAGAACAGCTTGGAGTGGACAGAACCCCTGTTGCAGTATTTGCCGGAAGAAAAATGGTGACACCGGCATACTTCCTGGGTGTGGTATATGCAGGCAGACCGTATGCACCGATTGATGCATCGCTTCCTGACAAGAGAATTGAGAAAATTCTTGAAAATCTGTGCCCAAGGGCTATTATTGCAGACAGGGAAAGTCTTGAGCATGTGGAGAGCATAGTGGATGAGCTGGAAAAGTCAGAAGGCTTCGATAGACCGCAGATATTTATTGATGAGGATATATCGCGCTTCGAGCCGGTGGCGTGCGCTGATAGTAATTGTAAAATCAGTGAATCAGCAGGAGATGCTGTGACGGATAGTGAGAACGATATGCTCGCAACAGTCCGCAGGCATATGTCCATGACAGACCCGCTGTACATTATCTACACGTCAGGCTCCACCGGCAATCCAAAGGGAGTCATGACATCACATCTGTCACTCATGACATACATCAACGCTTACTGTGATGTGATGCATATAGAGGAAAGTGATGTGCTGGGCAATCAGTCGCCGCTTGACTATATTGCGGCAATCAGGGACATTTATCTGCCGCTAAAGACCGGCTGCAGCACAGCGATTATTCCAAAAGAGTATTTTATGGAGCCAAATGCCCTGTTTGATTACATGAATGATAAGAAGGTCAGCAGTGTCGGCTGGAGTGTTTCGGCATTTACCATCCTCACATCGCTTGGAGCATTTGAGGAAGTAGGGCTTAAGAGTCTTAGAAAAATCTGCTTCTCAGGCTCAGTGATGCCGTGCAGGGTACTCAGAAAATGGCAGGAAAATCTGCCGGAAGCGCATTTTGTGAACCAGTATGGACCGACAGAGGCTACAGCCTCATGCACCTACTATAGCGTGGATCACACAGTGGAAGAGGACGAGGTGCTTCCTATAGGAAAAGCCTATGACAATTACAGGGTTTTTCTGATAGATGAGCATGGAAATGCACCGGCTGTCGGAGAACAGGGCGAGATATGTGTATGTGGACCGATCCTTGCGCTTGGCTATTATAATGATCCAAAGAGAACAGGTGCGGCATTTACACTCAACCCACTCAACAAGGCTTATCCTGAGCGGATGTACCGCACAGGGGATTACGGAAGGCTCGATGAGGACGGCATACTTCATTTCTGTGGACGTATGGACCGCCAGATAAAGCACATGGGACACCGTGTGGAGCTTGATGAGGTGGAGCATGCCGCCAATGTGGTCGAGGGAGTCGCAGAAAGCTGCGTTATATATAATAAAGCAAAAGAGGTGCTGATACTTTTCTACACAGGTGACTGTGACAGGAGAAGCCTCGCGCTGGCGCTGAGGGACGAGCTCCCGGGCTTTATGGTGCCAAGGAAAATCAAGAAGCTGGAGCAGCTTCCTAAGCTTCCAAACGGAAAATATGATATGAAAAAACTGGAGGAAATGTAAAATGAGAGACACAATTTTAGAGATTTTAGAGGAATTAAGACCGGATGTGGATTTTGAGAAGGAGACAAAGCTGATCGATGACAAAATTCTTGAGTCATTTGATATAGTTTCACTCGTATCGGAGCTGACTGATGAGTTTGACATCACAATCAGACCAAAGGATCTGGTTCCTGAGAATTTCAACTCAGTTGATGCAATCGAGAAGCTTGTGAAAGAGCTTGTGGAGGAATAAAGCATATGAGACAGACACCGTACTATGTATTTGATACGGACGAGTTTGCAAAAAGAGCAGCCATGATAAGGGCTGCTCTTGATTGTAAAGGAGGACGTAGGATTCCACTTTGCTTTTCGATAAAGGCAAATCCGTTTCTGCTTCACAGGCTGCCGGAGGGCTTAGACCATGTGGAGGTGTGCAGCCCGGGAGAGCTTGAGATATGTATAGCACTTGGCGTGCAGCCGGAGAGCATCATATATTCAGGTGTGATGAAGGAAAAATGCGATATAGAGCGAGCAGTTTCATATGGAGCCGGTATACTGACCTGTGAGAGCATAAGACATGCGACGCTGATATCGCAAGTGATGTTTGAAGGTATGCCTGAAGGTGCGCATGAAGCTGAGTTTACCGAAAAGAAAGCACAGGTCATACTGCGCCTGACAAGTGGCAACCAGTTTGGCATGTCGCTTGATGATATTGAATACATCATTTCGCATCCGGATGAGTTTAAGGGCATCACGGTAATAGGCATCCACTACTATTCCGGCACACAGAAGAGTCTTCGCAAAATAAATAAGGACTTGGAAAAAATAAAGTCTGCACTTACCATGTTAAAGGACAAATACAGCTTTGAGCCACAGCTTGTAGAGTATGGCCCGGGACTTTGCGTGGAGTATTTCGAGGATGACTGGCAGGAAAAGGAAAAACAATCACTTGATGAGGCAGCAGAGGTACTTAGAGAATTTGCCGAGGAATATCCGCTTGGAATTGAGATGGGACGTTTCCTCGCAGCCTCATGCGGTAAATACTACACACAGGTAAAGGACCTTAAATCGACAGGCGATGCTAATTATGCGATTCTGGATGGAGGAATCCACCATCTGAATTACTTCGGGCAGAGGATGGCTATGCAGGTGCCACCGATTAAGGTATATGCCGGTGAAGTATCAGAAAATGAAGAAAAAAACGGTGTGGAATTAACACAATTGCCGGACACAGACTATACGCTCTGCGGAAGCTTATGTACAGTGGCAGATGTGCTGGTACGCGAGGTGAAGCTTAAGAAACTTGAGCTTGGCGATGTTCTTGAGTTTGGGCATTGTGGCGCATACTCTGTGACAGAAGCACCGGCGCTCTTTCTGTCAAGACAGCTTCCGGCTATATATGCATATTCGAAGGAGTATGGATATGAGTGTCTGAGGGAGCATATTCCGGCGGCTGAGATAAATCTGGCCGGAAAAAAATTGTAAATAAAAGCGCCATGGTAAATTGCCATGGCGCTTTTGAATATGACATAAACAAAGCCTTTTGTGGGAAGCCTGACTATTAGCCAAGCTCCTTCTCACACATATCAAGTACAGAAGCAATGGTAGTATCCATATCATAGTACTTGTACTCACCGAGACGTCCACCGAATATAACACCGGTCTCCTTATCGGCAAGCTCCTTGTACTTGGCGTAGAGCTGTCCGTTTTTCTCATCGTTTACAGGGTAGTAAGGCTCATCGCCTGCCTTCCACTCAGAAGAGTACTCGCGGCTGATGATAGTCTTTGGCAGATCATTGCCATCCTCATCCTTGCCGAACTCGAACCACTTGTGCTCGATGATACGTGTCCATGGAGTCTCGCGGTCTGTATAGTTGACAGCGGCATTGCCCTGGAAGTTAGGAATATCGAGGATCTCATTCTCAAAGCGCACTGAACGGTATTCCAAAGTGCCGAGCTTAAAGCCAAAGTATGCGTCAATCGGACCGGTGTATACCACTTTGTCAGCAAGAGCATCAAGCTCAGCCTTGTGCTCAAGGTAGTCGGTATTCAGTTTGACCTCAATGCCGTCGAGCAGATTTTCAACAATCTTGGTGTAGCCACCGATTGGAATACCCTGGTAAAGAGCATTGAAGTAATTGTTGTCAAAGGTAAGTCTCACCGGAAGTCGCTTGATGATGAAAGCCGGAAGCTCCTTACAATCACGGCCCCACTGCTTTTCAGTGTAGCCCTTTACGAGCTTCTCATAGATGTCACGGCCAACGAGCGAGATAGCCTGCTCCTCGAGATTTTTTGGCTCACCGGTGATTTCCTTTTTCTGCTCCTCAATCTTTGCAGCAGCCTCCTCCGGTGTCACCACACCCCACATCTTGTTGAAGGTGTACATATTGAAAGGCATTGAGTACAGCTCGCCCTTGTAGTTTGCTACAGGGCTGTTTGTGAAGCGGTTGAACTCAGCAAACTGTGTGATGTAGTTCCAGACCCTCTTGTCATTGGTGTGGAATATGTGGGCTCCGTACATGTGTACATTTATGCCCTCCTGTTTTTCGGTGTAAACATTTCCTGCTATGTTAGGACGTTTGTCCACAACAAGCACTGATTTGCCCTTGGCCTTTGCCTCATGGGCGAAGATGGCTCCGTAGAGACCGGAACCTACTATTAAATAATCGTATTTCATTGTATTCTCCAAATTAATATAGATAGATTTTTAAAAGAGTGATTGATTTATCAACCACTCTATTGTATAATCTACTCAAAGGTAATCGGATGTTATTCCGATTTGCCCTCAGTGATTGATTAGTATAAAGATTAGCACCCTCACTTTAGGCGGTTGGGGTGCTATTTCTTTTTGTGGTTGTCTATATACGACAATGCTGCAAAAACTACTAGTAACAATGTAAGTACTTCAATTGTATTCATAGTAACATCATCCCCCCTTCTGTAAAACTAGAGGGATTTATCAGAATTAACACCCGAGCTTTTTTCGACTACCCAATGATTATATCATAGAGTATATGGGCTATCAAGGAGGCAATTAGAGAATATGAAACTACCCGGCTACTACTCCTCAGGAGAATTTGCAAAAAAAGCGCATATTACAAAAAAGACCGTCAGGTACTATGACGAGCACAATATTTTAAAACCATCCTATGTAAATGAAAACGGAGCCAGATTCTATAATGATGACGACTTTGCGCGTCTACAGCAGATACTGTTCCTCAAATATCTGGGCTTTTCCCTGGATGATATCAAGGAGATGACACTCAGAAACACGGACAGCAATGTCATGTCTGAGTCGCTTCACATGCAGCTTGGTCTCGTGGAGGAGAGGATAGAGCAGATGAAGCTTATGAAATCAGCACTGCAGGAGGCTTCAGAGGTAATAGACGAGGGGCGAAGCGTGGACTGGAGCCATATGCTGGAGCTGGTCAATATAAACGAGATGGAACAAAAGCTAAAACAGCAGTACAGGGATGCTTCAAATATATCAGCCAGAATCAATCTGCACAGGGATTTCTCGATGAATCCGGTGAGCTGGTTTAGCTGGGTATTTGATGAGTGCAGCTTTTTTGAGGGGGAAAAGGTGCTTGAGGTGGGCTGTGGTGATGCCTCTCTCTGGACACAGAACATAGACAGGATACCGGCAGATATGCAGATAACCCTGACTGATATATCGTATGGCATGGTAAGGGATGCGACGAGAAATGTAGGCGCAGATGACAAGCGCTTCACATATGAGGTGATGGATGCCCACAGGCTGTATAAGCCGGATGCATCGTATGACTGTGTGATAGCAGACCATGTACTGTTCTATTGTGACAATCTGGATGCCGTGTGCAGTGAAATCCTAAGGGTGCTAAAGCCCGGTGGCGTGTTTGTGTGCAGTACATACAGCTCACGGCATATGAAGGAAATAAACGACCTGGTGCAGCAGTTTGATGACCGTATAGAGCTGTCAGCGGAAAGGCTGTATGAGCAATTCGGTAAAGAAAATGGTGAGGCAATACTTGGAAAATACTTTGGTGAGGTAAGCTGGCATGGATACGAGGATGAGCTTGTGGTAGAAAAGGCAGAGCCTGTGATAGAGTATGTGCTTTCGTGCCACGGCAACCAGAACAGGTATATTGTGGACCGCTATAAGGAATTTGCGGCATTTGTCAGAAAGAAGACAGAGGGAGGGTTCCATATCACAAAGGATGCAGGTGTATTTATTGCACGAAAATGATTCAAAAACAGGATATTATAAGCATATATTTTGTGAAAAATGCTAAAAATATAAAAAAGTACTTGAAGGTGCCCTTGGGACACCTTTTATAATGCAGGTAAATGATGAATCAGGTCAGTGTATTCTACAGACCGAAAGCATCAAATGCAGCACGTAGTTTCAGTTTGAAGGAGAACAACATGAAAGGTATTATATTAGCGGGAGGTTCAGGCACACGTCTTTACCCACTCACAATGGTAACATCAAAGCAGTTACTTCCAATTTATGACAAGCCAATGATCTACTATCCTATGTCAGTGCTTATGAATGCAGGCATCAGAGATATTCTGATCATTTCAACACCACAGGATACACCAAGATTCAAGGAGCTCTTAGGAGACGGACATCAGTTTGGCGTCAACCTCACCTACGAGGTACAGCCTAGCCCGGATGGACTGGCACAGGCATTCGTTATCGGTGAGAAATTTATCGGTGATGATACAGTAGCCATGGTTCTTGGAGACAACATCTTCGCAGGACACGGACTCAATAAGAGACTCAAGGCTGCAGTTGAAAACGCAGAGAGCGGTAAGGGCGCCACAGTATTCGGCTACTATGTAGATGATCCTGAGAGATTCGGTATCGTAGAGTTCGATAAAGAGGGAAAGGCTATTTCAATCGAGGAAAAGCCGGAGCATCCAAAGAGCAATTACTGTGTCACAGGTCTTTACTTCTACGACAACAATGTAGTAGAGTACGCAAAGAACCTTAAGCCATCAGCCAGAGGAGAGCTTGAGATAACAGACCTTAACAGAATCTATCTCGAGAAAAAAGCACTCAATGTAGAGCTTTTGGGACAGGGCTTCACATGGCTTGACACAGGAACACATGAGAGTCTTGTAGATGCCACAAACTTTGTCAAGACAGTCGAGACACATCAGCACCGCAAGATAGCATGTCTTGAGGAAATCGCTTACTTAAACGGCTGGATTACAAAGGATGAAGTATTAAAGACATATGAGCTCGTAAAGAAGAACCAGTACGGACAGTACTTAAAGGATGTACTTGATGGAAAATACCGCGAGCAACTGTACTAATTATAGTAAAATCGACATTGCGTTAGTTAGCTGGTAGATTAAGTTAATAGAAATAATTTAAATCTCGCTTGCAAAAAGCGGGAATCAGGAGGAAATCAAAATGACAATTATCGTAACAGGTGGAGCAGGATTTATCGGAAGCAACTTCGTATTTCACATGCTTAACAAATATCCGGATTATCGTATCGTATGTTTAGACTGTCTCACATATGC